>Ga0307515_10016365_pt1 | contig 13581 bp, 9 predicted proteins | sample 17_EM_MG_FD_194513 | JGI IMG/M metagenome (GOLD analysis project Ga0307515, IMG submission 194513) | Populus trichocarpa ectomycorrhiza microbial communities from riparian zone in the Pacific Northwest, United States - 17_EM | ecosystem: Host-associated > Plants > Roots > Unclassified | place...
GTCGGCAGCTTAATACCTAATACACCCTCCACAGAAGACAGCGAATTCATGAGCTTTAATAAGACAGAGACGTACCTTATACCGTTGGGAAGCTGGCGTCAAGCACAACAACCTCCCGGAAAGAGCATCAAGATCCGTCAGGCGGTTGTAGAGCAATCTGCCGTCGAGTAAAATATCGCCAGTTTGAGACCTAATACATCCTCCACAGAAGACAGCGAATTCCTGAGCCTCGATGTGACAGAGACGTACCTTATACCGGTGGGAAGCTGGCATCAGGCCCAAGAACCTCCCACAAAGATCATCAAGATCTGTCCAGCGGGTGTGAAGTAATCTGCCGTCAAGTCAAATATCGCTACGGCTACTATAAAGATCCTCTCCACAGAAGACCCCGACCTCCTGGGTTTTGATGCGACGGAGACATACCTTATACAGTTGGAAAGCCGGCGTCAAGCCCAACAACCTCCTGCAAACAGAATCAAGATCCGTCTATCGGTTGTGGAGATACCTGCCATCGAGTAAAATATTACCAGTGATACCTAATACACCCTGCACTGAAGACAGCGATTTCATGGGTTTTGATGCAACAGGGACATACCCTATACTGTTGCGTAGCTGGCGTTGAGCCCAACAATCTCCCGCTATCAGATTCAGGATTGGAGCAGTGGTTGTGGAGGAATCTGCAATCGAGTTCTGGGATCGCCAGGGTATCTATAAAGACAACTCTCACAAGGGTCTGCGATTTCCTGAGCTTTGATGCCACAGAGACGTCCTTTATACCGCTGCGTAGCTGGCGTTGAGCCCAACAACCTCCCGCAATCGGACTCTGGATCGGAGCAGTGGCCGTGGAGGAATCTGACATCAAGTTCTGGGATTGCCAGGATACCTATAAAGACAACTCTCACAAGGGTCAGCGATTTCCTGAGTCTTGATACCACAGAGACGTCCTTTATACAGCTGAGTAGCTGGCGTCGAGCCCAACAACCTTCCGCAATCAGATCGAGGATCGGAGCAGTGGTTGTGGAGGAACCTGCTATCGAGTTGTGGGATCACCAGCATCCAACCCCATTCCGCCCTGTAACCTTATGAATAATAGCCCCCTGGGGATGAATCTTATACCGCTGGATAGCCAGCATCGAATCCAGGAACCTCCATGTATCGGATTGGGGATTGGTTGTATGGCTGTGGTGGAGTGTTGCAGCTGTGGCCTGGGAGTCTGAGTGTTGAGGGTTGTGATGAAAAGAGTGTGTTGCGTCGCGTCTACTTTGAGGCTAAGTGCCGAGAAACCACTAGGCACTAGAGAGTGTTATGGCTATCACTCGCTTCAGACTGGAGTGAGCTGGCATTTTCACTCATTCAAGGATTATGTCCTGAAATTAGAACTCTGAGTACCAGTGTTGACTCTGCCCGAGGGTCTTTAGCGTAAATTTAAGATTAAGGGTACGATGGCTTTCTCACCTGGCGCCAGCACTAGTAACTATCGTTTCAGTGCCAAGAAATACCCTTTCCTCACCTTAGGGCTGGGCCTCAGACTCTGAGAAGGCTAGGCCTCTGTAACAATCCTATTGTAGGACTTGTATGCAACAGGGAACGACACCCGTCTATTGCGTAAGTGAGCCTTCGTCTTTCTATATTATGGGGTAGGAGAATACTATCTTGTCAGATAGTACGGAACTGGTTTGCTTGTCTTGAGCGACCTGTCGAAGGATACTATCTCTTAAGATAGTAAGATGGTTGGATTGTCGTGCTTGATACAACTATCACAATAGTTCTATGTTCAAGCGACCCGTCGCTGAGACTATCACAATAGTCTCAAGCCCCTTTCTTAGAGCATAGGCTTTCATAGAGAAGGGGTATATGTAAAGAGAGAAAAGAGTAATTGTATTGCAATATCTTAAGTATAGAAAAGTACTTAGATGGTTGCGTGAAGATCCTATCTCTTGGTCAGTTTTTTTTATTTTTTATTTTTTATTTTTTATATCATGTATTCATTGTTACGGTACAAGAACTTGCATGCAGGGCTAGCTATGGTGTAAACAAAACCTTAATCTCAAAAACCAAAAAAACAAACGAAAATTATAAAATCATCTCCAAGGCGTGTCTAGTGTTCGACACATGGCCAACTCACTGCTAACAAAAGAAAGGATATTTATAGAAAACCACAACAATTCCCTATTTCAAACAGGAAATCCATTGTCTGCCACAGGAGAAGACCTAAATAGCGCGGTATGAAGGGGAGGAAAAGAGACCCAAGGGTCGCAAAGCTGGGGAGGAGGGGAAGACCATTGAGGAAGGGGAAGGGGGGAGAGAGGGAAACATATCGGGTGGGTAGTTGGTCACGGTCGCGCTAAGGAATGCAGCGAGGGCAAAGAGCGGGTCTTTACAGGTCCAGAGGGGGGAGTCGGGTCCAACACTAGTGAGGCCTTGGAGGAGGGGTTCCCTATGGAAGGATGTCGACTGGCAGCGGCGTATGGCATGGCTCAAGGTTTCTTCCTCTTCACTCCATCTTGGGCAGCGAGGTAGCTTTTCTGTCCTCATCAGATGGATGTGGCTGGCGATGAATTTTCCCAAGCCCATAAAGGGATGGGGGGTCAAAGACAGCGGAAAGGTATAGTATGGAGGGGGCGGTACTATCCGTCTCCATTCTTCAAGGAGTAGCAGTCTTGTTCTGCCTGTGAGGGCTTTGTACGTGTTTGTCATTGTGTCATGAGGAGGGAGGGATGCTTGCTCTGGGAGAAGGGTAGCGTTGGCGAGGGGGGCGAACGAGAAGGATGCGAGGATGGGGTGTGCCAGGTTGGCGAGTTCATCTACAGGGAGAGGGAACCTGACCTTTGAGGGAGGGCGATTTGTCTTCCAGGAGAGTGGCATTACATTGGGGGGAAGGCGGGTGCAAAGGGCTCGATGGGAGTGGGGGACACGGTGCTTGAGGAGGGAAGGGAAGGATGGGCAGAGACAACCTGCTGCAGGGTTGATTGTTGGTGCAGCGCAGACCAGCCTTAGGGAGGCCATACGGCGCTTATGCGGGATGATGGCTTGGAGGGGGGGAATGCAGGCTTCCGCCGATAGTATGGGTATGGGGGTTGACGTGAAGCAGTTCGACACCCAGCGCTTGACCTGCCGCCAGTAGACGTCCATCTTGGTGAGCATGTCTCTGCTGGGGACCATGATGTCAGCCCCATATAGAAGGGTGGGGAGGAGCACATCAGCAAAAAAATCATCTTGCGCCCCATCTCTCCCCGCTCACCCTGTGCGCCGGACGTTCCAGGCGCTTATAACGTAAACTCGAGTTCTGGGTGCGTCGGCCCGGGTTCATTCCGTCCGGAAGTGAAAGGGCCGCCTCCAATGCGTCCGGACGCCACAGGCAGCGTCTGGATGCATTGGACGCGGCCCTTTTGCGTCCAGACCCCTTAGACCCCCCCCCCCCAGAAACCCTCCCTCCAGCGCCCAGCCTCTTCCTCCCTTCGCGCCTAAAGTCCACGTTCCCATGCTGCCGTTCTGCGGACGCCTTTCAACCGCAACCTCTCACATCCCGGCCCCCCCCCAGACACGCCGGCCCGCCAGCTTTCCTTCCATGATACCCTCTCTCCTTTAACTTCGTCACTAGCCTCTCTCTGAATCCGTTTCTCACCCGGAACCCGTCCAACATCACCTCTGTTTCTCCCCCACCGCCGGATTCCCTCCGTCTTCTCGCATATCCGGCGGACGTTTTCCAGTCTTCATTTTTTCACCCTATTTCCTCCCAACGCCCTCAGCCCTTGCTCCTCCCTCTGATCCCACCCTGTATTCTCCCATATCCGGCGGACGTCCCCCACCCCCTTGCCCTTTCGCTAGGCTCTTTCCTCAGCTCTCCACATCCTATCTTGTTCGCCCCGCTCCTCTCGGCGTCCGCCCCCGGACTCTTGCTGTCCGCTCGCGGGCTCCCACCGTCTTCCCTGGCTTCTAACAGTCCTCCAGACACATTCCCGTGCCTCTTCACCCACAACTGCCCGCTAGACTACTTAACCAAGCCTGCCCAGTTTATAACCATCCCCCGACACATTCCCATGCCTACCGAACCTACAATTGCCCGCTAGATGACTTACTCATGCTTGCACGGCTTATAACTATCCGCCCAGTTCGTTCTCATTCCTTTCCTGCACACCGGCCTGGCCCATACACTGCTATTGTTTGATCATTCCTGACCCTTTTAGCACGGGTAATCCAACTTGATTTTATTACATATATATACACGATCAGCGAGTGGTGATAAAACCATTCTCCCTATCCTCTCGATCGGTTTCTTCAACCTGCGATTCCGTGTCCCTAGGTTCTCGGAACTGCGCTGCACCAACCAGTGCTCCCGGATTCGCCCCATGTTCTCGCTGCGGCTCGCGCTGACTGTGTCTTCCTGAATCCGCGCGGCCGCCAGCCGTCTCTAATTCATCCAGCTCCGTATCACTGCCAAACTCCCGCCTCAATGCGTCCTCATCATTGTCATATCCCACCGTCCTCTCGACCCGCTTTCCCCGCTCCTTCGCGATTTTAGCCTCCAATGTCGTCCTTATCCGCCGGATTATTCGACTCTGCCAAACTCTTCCTGTTTTGCCCCACGATCGTGTCTGACGTTCAAGCAGGGCTATCTATCCATTAGCTGACCTTTCACACCATTCGAGTACAGGCGGTTTTCAAAAGTATCCGGATGCCGGGGCAGTCGGGGGATCCGGACACTTTTGAAACCTGCCAGTACGCATAGTTTATCTTACCCCCGGAACTGGCCCGTGTGAAAGCCACATTATCGATGAAGATGCCAGTCCGCCAACATCTCAGTGAATGACATAATATGGCCGCTGTAAGACAGATAAACGGGCCATCGATCTTATCTAGGAAACCCTCATCTGTTATGCCTTTCCTTTTCGGGCCGGCGTAATATTGAGCAAATATCGCGCCCGGAATCTGCGGTGCTACGAATCTAAGAGAGATTGGCTGTCCGCCGGATCAGATTGATTTAGTCTCACTGCGATTAGAAACAATCCCGACAAATGTGAAAAAGATACCTCATAGCTGCCAGGCGGGCAAATGAACCTATCCTCCTCCAGTAGGTATTCCACTCTTCGTGCGCAGGCTGTAGGATCCTCACTATTGAGCTTATAGAGTTCTGTTATAGCCTTCTTTACTGTATGCAGATACTGCGATCGGCATCCGCTGTGCTTTGCCCGCATCTGCAAATCAGTGACCAGCGGCCACTCCATTTAGTCTGGGATGGGATGCCAGTTATCGATTAAGGGTAACTTACCTGGTCATTTGAGGCCGGAGTAGCATCAGCAAAGTCGGGAAAGCCTAATTGGGTCCGGGCCTCGCTCCAAGATGTGCGGACTTCTTCGGTCAGGGTAATTGGGTCCGGAAACGGATTAACAAAGATCGTCCAGTCCCACATCAGATCACGGGCTCTGGCCAGAATGCTACGCTCAAGCCCTGTGGCCATATTTCGCCTGCTGCTGGCCTGCTGTCCTCCTCCGCTATCCAATTCCAGCATTGTTGGATCTGGGTGACTTGGGGTTATCGCCGGCGTCGCAAGTAGATTTAAGACTGTGGGCGAACGGGAGGGAATTGCAGATGTATAACCGTTTTGGCTAACGCGTACTGGGGCAGGTGTTCTCCGTCCGGGGTAACTAATCCTCCTGCTGGAACTCTGGGTATTCCCAGGGGTGATTGTCAGTATCGAGCGCTGCGAGCTAAGGAACTCACGCCCAATTGGTCTCTGCGCTCCCCAGGCCGATTGATGATCCGTATCGTCCCCATGCTGGCTTAACTCGTTCTCCTGCTCGCTCTCCTCGCTCTCCTCACTCTGGCCATCATTGCCCTCATATTCCCCATCATTAGAGTCCAGACTCTCATTCGCCGACTCCAAGACCTGCTGCCGGTGGTTAAGGACAGGCTCTGGTACCTCGAGTCGTGAAGAAGCCAGCTCCAGCACGCCATCCCTCCTCCTACCTACAGCGGACCCAGCCGTAACAGACTCAACACTCGGTGATGGTATTATAGTTAATCTATCCCTGGACCCAGATCTCCGGAAACGTCCGCGGAGAACCTCTCTTCGCCTTTGCCTTTCCTGCCTCGATGAACGCGTTCGGTCCGTCATAACCCGCTGCTGTTGTTGTGACATAGTATGCAGGTGGATAGTGATAGAATAGAATTGTTGTGTATGATGTTGGGGAGTAGGTAGTGTCAGGAAGCCTCTATTGGTATGTAGCTAAGGGCACGATATGGGGTGTGAACTTGGAAGATAGAAATGGTCCGTCCGGCTTCCTTAAGAACTAAGAACGTTCATAGTTCATCACTCGCTTTTATGTTTGCTGGTGTCGGCAGACACCCGCGCGTCCAAATTGCAACTTCATACCTGATATAGGAATTTGCACCCGAAGCGTCCAGCTTCAACTTGGCCGCGCCGCTATTTCACTGGGGCAACACGAGTGTTTGGTACTTGATATTCTTGAGGGTGATGAAAAAAGGTTTATCAGTATTTACGGACTAATCTAGTTTGAGTAGGTCTGCCAAGCGGACGGTAACAAATGTGGGTAAGGCTAGGGCTCGGAGCCCGGACGCTAATCTCAGAAAGTGAAAGCTGCCGCTAAGGCTCAACAGATGGGATATAAGGTGTAAAGCTAGGATAGGAACAGCGATGAAAGGGGCAACCCCGAATGAAAAACGAGCTAGAAAACAATGAGAATGATCCGCACAAATCCAAAGAGCAAATCTCTAAAGCCTGAAGAGAAAACATATTCCAGACGAAAAAGAGCTGGAAAAGAACAAGAATGATCTGCGAAGATTCCAAGAGCAGGTCCCGGGAGCTGACCCGGTAAACGAAAAATAGCCAGTGTCCGTAGACTACATTGGGTTTGGGCAACCGCAGCGGGCTAATCCAAACAAGAAATGTGCGGGAAAAAATGCAAGGATAGCTCGCAAAACTCTAAAGGCTAAACTCCAAATGAAAAACACCCAAGGAAATGTCCGCAGGAGATAGTCGCAGGTCTAAATTAAGTGTACTGAGCAGGTGAGCCCAGACGTAGCGGGCTAATCTAAACAGAAATAGTCAGGAAACAGCGAGAAAAACACAAACTCTAGAAACAAAAATGAAAACACCAAAAAGAAAACACCAAAAAGAAAACACCAAAAAGAAAAGTCGAAGGGTCCATCGCGGCCTAGAACCTGTAAATTGATTGAAATGGACCTGCACCCTCTGCTAGCTAGACATTAGCCACATTGGTCGGGGCAGGAGAGCTTTGTTGGCAGAGCTAGTGAGCCAGGACAGAAACGGACTTGAGCGGGCTCCCAACGCCCGTTTCTGCCGGCGGTACTACGGTAGACCTTGCCAACAGAATGGATGAAAAACCTGGTAGTCGTAACCGGAACTTACCAGGTGTAGAGTATGCACTTGGGTCGGTTGGGGAGTCAGCGGCCGGGCTTAATTCTCGTCCGGCTTCTCCAGCTGCTGGAATATCCGCAGACACATCGCTTGTAGCCGGATCGGAGGGGGAATGGATTCTGCCGGGCGTACCAACTTGGGTCGCCAATGTGTTGACAGGCTGCTCGCCCCCTGAGGCCAGCATCAAAAGATGCTCGGCGGACCTTCTGGCCTCTGCATGCTCAGAGGGGGACGACGCATGGCCCGGATTGGGAGTCAACGGCGGAGGACTGTTTGGCGGACCAGGCCTGTCAGCAGGTAGCGGACTCAGATTAAGCTCCCCATCGAGTGTGTCCGGTTCAACCTCAATGCCGGCATCCATTGCACCCACCTGGCGGGCCACCTTCCGCTGGGGTTCCGGACTTTCATCCGAACTGTATGGCTCATCAGCCTCTTGCATGACCGCCAGGTTGCGTTTACCACTGTTATTTGCTGGCGTCCGAGGTGCTTTCTTTAGGTCAGTCCCCTGTCCTCTTTGTCTACTAGAACTCAAAACACGAGTGCCCAAGTTAGCACAAGGGACAGAAGCTTGCTTACCAGGAGACGATGTAGGGCCGGAATCCGGGGCCGGGATCGCCCCGTTTGCCAAATCGAGGCCCCGATCAGCAGCGACATCGGACTCTGGCTCTGATTCGCCAACGTCCGCCCAATTGATGCGGTGTGTTCGCCCAGTCTTTTTTGTGGTATTACCGCTCCTGGTGGTCCTCGATGAGGTGGTTCGCTTTGCGGCCGCAGCGGACGACTCTGGCTGGTGGCCGTCAGAGTTCGGCTCCTCATCGCTACTGGGCCACTCCTCATCTGAAGGGGTGCCCCGGTTATCGCGTGGGTCAAACCGGAGGTCACCAGGAGCAGGGGTGCTATCTTCCGTATTGGTGCTGCGATGGGCACAGAAGAGCAGATCCATTGGTTCGCTTGGCGGATTCAAGGACCACCATATGCGGACATGCCTGCTATTTGTGATTCGGATCATTTCAGCAAGCGGCAACGGCTCCTCAGGATCGTCTCGCAGCAAACGTGTACCCTGTCCCGTCGCACCAACGAGCATACGATATCCGAATCCACGTGACAAGATTCTGTCTATGCCCGCAAGCAGGTTCGCAAGGGTGGGCTCAGTTAGCTCCATCCAGTAAACATGTTCGTGGGTTTGCCACTGGATTTTGTCCATCCCGGCAGGAAGTGGGCTGCTTGGGCGGACTTCGGATGGCCGATCCACCCAGAGACGGACAGAGCGCGGACCGGCGAGACCTGCAGGAGCTGTATTAGCATATATGGTACATTAATGCGGACGCTTGGGGCTAACTTACGATCATTTCTGGCGGGGGCGGGGTCCGCAACCGCAATAGCGGCAACAGGCTGCACTTTCAACATGTCTGTTAAGATACGCTGATGTTTTTTTGCTATGTCCTTTAGCAAAAAGTCAAGGCATTCGGTAAAACGTTCACCACGGAGGTTATTAGCCTGCCAGAGTCCCGACCTCCGGCTAACAGGCTGGAGGGTAATAGCATATGCCTGGATGGCCGCCCATTGGGCGGCTGTACTCTGCTTCCACCCCGGGATCCTGTCTTGCTCCATCTTACGTTTCATAGCATTTCGCCAGGCTTTATACTCCTGACCATAGGTTCGTGGGTGGGGGAAGCCGCAAATGTGCTTACACCAGTTAACATCGCCGGCGTTTTTAAAGGCCCCCGATTTTTCAAAAGTGAGGCCAACCTTCGAGGCTGCCATTGTAATACTGGTCGGGGCGGGGGGTGGTTGCTGGATCGGAAAGAGGCTTTTTTTAAACAAAAAAGGTCCCTGAGCGGATGAAAGATGACCGCTAGCAGATGCTGGTACGTTTGAGGATGAAGGATTGTGGAAGAGCCGAAAATGGAAATAGAGTGGGCCTAGCGGATGGTAAAGGGAGTTCTGCTGATGGTAAACGGCTGCGAGAGAAGGTTATTAGCTAGGGAAACGCAGATAGGTAAATCTGAAATGAGCTGAGGATATACTAGTGGTGCTGCGGACGAGTGAGAGGTTGTGCTGAGCTCCGTGGGTCTTGTTAGGATGGGCTGGCGGATCGAAGATGTGATTGTGATTTGGGAAAGGGTTGTGGAGAGAAGATGGAGGGGGGGGAAAGAGAGAGCTTATATAGGCCGCACGAGGACGGTTTTAGTGGGGTTCGTAGGATTGTACCCTGTACAAACTTGAATATTGATATCTTGAAAAGTCATGTGATCCAGGCACAAAGACATACCCTAGATAGGCTTCAGATAAGGTTTTAAGCCGCAACGGAGCCGCATGCGAGCCGCGACCCGCGAGCCAAGACGCTTCCAAACCTCTTCAGTCTGCCCACAATACCGTAGGGTTAGCATCCTCTTAACAAAGAATAGGTTTCACAAGTTAAACCGTGAATACCGGTTGGCAGCTTGAATGTCCGGACCTGTTCGTTATCCGACTAAACAAACCTGAAGTTTCCCGATTTACCCCTTGAAAGAAACCTACCTTTCACTTTGAAAGATACTAAGTCCGCTGCAGTCCGTCTGCCCATCAGCTCACGCATCCGCCAGACTACTTGAAAGAGAAACAAACAAACACCACACACGATGACCTCCAAGACAACAAAGTGTCCTTATTGCAGGCGACGTTATCAACAAGCCGCTGCATACGAAAAACACCTTCACACAATGCATCTTGATATCGTTCTATCCCTCAATGCGATTGCGGACGCGGCCTCCTCCACGGCACGACCTACTTTTGTTCGTGATGAACTTGAAAACATGACCGACTCAGACTACGAATCTGATCCCCGGCTCGAGATCGCCGATATCCATACAACAAGTGGTGAGATAGATGATATGCACAACGATTCAGACACAGAAGACGTCTCCCACCCACCGGTCCGCGCGCGCCCTTCGGGTCAAGAAACTATTCCCGGTGCCGGCAGACCTCTCGGCGAAGTTGCTGGCTATACAGAGCTCAACACGGCCATGACCGATGACCCTTGGAGCCCTTTCTCATCTGAAGACGACTTTAATTTGGCGAGCTGGTTTGTCCGGAGCAAGGTAGCCAAGTCGCAGATCGACGCGTACTTTGCCCAAGGTTTGGGCGGTACGGATAGCAGATCATTCCGGTCCGCCTATACCTTGCGACAACACCTCGACGTACTGGACCCATTTCGTGAATACTTGGTGTGGGCGGAAGCCAGTATTGATGATGGTCGACATGCAACAACTTTCTATTATCGAAATATTATTGACTGTGTCCGCTACCTGATCCGCCAGGTCGCGTATAGCTCGGATATAGTTTACGCACCTATTCGAGAATATGATTTGAGTGGGGAGCGATTATATTCCGAGATGCATACGGCGGACTGGTGGTGGGATATACAGGTATGAGATAGGTCCTGACAGGTCTTGGGAGAGGTGTTTCCAGTGCTAACAGCCCATTCCGTTCCTTGGTAGAAAACTTTGCCCGCCGGGTCAACAGTGGTTCCCATTATCGGATTGTCTGACCAGACGCACCTTACCAATTTCTCAGGAGATAAGAAAGCCTGGCCAGTATACATGACGATCGGCAATATCCTTTCGCGGACGAGAAACAGCCCTGCCAAGATGCCAATCCTGCTTCTGGCATTGCTTCCAGTACCCCCAAAGTTCACTGGCGAATCAGCCCGTGCCAACGAAGCCCAGCGGCAGACAAATGCGGATACCCTGCGGGCTGTCTTCGATCTTGTCCTGGCACCATTACAGCCGGTTGCCCAAGAAGGAACGGTAATGGATTGTGCGGACGGCAAAACACGCCTTTGTTTTCCCATTTTGTCGGCCTGGATCGCGGATCATGCTGAGCATGCAGCCTTGCAAGGAATAGGCAGTAAGTCATGCCCAAAGTGTGAGGTTCCGTGCGAGGAGCTCGGTGGGGATCCGCGGCGGATATATGAGACCCGCGACTACATGCGATATAGGGAGAAAGCCTTGTGGCATGAGCCGGCAGAAGCGGCCGGCATTGCAGAATACTTTCAGCGGTTGGGCGTCAAAATAGGAAACAATGTATTCATTGGACTGGATCGAGTAAGCCCCGCGGACCTACACAAGCCGGACCTCTTGCACAACATCTACCTTGGCTTATTCAAACATATGATGGAGTGGGTGGAAGGGTTCCTGAAAAAGCATAAACGACAACAGGCGTTCGACGATGCTTGGAAAGAAATTCCTCCTTACCCCGGATTTAGCGTACCGAAAAAGGCCTATCGCGAAATCACACAATGGCAGGGAAAGGAGATGCGCAATCTCGGCCGTTGTATTTCAGCCGTATTGGCGTCCGCATTGCGAAATCCGGACAGTTCTCAGTATCATGATTTCAAGAGCGCTTTGAAGTGTGTTAGCGCGCTGGTTGATTTCTCTCTCATGGCTCAATATCGGAGTCATACAACAGATACACTTTCTTACATGGAAAGCTACCTGCAGACATTTCACCGGACAAAGGACATTTTTCTCGAGTTCCGTACCTCGAAGGCTACTCGCACCCGAGCAGATCGCCAGGATCGGGAGCTAAGGGAACTGATGGCGGATCAGCGTGCTAAAGAAGTCCACCATAGAACCGTCGCTAATCGCCGTCGACAGGCTGATCAAGAGAGGGTTGAAAGGTCCGATCGGCGGGCGGATTTGATACGGCGTGAGAACCACTTCAACTTCATCAAGATGCACTACCTGACTCACTTTGCCTCCCACGTACGGCGTTTTGGATCCATATCGATGTATTCCACAGAGATCGGTGAACTAGCACATAAGGATCAGATTAAAGATGGATACCGCAGGTCAAACAAGAATGACGCCGCCCGGCAGATCTTGTCGCAATATGGCCGCCAACATGCCCTAGGAATGAGGTTGCAGACTATAGAAGCACTTTCGAAAGTTAAAGGTGTGATCGTGGCTGAAGATAGTGGGATGGAAATGCCGGCTTTTTCAAGTCACAGTACGCCTCGCCGGGTTCTTAAAGGCCGAATGAAGAACACCAGCACGCTGACCGAACTATGCGCAACTCTCAATATCCATTATTCCGACATGATGCAGGAGATACTACGTTTTACTAGGCAGACTGCTGCGGATGACCGGCGGTTGCCAGCTGACCCCACCGAACTAGGGTTACTCCCTGTAGAAGGATTTGCTCAGCTTGAAATTCCAGTCGCCGACTTTCAGGAAACTGACAGGTTCCAGATCCACCGGGCCCGCTGCACTGGAACAAAGGCATTCCGTAACGGTTGCCCCAGAAACGATTGGGTATGGGTCCAGACTGGTGGGGAAGCGAACTATGGAGATTTACGAGGACGGGTGGTGGCTCGGTTGCTAGCACTTTTCAAGATAAGAAATATTCTCAGTGAGGCGGGAGCTGTCCATCGGTTGGCATTGGTTTGCATACTCGATCCGGTCAATAGTGGCAGATTTCACATTGCGAGCGGACATATTCGAGTCGGCAGGCGGGTCAATGGTCGAGACATGCGAATAGTCAGTATAGGGGCAGTGATCGGACAGGCGCAGGTAATTCCTAGCGGGGAGAGGCAATGGATAGTGAATCACAGGATTGATCTGCGGACGTTTAATGAAATATATTAAATTATTCTATCCAATTATGTACAGTATTTATACGAGTTAAGGCTGGGCACTTAAGGTGGCAGTTCCCATATTGAGTGTCCGGCTTCAACTCGGCCGCGGGAGTACTACACAATCCGCTGGCGTTTAAGGGAATATTTTAAATAGGTTGAATTGTTTTGCATGAATATGCGGCCAAGTTGAAGCCGTACACTTAAGATGGCAGTGCCCATATTGAGTGTCCGGCTTCAACTCGGCCGCCCGGGGTACTACACGATCCGCGGGCGTTTAAGGGAATATTTTAAATAGGTTGAATTGTTCTGCATGAATATGCGGCCAAGTTGAAGCCGTACACTTAAGATGGCAGTTCCCATATTGAGTGTCCGGCTTCAACTCGGCCGCGGGAGTAATATACGATCTGCGGGCGTTTAAGGGAATATTTTAAATAGGTTGAATTGAGTAGGCGGCCGAGTTGAAGCCGGCGACTTAAGGGAGATATTCCCTTAGAAAGTGTCCGGCTTCAACTCGGCCGCGTGAGTTCTGCGGATGATTAATAATACTAATTTATTCTCTCCTGTG
>Ga0307515_10016366_pt1 | contig 13581 bp, 21 predicted proteins | sample 17_EM_MG_FD_194513 | JGI IMG/M metagenome (GOLD analysis project Ga0307515, IMG submission 194513) | Populus trichocarpa ectomycorrhiza microbial communities from riparian zone in the Pacific Northwest, United States - 17_EM | ecosystem: Host-associated > Plants > Roots > Unclassified | place...
CACCGCAGAGCCAGGTCCGCATCGGAGGTACGCATTCCGCGGAGTGTGCACGCATCTGGAGTGGATTTCCATCGAATAGCTGAGGTCCCTCGGGAGATTCACTGACTCCGAGGCTCGCTGACTCGATACTGATCGGCTTGTCGGCAAGGTCAGCCATCCGCTTCTAACCGCGAGTCGAACGCTACGCAGCGTAACGGCCAGGTTGGTGTGGCCAGCACCCGGACATGCCGATGAGCGGACGTCGTGGAACCGATAGGCTGCGAGCATGAGCGGTACAGCATCAGAGGCTTCGTTGCCGGCCACGGTCACGGAGACGGATTCGCTGCTGTCGGTTCTCGAACGCAATCGGCGGATCTTCGCCTGGAAGACCGCGGGACTCGACGAGCAGGGTCTGCGCGCGACCACGGCTGCCAGTTCCATGACGTTGGGCGGTCTGATCAAGCATGTCGCCCTGGTGGAGGCTGATTGGCTGGCGGTCAAACTCGCCGGTCTTGGATACGGCTCTCCCTGGGAGGCCGTGGACTTCGACACCGACCCGGACTGGGAATGGCGCACCGGCGCGCTCGACTCACCGAACGAGGTGTACGGGCTGTGGCGAGACGCCGTCGAGCGATCCCGTGCGGTCGTGGCCGAGGTCATTGAGAAACGAGGACTCGACGGGCCGGCGGCCTTCACCTGGCCAGACGGTCGCACGCCGACGGTGCGCGCCATGCTGCTGGACATGATCGAGGAATACGCCCGGCACACCGGCCACGCTGACATCCTTCGCGAGGCGGTTGACGGGCGGGTGGGCGAAGGGGCGCCGCCAGACTTCACCTTCTGATACGTCCGGATCTGCCGCCGAGCGTGCGCGCTGGCTACGGAGAGGGGTCACGCGGTGTGCAGCCGACGCGGGCCGCTCTCTGGCGCGCTCGTGCCGAGAAGGGTGGGTTCGTTAGAAGCCCCGAAAGACCCCATCGGCTCCGGCGCTTTCAGCGAACTCGTAAAAGTCCATGTTGGCAAGGGAAAGGTTCGCCTCGAGGGAGGCGATTTCGCGTGGCACCGACCGAAAGGGTCCAGAATCGTCTCGCTTGTTCAAGTTGACGACGAGGATCGGGTAGTCGGGCGGAGACATGGCCGCTGCGTCCGCCTTCCGCGTTCGGGCGGCCGACGATCATTGATCAACCGGCAGCGCGAGTTTCCTGCCGAGAGGACGACGGCACGCACTCTTCCGCCGCCGACATCGCGCGGTCGGGTGTCGCCGTCACGCGGTTTGGGCGGACCAGTCGTATCCGTCAGCTCAGTCGAGGGGCGGTCGGTCGATGACCTCCACGAACATGATCACGTCATCGACCACATCGAGGATGAGCATGCCTGGCTGGGATGTGCTGAGGCCGACGTTGCGGTGGCCCGACCCGTAGGCGCCGACCGGCGGCGGCTGGGTGTAGAAGCTCTGACAGAAATCGTCGCCGCAACCGCACTCCCGAAGCACTCGGAGATTGTCGACTTGGTTCACCAGATCGGCCTCGTCCGCCTCACGAAGTGCGGTCGCAAGCTCGGTCGCGAGGCGCGGCCATCTGCTACTCACCAGTTGTGGTTCCTCGAGCGTCATCCCCGACAGCGGACGCAGCGGCGCTACGCCCAAGGAGGGACGTAGCGGCGAACATACTCGTGAGCACGCGGGAACGGGTAGCACCAGTACTGGGTCGGCAAACGGGAGCTGTGCACCTTACAGAACTCAGCCAGACCGACCGTGATGTCGACACGCTCGAGCGGCCGGCCTTCGAAGTCGGTGTTCACCAGCAGCAATTGCGGCTCAGGATTCCAGCCCGAGTGGTCGAACGCCCAGCCGTACCAGGTCGCATAGGCGTGAAAGACCTGCCGCTCGCCGGCGAAGCGCACACCAGCAATCCCGATCGTCCGGTCCGGGTAGAGACCCCGGCAGGCCCAGGCGAGGATGTGACACGCTCCAGCAGCGAAGAACGCCTCATCCGTCCGTTCCCACGCAACGCGCTGATCGGACCGCTCGATCGGAGTCCTCCGAAACACGCCCGCCGCCTTTGCTGGCATGACTCGAACATTAGCGGAAGGCGCCGCCGCATCCGCCCATGCCGCCGACCGGGCGCGTTCCGGTGTCCCATGGGCATCGGGTCTTTCGTAATTCCTGTCAGGCTCCCGGCCCCTTCTTGGCGCAGGCGTCCCTGACGAACGACTCCCGCGAGACCACCTCTGATTTCTTGTAGTCGATCGGCGCCAGCACCTGGCCCGGCCCGATCCGGGTGAGGTCATCTGTGGTAAAGCTGACCGTGGGCGCGCCCGTACCCTCCGGGCCCCCTTTCGAGGCGTTGAGGGTGTAGTGATGGCCGGGCTCGAACGACGTCAGCTCCATCCGCCGGAGGCCGGTCGCGCCCGGCGAACTGGCATCCTCCCGCGAAGTGATCTGCCAGCCCGGCCGGCCCGTCCCGAGCAGTTCAACATCAATATCCTGAGCCGGTCCGGGCGCCACGACCGTGACCGCCCAATATATGAAGTCGTGGTCCGCGGGGTCATTGTCGTTCCGATAGACGCTGAGATCAGATGAAGACCGTCCGCAGAGGGCGACCACCGCAGTCGCCTTGCCATCGACCACCGCCAGGGCCCCATATTGCACCGGGTCGGGTCCCATATAACAGGCGCTCATCGACCCGTACACCATCAGTCCGACTGCCGGAAGAACGAACAGACGCCGAAAATCCCCCATCTCCGGATCCTGGGCGCCCGCGATCACGGTGCCGTCACAGACCGATGTCAATACGTACGCCATCAACGCAGAATGAGGGGTGCCTCGAAGTCGCGGTTGTCGATGACTATGTCGGCTTGCTCGGCCGGGCGGATCTCGGCCAGGTAGCGCTCCTCGCCGGGGATGTAGTAGGTGCGGTATCTCGCTGCCGCGGCCTCCGCCGAGTCCATCCACGCCTGGTCGCGGATGGTTGCCCGGCGCAGCACGTCCGCCACCTCGTCGTGGAGATAGATGAGCAAGTCCCAATGCTGGGACAGCGCCGGCTTCTGCGGGAATCCGCCGTCCGCGACCAGGATCGCGTCGTCCGGAGCTATGTGGACGGGGGAGTCGATGGGCGTACGGCCGCGAAGGTCCATGATTTGAGTGCGGTAGCGGCGGTCGCCTCCTGGACCGAGCGGCGCCAGGAGTTCGTCGCGGATGGCGTCGACGTCGAACATCTCGAAGTAGTAGCTCTCCGGCGAGCCCGACGGATATTGCGTACGCAGGTCGACATGCCGTTTGAAGTGGTCGATCATGACCCGGACAACGGACCGTGCCGTCTTCTCGCGCAGGCCGGCGGCCAGTTCGTCGGCCAGGGTCGTCTTACCAGCCGCAGAGTGGCCGTCGATCCCCACACGTGTCGGATGCGCCAGCCGCAGATCGAGAATCCGGTCGACCAGCTCGGCGAGCACCTGCTGGCGCAACGTGTTCATCGAAGTGATGATGCCAGAGTCTGCATTGGCAATAGTACGGCTCCAAATGATCGGTTTTATGCTGCCCTGGTGGCCCCGCCCGAACGTCAAACTGTTCAACATCCTGGTGCACGTGCTTACCGAGACCAGCCGGCACGCCGGACACGCCGACATCCTGCGCGAACAACTCGACGGCTCGACCGGGACAGCAGCCGGCCACGCGAGTTCGCAAACCGACGCGGCGTCCCGGGGAGCCCAGCGCACCGAGATTGAGCGGGCCGCCAGGGCAGCGGCCGGCAAGCCCGATCACGTTGGTCCCACGAACGCGCCCGACCCGGCCCGGCAAGGCGAATCTGACGGCACCGACGGATGACCGTCAACCGAGGCTCAGCGCATAGCGCGATCTTGCGGCCAACCGTTGAGGTGCGGAAACTGCCGGACGTATTTTTCGCATTGAACGGCGAAGTCCTCGCCTCTCCCCGATAGTCGCGTACGGCGGATGATGTCGTCGGGCTCGTTTTCCGCAGGGCTGACCATCTTGATCTGCCCATCGATGTACTGGCCGTGGCCGAGTCGTGCCGTCGCCAACCCGAGAGCGACCGCCACTGCCACCCCCACGCAGGTGCGGGACGGGGTGAAGACGGCGTGCCGCCCGTCATCCAGTCCGGCGCCCTGGTGGTCGATCGCCATGAGGAGGACCCGGTCGCCGGTGGCAGGTACGTCGATCTCAAAGTGGATTGACCCGGCGAAACTGTTCTCGGCCGCAGGGATGCGATGTCCGATCGTTGTCTCTCGTAATTCAGCTTCGACGAGCCGTCGGCCTTCATCGATTCGTCTGCCTTGTTGGTATTCGCGCTCGGCCACGACCACAAGTTCGGGAGCCATAACGCCAAGCAGGTCGGAGAGAACCTGGTGACCCGACCGCAGTACGGCATCAAGCGTCACTGGCTCTTCCAGCGTGGCCATTAGATCGACGGACATGGCGCGATGATATTGGCTGGGTAACCAGCCGTCGGGCTGTCGGAGCGCGCCTGGTGTCAGAAATCTACGAGGTCGCCCCGGTCCTGCCAGGTGCAGAGGCAGACCTGGTTGCCCTCCGGGTCGGCGAGCACCCAGAAGCTCGGCGCCTCCGCGTCGCTGACCAGCGTCCCGCCGGCGGCCAGGGCGGCGTCGATCCGGGGCTGGACGTCGGCCGGGTCCACCCAGACGTCGGGGTGCCAGCGCTGCCGGGGCTCCTCGCGGCCGGACTTCTGGAACCAGATCGCGGGCAGCACGTCGGCCGGGTCACGCATGTCGTTCTCGTCCGGCTCCTCGGCGAGTACGGCTGCCCAGAACGGGAGCACCGCGGTGTATTGCGGGCTGTCCAGCGCCAGCTCGAGCCGGGAGACGCCGGTGCGGGCGGTGGTCAGGCCGGCGTCGGCGGCGACGGCGGCGACCGTTCGCGCCAGCCGGATGTCCCGGTCGGTCACGCCCTTCGTGTCGTAGCAGGTGAGACGGACATCGACGTGGGTGGAACGAAGATTCATGTCGGGGTGGTGCGGCTCCGCGGCGGTCGCCGCGCCGATCGCCGCGACGAGCTGGACGCCCGCCGCGAAGTCCGGGGTGGAGACGCGAGTCTGCAGGCCGCCGGGCAAGTACACCCATCCGTCCAGGCCCTGCTCAGCGATCTGTTTTCCGGTGTACGTGGTCATCCGCCCATTCTCGCGGGGCGGAACGCATGGGGAGGTGCCCGTACTGATCCTTGTCTCCGTCCCGTTACAAAGACGGCATCCACACTGCTGTGAAGCCTTACCATTACCGCCATGGATGAAGACAGGCGGCGCTCAGCGCGGCCGATCTCCCGGAAACGTCCCGCTGCCCCGCCAAAGATCCGCCCTGTGGCGATCTGGGTCATCACGGCGGCCCTCGTCCTCATTGGCCTGTTGTTCACCTACGCCGGTGTCACGGGGTTCGCCGACGCCGTCAAGCACGGTGATGAGGAGGCGCAGTTGCCGTCGCTGCTCGCCGCCATGCTCGGGGTGCTGACGATCCTGTTCGCCGGAGGGCTGTTCTTCGGTGCGTCGTGGGGCCGGAGCGGCTCGCTGGCGGTTTGTGTCATCGCGTTCGTCGCGGCGGTCGCGGGCCTCATGTTGGAGGCGATCGATACCGGGGCCGCCATGATTGTGTTCGTGGTGGCACTGTGCATGTTCTTCGCGCTGCTGGGCCAGAAGGTGCACGCGTGGACCGGCGGCGACTCCTCGTAATGTGACCGTTCAACGGCGATGAGTTTGGTCGTGGTCTGCGGTCTGTATCTGCAGACCCGATCAATCGCACGCGAGGAGAGCATCATGACCGCTACTTACACCTTCGACGTCTTTTCCAGTCTCGACGGCTTCGGCGGCGCCAGTGGTGGCTGGGGTGGCTACTGGGGCAAGCAGGGTCCTGAGCTGCTCGAGCACCGCCTCGGCCTGTACAGCGACAAGCAGCGGATGGTTCTCGGTGCCAACACGTACCGGGCGTTTGCGCAGTTGCTGGCCTCGAACACCGAGCAGACCGTCCGCGACGCGTGGGTTACCCGGATGCGGCACCTGCCCGCGACGGTGGTGTCGAACACGCTGGAAGGATCCCTCGACTGGCCGGACGCGACCGTCGTACGCGGCGACGCCGTCGAGGTTGTCGCTCGGCTCAAGGAGGAGTCCGAGTTGCCGTTGCGGTCGCACGGCAGCCTGTCGATGAACCGTGCGTTGATGGCCGCCGGCCTGGTTGACCGCGTCCAGGTGACGCTGTTCCCGGTGATCACCGGTCAGAGCGGGGCTGATCCGATCTTTCAAGGTGCGGCCGACTTCGACCTTGAACTGATCGAGAGCCGGACGCTCGACGGTCATATCCAAGAGCTCATCTACCGGCCCACCCTGCACGGGTGAGTCCGTCCAGCCCATCCAAGTGAGGCAGTGCATGGTTACCGAAGTGGCGAAACAGATCGCCGCGTCCGTTGCTCGGCGGGCACCGGTCAACGGTATCCGGATTGTGGGTGTCGACGGCCGAAGCGGCGCAGGCAAGAGCTTTCTCGCGTCGCAGCTGTCCACTCTCCTGGGAGCTCCGATCATCGAGATCGACGACTTTGTGTCGTGGGATTGCTTTGCCGGGTGGTGGCCGCGCTTCGAAGAGCAGGTCCTCTCTCCGCTTCTGGCCGGCCGGGACGCGACCTTCCAGGCAAGAGACTGGACTGACTGGTACGGGTCGTCCCTCGGCGGATGGAAGACTCAGCGATGGTCACCGACGGTCATTCTGGAGGGCGTCACTTGCACCCGCCGCGACACCATCGGCCGCATCGCGTACGCAATCTGGGTCGAAGCCCCTGCCGAGATGCGACTTGCCCGCGGCATGGCGCGAGACACCACCTTCGCCGGCAAGGAAGACCTGTGGAAGCAGTGGATGCGCGAGGAGGACCAATTCTTTGCTGCTGATGAAACCCGCGAGCGCGCCGATGTAGTCGTCGATACCTCTGCGGCCGGCCGGACTGACTGATCCCCTGATCTCCTGAGGCCGGTGTTCCTCGCGCTCAGCGCCGTCTTCGGATGCCGGGCGGCGGGCCGGGAAGATGAGCCCGGCGACTCAGGTGATCGAGCCGGCGGATGAGGACGCTCGAGGCCATGCAGGCAAACATGCGTATCGCCGTCGGCACGCTCATCGCGGCTGCGTTCTGTGTCTTGGTTTCCGTGGTGTTGTGGATTTTGCCGTTCGTGCTGTCCAACGGCCGCGATCCGAACGAGACCGGATGGGTCGTCCTGGTCCTGTTCTCCATCTTCCCGGCCGGGCTGGCGGGTGTGCTGTTCCTCGTCTCGATCATCTATTTCATCATCGCGGCGGTCGGCCGGCGCCCGGAACGGACCTGGTAAAGCGGTACCGTGGGGATACATCGCACGCGACGGCGGAGGTGATCACGGTGTACCGGTGCTCATGACAGCCCCATCCCGGGGCGTCACGGAGCCGAAAGGCGACCGTATGAGCAGGACCGACAAGACCCGGCCGTGGTGGGTGAAGATGGCCGACCGGCCGATGGTCACCTGTCGACCCCAGCATGATCACCGATTCGGGCCGTGCACCCTGCCGGAGCGGATCGATGCCGACACGACAATGATCCGCCGGCCCGCGAGATGTTGCTACTGGGTCGTGACCGACCGGTTCGCCAGCATGATCCACAACGGCTGCCGGGAATGCACGGGCTACTACTTCCGGCGCGAGGATCGCCGACGCAGCCGCCACCGAGCGCGCCAAGAGTTGCGCGGCTATCGCGACGAAGACTAACCCGATCTCCGCAAAGCGCCTGCACCGCTACGCCGACATGATCAATCCCGGGGTCCGGTTCGTCCCCGCCACCATCACCGCCATCGACCCGGCGAACCGGCAGGTCGAGACCACCGCCGGGGCGTTCGACGCGGACATTCTCGTGGTGGCCCTCGGCGCCGATCTGCACCCGGAGGCGACGCCGGGGCTGCTCGAGGGCGGCAACGAGTTCTACACCGTCGCGGGCGCGTTCGGCGCGCGCGAGGTGCTGGCCGGCTTCAAGGGCGGCCGGGTTGTCGTTGGCGTGACGTCGACGCCGTTCAAGTGCCCGCCGGCGCCGAGCGAGACGGCCCTGCTCACCCACGAGTTCCTCACCGCCCGCGGACTGCGGGACGGCTCGGAGATCTCCCTGGTCATGCCGCTTGGTACGCCGATCCCGCCGTCGCCGGCCGCCTCGGCCGCCGTGCTCGCCGCCTTCGAGGAGCACGGGATTGCCTGGTACCCCGAGCGTCTGGTCCGTGCGCTCGACCCGGACCGTCGGGTCGCCAAGCTCAGCGATGACAGCGAGCTTCCGTACGAAATGTTCCTGGGTGTGCCTGTGCATCGCGTGCCCGAGGTAGTGGCCGGCTCGGGGCTGACTGTCGACGGCTGGATCCCGGTCGACCCGCGCACGCTCGAGACTTCGTTCCCCGGCGTCTACGCGGTCGGCGATGTGACCAGCGTCGGCACGCCCGAGGCCGGGGTGTTCGCCGAGGGCCAGGCCGCCGTCGCCGCGGACCGGATAGTCGCCGCGATCCAGGGCGCTACCTCGGCCACGCACTACGACGGGCGCGGCATCTGCTACCTCGAGTTCGGCCACGACCGGGTCGCGAAGGTCGACGTCACCTTCCGCTCGGGCGAGCGACCGGTCGGCGATCTGGAAGGCCCCTCGGCCGAGTTGACTGCCGAGAAGAGCGCCTTCGGTACGGAACGGGTCCGCCGCTGGTTCGGCCGGGACTGGACACCAATCCCGTAACCTGCCGTCGCCCGTGGGTGGTGCTAGCACTACCGTGGTCCGGGCGGGCTGCTGGATGGGAACGCATCGAAATCCTTCGTACGGTCGAGTTCCTTATCAATGTGGAACTCGTCCAGGAGGCATGACATGCGAGGACACCTCGGCCGGTGGGGTTTGGCCGCCGCGCTGGCAGCGATTGTGGTTGCCGGCAGCGCAGTTCCGGCCGCCGCCACGGGGTCCAATGGCGACGGTCGACGGCTGCAGATCGCGGTCGATGATCTGCACAGGCTCGGCATCGCAGGCGTCCAGGGATTGGCCCGGGTCGACGGCGTCAGCACCCGTGCGCGAGCCGGCGTCGGCGACCTCGAACGGGGCACACCGGTGCCGCTCGACGGGTATTTCCGGATGGGCAGCAATACCAAGACGTTCGTCTCGGTTGTCGTCCTGCAACTGGTCGGCGAGGGGAAGCTGGCGCTGGACGACACGGTCGAACATTGGCTGCCGGGAATCGTCGCGGGCAACGGCAACGACGGCCGCCGGATCACCGTTCGGCAATTGCTCCAGCACACCAGCGGCATTTACAACTACACCAACGACCTCGCCGCGTTCGGCTCCTACGAGGGATATCTGGCGCACCGGTTCGACCACTACGACGCGGCCGATCTCGTCGCCCTAGCGATGAAGCACGAGCCCGGCTTCGCGCCCGGGACGCAATGGGACTACTCCAACACCAACTACATCCTGGCCGGCATGATCATCGAAAAGGTGACCGGTCGGCCTTGGGCTTCCGAAGTACGCGCCCGGATCCTCCGGCCGCTCGGGCTGCAACACACGTCGGCGCCGGGCGACCGGCCGTACGTGCCGGCGCCGCACGCCAAGGGATACCAGCAGTGGGCCCCGGGCGGTGAGCTGACCGACACCACCCTGTTCAACCCGACGGCCGCCGACGCGGCCGGCAACTTGATCACCACGCCGACCGACCTGGCCCGCTTCTGGCAGGCGCTGCAACGCGGTCAGCTGCTCAAACCACGCCAGATTGCCCAGCTGCACGACACGGTCCTCGCCGACACGTTCCAGGACTTCATTCCCGGCGCGAGATACGGCCTGGGCATCATGTTCATCCCGAACAGGTGCGGCGGCTACTGGTCACACGGCGGCGACGTGCCCGGCATGAGCACCGCCAACGGCGTGAGCGCGGACGGCAACCGCGTGGCAGTGCTGTCGCTGACCACCCAGCTCGCCGACGAAAACGCAGATCTCACCGTACGGAGGCGCACCTTCCAGCTCATGGACGACGTGATCTGCGGCCCCGCCTCAGGGCAGCGGTGAACGTCGATAGTTGCTAGGGTCGGATCGCATCGTACGCACGGATCCGCGGGGGACTCATGTCGAGATTGCGCGCTCTTGCCTGCCTCACTGTGCTGGCGACCACTGGACTACTGGTTCCGGCCGGCGCCGCCGTGGCCGCCACGCCGTTGAAGGCGAACATCACCTGCGACCCGGAGACCGGTGCCATCACTACCTGGGCATCCGGCAACCTGCTCCTGCCGGGAACGCCGACACCGGTGACCGTCGAGTTCCAGCGCAGCAGCGGGGTGCGGGTGTCGGCCACCACGTCGACGGCCCTTCCGCCGCTGGCCCAGCCGCTCACGGTCACGGCCACGACCACCAGCTCGGGTGACATCACTGCGACCGGATACACCGGCACCTTCAACCCGACGACCTCCATCTACTACCGGGAGGTGCTGGTCGTGACGTTCAAGAACGCTACTTCCGGAGCCGTCTACACCAGCCGCCAGGCGACCTGCGACTACGACCAGCGGAGCACGATCACCCTCACCTGCGATCAGGTCGCCAGCACGGTGACCAGCGCTGCCGCGGGCATCAACGGGCTGACGGGCGCCGCGAACGGGGCCGGCCGTCCGACGAGCGTCGGCTACCACTTCGTGCAGATCATCCAGAGCACAAAGGACTCTCCGCGCTTCCGGGGTGAGTCGCTCGGCGGCGTCTGGGACGTCCGGCACAGTGTCACCAAGGCCGCCGACGGCACGTGGGCCGACACGGGCTACGTGCACACGATCACCAGTAATCCGTATTACTACGCCGAGGAACTGACGGTCGGCGTCCTCGACGCCTACGGCACCATCGTCGGCAGCGGCACGGCCAGGTGCGTCCTCCGCGACGGCTCGTTGACGCCGACGGCCTAGCCTCCCGCCCCGGTGCTCGGTTTTCCGAGCACCGGGGGAACGCGAACCGATCGTGGAACCGATCACGGCCGAGGAGCATCAACGCGATATGACAAGAAGCGTCCTGGTGCTCGGTCTCCTCGTTGCTGTGGCCGGCTGCAGCAGCAGTCCCTCCCCGAAGCAGCCGGTCCCGTCGATGACCACGACGTCCACCACGCTTGGCGCGCGACCCTTGCATCTTCCTAGCGTCGCGTCGGCGGCCGACTGCCCGGTGACGCCTCGCCGGCCCTGGTCCGGGCCAGGCGTCGCCACCAACGTGCTGGGGGACGGCCCGCTGTATCCGGTAGCGGACTATTTCCAGGACGGCACAACCCTGGACCTGCGCGCCGAGGATCGCGAGCCGGACGGCACGTACACGAAGAAGGTCCGCTGGATCGGCACCGGCTACACCGGGCCCGTGCTCGTGCGAACCGCGCGCATCGACGGCCCGGGAACCGCGACCATGCGGTTCTCCTACTGGGGTGAGACCGGAGACGGCGGCTACTACGCGGACCTACCCACGGACAACAGCGACTTGCCGGCGACCACCAAGGTCGGCGGCCCGGGTTGCTACGCCTACCAGGTCGACGGGAGCACCTTCAGCACGACGATCGTCTTCCGCGCAGTCGCCGCCTGAGACGTCGGGATAGGCTCCGGTCGGAGGTACGGGGATGAGTTTCCGGCTGGCGGCCTATGCCGTATGCGTTGCGGACGGACGGGTGCTGCTCGCCCGTCACGTGCCGTCGAACGGCGAGAGCCACTGGACACTTCCGGGCGGCAAGGTCGAGCACTCGGAGGATCCGTTCGATGCGGTGATCCGGGAGGTCGCCGAGGAGACCGGTTGCGACGCGATGGTCGAACGCCTGCTGGGCGTGGACTCGAGGGTGATCCCCGCCGCCGAGGCGCGATCGGGCATCGAGCACCAGAACGTCGGCATCTTCTATCAGGTCCGGATCACCGGCGGCGAGCTTCGTCCCGAGCCGAACGGCGAAACCGCCGAGTCGGTTTGGACTCCGCTGACCGAAGTGGATCGCTTGCGCCGGTCCTCGCTGGTCGACATCGGCCTCGCCCTGGCGCGGACCGCCCCGGCAACCGGGCACGTCGCTCCCGTACCGGTCGGCGGCCTGATCGAGCACTGAGCCGAGAGCCGGGACATTTGTCCCTGGTTGCGGCGGGATCAAGCCAGTACGGTAGCGGATCCGGAAGTCCGGCTATCGAGGAGAGACGGTTCACCATGAGCGTGCAGGGAACGTGGGAACTGGCCGTCGCGAGATCCGACGGGACGATAATTGTCACGCTGGACCTGACGATGCTGGGAAACGTGGTGACCGGCACGAGCAAGAGATCTAACGGCCTGACCGTGGACATTATGGACGGTAGCTTCGACGGCGGGACGCTGGCCTACGACGTCGAGATTCAGGACCCGATTCCGGCGAGGTTGCATTTCGCCCTGACCGTGTCGGGCGACACGCTGGCCGGCACGTTCGCCTCGGAGCAAGTCGGCGGCGGAACGGTGACCGGAAAACGGGTCTGAGCCGCGCGTTGTCAACAGGCCCTACCATGCTGTCGTGTTGATCATTGCGTTCACGGCCGTCGCCCGCTGGCGGCGACCGATCCTGCTCGCCGGGCTGGCGCTCGCCGTGGTGTTCGGTGTGCTCGAGGAGTTGGGCGAACGGGGCAGGCGGTTTCCGCTGTTCACCGTGTGGTCCGGGTTGACCATGGTGCTGCTGGTGCTCTTCGTGGTCGCGGCGTACAAATACCACCCCGCAACCCTGGTCGCGCTGTCGCAAGAGCCGGCGTTCACCCCCCGAGCCAACCCCGCCCGGGTCTTCGCCGCCCTGCTCTTCACGCTCCAGGGCGGACTCCTGGTGGCCGACAACATCCACGACGTCGTGGACGGCGAAGAGCTGTGGGGATTCAGCGCGGCACTCATCGGCCTGTGGGTGCTCGTCCTGGGTCTCCACTGGCGGCTGACCTGGGGCTGGTTCGGCGTAGAGCTGCGGCCGGACGGCTTGTATGACCGGCAGCCGCTGGGCTCCTGGTTCGTGCCGTGGGATGCCTTCGTCCGCGCGTACCCGGCCGTCCCGGACGGAAGCCAGCGGGTCGCCCTCTATCTCGAACGGCCGGAACTGGTTCGGCGGCGAGGTCTGCGTATCGGCGGTTCGAAGGTCCAAGCAGCCGGCATCGACGCGGCCTTCCTGGCCTGGACGATCAACGTGTATGTGACCGACTCCGGGCACCGCTCGGCGATCGGCACCGAGGCGGAGCTCCAGCGGCTCACCGCACCTGCCGCGAGATGAAGCTCGGGTAGAACGTCAGGCGGGTTGCTCGTCGCCGCGGATCCGGGCGTGCAGGTGCATGTCGTGCCGGCCGTTGGAGTGGATGGGGTGCCCTCCGGGAGGAAGCCGGCTTTGCCGGCCACGCGGCAGGAGGCACCGTTGCGGGTCGAGTGTTCCAGATGCAGGCGGTGAAGGCCGGCCTCGCCCAGACGCTCAGGGCCGTCAGTGCGCGGGAGGCCACGCCTGCGCTCCGGGGAGCACCCAGTATCCGCACCTCGCGTCACCATCATCGAGATTGATTCCGCCATGGCGATGCGCCTGAGCACTTCATCGCCGCTGTCGCGGGTCGCCGCTCAATGCGCGTCTTCTCGTGCCGCCCATGGTGATG
>Ga0307515_10016367_pt1 | contig 13579 bp, 15 predicted proteins | sample 17_EM_MG_FD_194513 | JGI IMG/M metagenome (GOLD analysis project Ga0307515, IMG submission 194513) | Populus trichocarpa ectomycorrhiza microbial communities from riparian zone in the Pacific Northwest, United States - 17_EM | ecosystem: Host-associated > Plants > Roots > Unclassified | place...
ATGCATTGGGGACTACGTTATATTTTACAAGGCATCAAACCAAAGTCTTTGAAGAATTGGCTACTCGAGCACACTACATGGAACTTAGCATTGCAGCAACTGAAAGTTCATTATCACCTATGCATGAGCCCCAAAGAAATAAGCTTGGAGGTCATAAATTCAGAAAGAGCACTCTAAAAATCGAGGGAAAGCAGTCTTTAGTAATTAACTCAGCTACTGTAAAGGTACCAACTAGAGTTAAGAGGAATGATCATGCAACACCGGTTACTTTTCAAAAGGCTAAAAGAAAAAATCCATCTTTGAAAGAGTGACAAGAAAAGGTGTATCCATTCCCCAACTCAAACATATCTAGGATGTTGGATGATCTGCTTGAGGAGAATCTTATTGAGTTGCTAGAGGTGAAACGTCCCGAAAAAACAAATCAAGTGGACAATCCAAACTATTGTAAATATCATTGCTTGATCAGCCATCTTGTAGAGAAGTGTTTTATACTGAAAGACAAAATCATGAGGCTACACAAGAATAGGGATATCATATTCAATGATTAAATAACAACTTATAATATCACAACCATGGTCAATTTAGGCCCACATCAGTCGCTCCCTACAATAAGTTTAGGCTCCTTTGAACCTACAGAACTTGGCATCATTTTGCCTACGAGCTTCACTGTATCCTCAAGTCAAACTCCATGTATAACCCTCACACCTCAAGTTGGCAACTTGAAGCCTAATTTATCTGAAAATTATGACGATGAAGGATGGATTTTAGTCACGCGTAAAAGAAGATGGAAGAAGCATATGTAGATGACAAAGCCAACTATAATGATAATCTCGATGGTAAGGAAGCTAATTGATGAACCGATATGCTGAAAGATTCGATGAAAATCCATACCAGTTAGAAATGAGGTTTTTCTAGCTCAAAGCTTAAGAAAGCTCGTTATACTAAATAAGTACATGCCAATGGGGATGAGAAGGATGAAAAATGTATTTGTTGTTTGCTATCATATTGATGAAGAGAAAACTCCTACTAAACCCGTCATGAAGGAAAGTCATGATGGCTCTTCAAACTTGTCTCATGATGTATGCACCACAGAGATATCCTTTAACGATGAAGACTTATTGTTTGGATCAAAACTCCATAACCAACCTTTTTTTATTAAAGGATATATCAATGAAAAGATGGTGAATCATATCTTAGTGGATGATGGTTCAATTATCAATATACTACCTCTTAAGACTACGAAAAAGCTTGGGATTCCTATGAATGAACTCTTCTTAAGTCATATGGTGATTCAAGGCTTTAACCGAAAAGGGCAAAATGCCATAGAAAAGATAAGACTTGCGATACATATGAAAGATATGGCATCTAATGCACTTTTCCATGTCATAGATGCCAAAACTACTTACAACCTGTTACTTGGACGACCATGGATACATGAAAATAGTATCGTTTTCTCAACACTCCACCAATGTTTTAAGTATTGTCAAGATGGACAAGTGCGATGGTAGTAAAAGATAGTGAGAAAGATAGTCAACTATGATGAAAGAACTACGATCCCCACCTGACCATCCAGGAAAGGGAAAAGTTAACTCTAAAAGCTTAAAAGGGCACAAGTCATCTGCAAATGAAGGAGTGACTCGTTTAACAAAGAATAAAGGAAAAGAAAAGGTAGTGGAAAACTTTGTTGATGATAAGATATCATGTAAAGCCATGATACTATGTTATATTCCAGTATCAACAAGAAAATAGGGTTTATCTTCTTTTACTAAGGATGAAAAGAAGATAAAAAAGGGGCTTATAAACTTGACCTTATCAGCTACTAATCTTGCATTGAACAAGATCTCAAAATCTTTATTAAAAGGGTTTGTTCATCAGATTGAGTTGGTAGTTACAAATCTTAGACTCCTTAATAAACAGGCGAATGATTTCGATCCCAATGCTTATAAGCTTTTAGCCAGGGCTGGTTATAGTCGTAAGGACATTAATAAGTTGGCAAAGGATGGCGATACGACTCAACTTGAAGGTAAACAAGTTTCTATAAAGACTAGAAAGGCTTAGAGAAAGAAGAAAGCTTCTGGCAAACCTTTAAGGGCCGGTCTTGGATACGAGTCTCCCACACCACTGTATTTTCAGATTATTCAAGAAGCCTCATGATTTATAAGTGTGGAATAAGTGAAGGACAAACAACAAAGTCAACTTACACTTCTTAGAGCTTTTGTTTCGAATCGTTTTGGCGTGACTATAACTCGAGCTTCCACTTTTATCAGGATTGGAACCCAAAAGAATGGAAGAGCACTAAAATATATATAAGTCTTTGCAAGACTTGGACAATCCAAGTCAAAAAATGACAAGCATGTACTCGATCATTAAACAAATTTGATAGAAAATTCAAGGATCCTTATAGCAAAATACCTTCATGTATGAAGAGACAATGCGAATGGGTGGGGAGTGTTGAGGCGACATTGAAAGGGAAAATGCATCACAAACCCCTCTAATAAAGAAAAGGAAGATGAAATAATGTATCTCACTTCAAATCACATCACTATTGAAGAAGATGATAATGATGAGCTTATCGTTGGAGAAGATGTTGAGGAAGCTCCACCCTCTCTTGAATTAGAAAATAAGCCTATAATGGATGAGCTTAAAAAGATTACCTTAGGAACCGTTAAAAACCCACGCCTAACCTTCATCAATACAAACTTATCACTTGAAGAGGAAATGAATTACATGGAACTTTTGATGGAGTATCGAGATATCTTCGTTTGGTCCTATAATGAAATGTCAAGTTTAGACCAAAGGGTTGTTGTTTATCGATTAGCAGTAAAAAATAGGGCTAGAGCTATAAAACAAACCCGGTGTCACTTTCATCCTAAACTCATCTCATAGATTGAGGCTGAAGTCAACAAACTTATCCAAGTAGGTTTCATTCATGAGGTCAAATATCCTATATGGATTTCAAATATTGTGCCAGTAAAAAAAAGAATGGCCAAATTCATATTTGCGTGGATTTTCGAGACCTTAATAATGCTTGTCCCAAAGATGACTTTCCACTTCCAATCACCGAGATCATGGTCGAAGCTACCACAGGCCATGAGAGATTAACCTTTATAGATGGTTCATATGGCTATAATTAAATTTGAATGGAAGTCATAGATGAGGAGAAGAAGGCCTTCCAAACTCCAAAAGGGATATATTGCTATAAAGTCAAGTTTTTTAGCTTAAAGAATGCAGGTGCCACTTATCAAAAAGCGATGCAGAAGATTTTTGATGATATGCTTCACCAACATGTTGAATGCTATGTTGATGACATCGTGGTAAAATCAAAAGAAAAAGAAAATCATTTGCAAGATCTTCGTCTGGTATTTGAACGATTACACCGAATCCAACTAAAAATGAACCCGTTAAAATGCGTATTTGGTGTGTCCTCAGGAAAATTCCTAGGATTTATAGTTTGATATTAAGGAATTAAGATTTACTAGTCTAAAAATGACACCATTCTAAAAATACTGGACCCAAGAAACATACACAAGTTGAAAAGTCTCCAAGGAAAATTTGCCCAAATACGGAGATTCATTTATAACTTAGCAGGTCGATATCAACCATTCACCCACTTGATGAAGAAGGAAACATCATTTTATTAGGATGAAGCTTGTACTAATGCCTTCAATAGGATTAAAAAAAAATACTTACTAAATCCACTTGTCCTACAAGCACTAGTATCAGGACACCTACTTATCCTTTATATTACGACTCAAATACGTTTCTTGGGAGTGTTATTGGCATAAAAAAATAATGAAGGCAAGGAAAGTGCTCTCTACTACCTTAGTACGACGTTAAGTGGAGCTGAACTGAATTAGTCTCCGATGGAGAAGACATTTCTAGCATTAATGTTTGCGATAAATAAGTTAAGGTATTTCCTCCAAGCGCATTCAGTACGACTAATCTCTTAAGCTGACCCTCTCAAACACATCATCTCAAGGCTAGTATTTTGAAAAATATTGGCAAAATAGGCTTTATTGCTTCAAGAATTTGAAATTGTCTACATCTCACAAAAGGTGATCAAGGGGCAAGAATTAGCTGATTTTCTCGTTGTTCATCATATTCCCGATGAATGGAAGTTCTTTGAAGACTTGTTTGATAAGGATGTTTTGTTTATTGAAATGTCAGAACCATGAAAAATATTTTTTGATGGTGCAACACGATAAAATAGAGCTGGAGCTGGGGTAATATTCATCACACTAAAAGGAGAGGTCTTGCCTTTCACCTTTTCACTAATCGAATGTTGTTATAATAACATGGTTGAATATCAAGCCTTGATTCTTGGGTTGGAAATGACAGTGAATATAAAGTTGCCTCACTTTAAAGTTTTTTATGATTCTCAATTAGTCATCAAACAACTCCTCTCACTTTATAAAGTCAATAAGCTAGAATTCATCCCATATCACAAGTATGCACTAAAAATGATAATAACATCACTTTATTGTGTCACCTTAGAACATATACCTCGAAAAGAGAATAAGCAAGTCGATGCCTTAGCAAATTTAGCATCAACATTAGCATCATGTAATGAGAAAATAAAAGTCTCTATATGTCAAAGATGGGTCGTTCCACCGATAACTCATAACACATAAAAGAAAGAATAAGTGGCTGTAGTTTTTGTCTATGAGATTGAACAAGAAGACTAATGCCAGCCGCTTATCTACTATTAGAGACATGGTAAGCTATCTAAAAACCTACGTCGTAAGACAGAGGTGAGGTGAAGAGCTTCTTGTTTCATATACTTTAAAGGCACTCTTTATCGACGTTCTTTTGATGCAGTTTTCTTGTATTGTCTCGGAGAAGAAGCTACAAAAGCATTAGAAGAAACACACTTGAGGATCTGTGCAGCGCACTAATCGGGTCTTAAACTTCACTTCTGGGTTAAAAGAATGGGGTACTACTGGTCTATATTGATGAAAGATTGCATAGACTATGCTAGAAAATGCAAAATTTATCAATTGCATACTAATTTGATCCACTAGCCACCCAAGCCTTTATACCCGATAGTTGCTTCTTGGACCTTGATGTGGTAGGACCATTGTTGAAAAGCTTTGGAGGAATCTTTACAATTGGTCGTAATAGATTACTTCTCAAAATGGGCAGAAGTTGTAGCATTAAAAGAGGTCAAGCAAGAGACAATTATAAACTTCATTCAAATAAACATCATCTACTCTTATGGGGTATCGAGATATATCATAACTGATAATGGAAAGGAGTTCTACAATACAACCATGAACAAGTTGTATGGACAGTTTGGTTTCAAACAACATAACTTTTGTATGTACAATGCTCCAGATAATGGCTTGGCAGAAGCTTTTTTAATAAGACCTTATGCAATATTCTAAAAAGGGTGGTAAATCGTTCGAAGAATGATTGACATGATAGATTTAGAGAAGCGATATGGGCTTATCATACTACATTCTGAACGCCAACTCAAACTACTCTATATTCTTTGGTATATGGGGTTGAAGCTGTTCTTCGCTTAGAATGTCAAATTTTATCTCTAAGAATTGCGATCCAAGGAAGACTCTCCAATGAAGACAATGTCCGTCTATGCCTCAAAAAACTTAAAGTTGTAGATGAAAAACATCTTAAAACGTAACAACAATTAGAATGTTATCAAGCACAACTTTGCAAAGCTTTCAATAAGAAGGTACAACCACGCCCATTCCAAGTAGAAGATCTTGTCTTGGCAGTACGATGCTCGATAATCATGTCAAAACGCATAGACAATAAGTTTCTCTCCAAATAGGATGACCCTTATATGGTTCAAGAAGTCTACACCAATAGAGTTTATAAAATTGTCGATAAGAATGGATTAAGCAGTTGGGCCTATCAATGAGAAATCCTTAAAAAGATGTTATGCCTGAAATCTGATGTAGCTCCTGGCCCGCACGAGCTAAAACTGTGAAAGGAAAAAAAAACAAAAAAAACAAAAAAAAATTAAACTACGTTATGACTTGATTCTTTATCCATAAAAGTACGTAGGCAACTTGGAACTTATTTTGAGTAAAATCATGCAAAAGAAAATTTTAAACTATATTATAAATTGATCCTTTATCTACAAAGGTATATAAGCAACTTATAAATTATTTTAAGTACAGTCACATCATCCTCTAAAACTATTCGAACCCGTATGATTGTTCGCATAGAAAATAGGGGTAAATAACCCTAACAACACAATCATAACATAGAAATCCAGGTAACAAGATGTAAGTGAAGGAAAAATATAGACTTTATTGATAGAAAGAAGAATTCTATTACATAAAGTATGTATTCTCAACATAAAGTCATAAGCTAATGTTACCGAAAAACTAAAAAGCATTTCAAAGCATGAGAAACCATTGGCATATTATGACTTCTAGCTGTATCCTTCCAACTCCTTTTGTCTGGTCTCCAACATTCCTTTTAATTTTTGGAGAATGATTGTGTTAGTTTCACTTATCACAGGGGAAGAGGATATTGTGGTGACCTCTGCTCGAATACCTGAGGTGATAATTTTTTTTCTTAGAAAGCTATTTATCATGTGCCTTAGGGGATGACTATAACTCGGTCTTCTTGCTTTATAGCTCCATCAGTTGTTCATCACTTTTTTTTAATCTCAGCATGAGTGGTGGAAATAGATCTAGATGCCTCCTCTTCAAAAGCTTCAGAATTTTTAAGTTGCACTTCATGCTTTTCAATGTCTAAGACTCGTTGCATTGATGTCATTATAGGAGATAGTGAAGACTCTAAGTGGATAAACTTTTTAGCATCTTCAATCACCTTAGTCACCATTCTTCTGATAGAGGACCAATTAACCTTTATATCTTCAATAAAGTGAAGGATCTTCTTAACTTCACCAGCTAAGTTAGGATATAATGGATCGGTGTATGAACAATCGTATTTTTAATGCTCTTCTGACATTTAATAGCAAATTCAGATCTTATCTCACCTATTATGTCATCAGCACAATACCTAGTAACTCTCGAAGGCTCAAAGACAGGAGTATGCAAGTTAGTCCCTATATTATTAAGGACTAGTAGAGGTGGTGTTATAAATCGATGATTAGACTGCTCATATTGTAAACTAGATGAAGGATGAGAGTTTCCAATCCCAACAGATAAAATATTGAAAGGATTAGGGCTATCAATAAAAGCAACACTCATTTCTGGCCCAATATACATATCAAAGTCATTCTCCAAGTCTTGTTGACTAAGCTGAAACAAAGAACAATAAGGAAAAAAAAGAGGTTAATATATGACAAGTAACATGAAATGAACAATAAAGAAAGTGTTGACCAAGCTTTGTTCCTTATGCTAAAATTGTTGTTGTGGAACAACAACAGGCATATAGTGGTAGGTACCATGGTGAGCTATGTATGGATCCGATGTGTGCTGAAGTGGCGGCGGCAGTGGATAGCTGGATTGCAGTCCCTGGGCATAAGAAAGGTAAATATGCTGAAGTTGGGCCAGTAGAACATGCCTCCCCCCTCCCAGGTGCTGTGCCCTGTGCTCCTTTAAAAATAGTGCATGTTATTGATGATTCTATGTAGGATATAGTTGTTGTTGCAATAGGAGAGCCCTCTAAAGGCAGGAAGCAATATATGACTCGTAGTAAGGCTGCTGCTACTGCAAAAACTGGCCAGCATGCAAAGACTGATGGTGAAGGCAGTGATTCTGCAAAGGTTCGGCCTATGGCAGACAATAGGCTTCAGGGCAGACATGAGGGTTCAGATTCCCCTTCTTCTTCCTAATGACTCCATTTGATTTTTGTTGCTGTTTTATGTAGTTCTGTTTTGGTTTTACAGAATTTCTGTATGTGGATTTAATATTTTATCAAGGAAGCATGTTCCCTTTGTTACTTAGTGTTTATTGTACCCTTGAAGTTGTTGGTCTCCAACTTTGTTTCTCTCTGGCAGTTATTACATGTAGAGTTGTGCATGTAAGTTTGATGTGAGGTCATCTATTGGGCTGTACTCAGCGATGCTCATCCTGTTGTGTGATCCATCGCATTGGATAGTTGTGCTTGCCATGGCCTTGCTTTTAGGCTGGCTCTGATGTTGATCCTACTTATTATAGGTTTTCTGGTTTGCTAGAGTAACACCCTCTCTGGCTTGTGTTGCTCCTTTTATTGCTTGGTTAGCTACTCCTCTGCTGGCTTTACTGGTCTATTACATTTTGTTTTGCTGCTTTCTGCAGCCACGTCTATATAGCTGATTGTTAGGCTATATAATGTTTTGCCTAAGGGAGCTTGTTCCCCTAGCCTCTATGTGAAACCCTAGAAATTTATAATTTAAATATGCGGATGTGTAAACTCTCATGTAAACGTAAGACTGAAAGTGGTATCATCTCGATGAGTGATGGAAACCAAGATAAGAAATAATAGATAAATAATAATATATAATGGAAGGGATGACCTCCATAAAATGAATTTTGGTTTAGAATTCATAAGGACAGAGAAACTGGTAACGTGTTTTGATGGATAAAATAATGAGAAAAATGATAAAATATTTCTAAGAAATAAGTGGGGCAATAAATAATACATTATAATAAAGAATAGTGCAATAAAAAGGGTAGGACTGAAGGTGCAAGCACCGATTAAAAATCAGTGACGTTACTTTGAAACAATAATAAGCCCGATAAATAAATAAATGTGGAAATTTTAAAATGAATATATTCCAAAACAATAAAATGACCTTAAAGGTTTAGAAGGATAATTGATATGATTTTATGTGAAGATTGAACAAGAAAATCTGAATTGTTGATGAAAAGTCATGAACTGACCAATTTTACATTAGAGAGCAGAACTCTCAATCCAATTATCGGATTGGGATGAAATTTTGCATGAACTCTATTAATATGTTTTCCTACCTTGGTTAAATATCTCATCTCAATCGGAGTTCGGTAAAGACTAGCAATTTAAGCAGAAACAAACCGGATAGTTTACATGAAAAATAAAATAAAATACATAAAGTCATAAACGAGGGATAAAATTGTAATTAGAGGAGAATATGATTTTAAAACAGCAAAGAGGCCACCAGTTCAACAAAAAAAAGAAGAAGGTGAGAGACAATAGAGAAAGTTTAGCTAAAGAGAGAAATGCAGAATTTGGAGGAGCCAATAATGCTCCAATGGCTATATCTATGGAATCCACCGTTGGATCATGCTAATTTTTTGGATATATTGTTCTTCTCACACTCCTCAACTAACTGACCGGAGGGATTTAAAGGCACACAATCCATTGGACAGAAATCATCATCGGCAATTGCCTGGAAAACAAAAGGAAATACACCTACAAGGCAATTTTAGCCTCCAGCCGATTTCTCTCTCTTCCACCGTTGGATCATGACTATTTCTGGATATGTGGTGCACCCAGATGTTTTCTTCATTCTGGATGGTGGAGATTGGAAATACACTCTCCGGAAAGGTGTCGTTCGTGTTGAACAGTAGCTCATCAATTTTCAGGTTAGCTCGGTTTTATTCAGATCTAGAAAGATCCAGCTGTTGATCATTCCGATTGTGAGATATATTGTGCACAACTCTATGATCTATATTTTGACCGTTGGGTTCAAACAAATATTCAGAGGTGGATGACTTATTGCTTTTTGAATCTATTTCTAGTTTTTGCAAAATTTAGGAAGCTTGATTAAATACATGTTTTGATGAAATTAGAATTGTGTGGGTGTAGGGTTTATATAAGATGCAATGGTAAAATATGTTTTTGTCATTAGTATTGTTATAGATTAATTGTGTTGTAAAGTGTGTTAGGAAAGTTTTGAAATTTGTATGAAGGGACATTGAGTTTGTTGATTTAATGTTAGATATACGTTTTAAGGCATTAAAAAGGATTGAGTCTTGTGGTAATTAAAAGAAAACTTGAAGAAAATTATATCCTTCATTTAATGCAAAGATTCAGCCTAGACATATAAATGAGAGGATGAGCTTAATTGTTTTAATTGCTATGGAATTTGAGTTAAATGAGGTTAGAATAGATATGAAATGAATGGATAAAGGTTTATCTGGAATAATTAAAAAGAGAATCATCCCTCACCATGAATGAAGGCGTTCAACCAAATGAAGAAGAAATAAGGAGATAAGATTTTGATTCATTTGCTATGTAAATTATGTATAGATGTATTTATGTGTATAAATAAAATTAGGTAGAGTGTCAATTAGAAGAATTTTAAAAGGATCCAAAGTGTCATCATAATATGGAATTCAACCAAAAATAAAAATCTTGGACTTGAGTTTATTCGATTTAATGTTATAGGCATTTTATAGGATTGTGGTCTATTGAATGCCAAATAAATTGTGTTATGTTTGAAATAATAGATTAATGTGAGGAAAATTCTATTTTTTTTTATCGAATTTTAAGGTTGTCCACATGGATAATAAAAGGGGAGAAAAAGGTTAAATTAAGGTGTGCATGGAATTATGATGAAAAATGTGTTGTTAAATTTACTTAAGATGAAGTAAAGTGGACTTATGAAAAAGAATTGAAAAACTCATCATGAAAATAAATAAATAAATAAAAATAACATCATTCGGCCAAGAATTGGTTTGATAAGGAAAATGAATTAGTTTCAATGGTATGAATAAATGTAAGGATGTGAAGTTACTAAGTCTGTACATATACATGATGGGTTGAGTAGACAAAAAATAATAATAATAAAATTGCTAGGCCATGTTTAAAGATATTCAGCCTGGAAAGACAATTAATTAAAGGAAATAATATATATATATATATGTGTGTGTGTGTGTGTGTGTGTGTGTGTGTGTGTGTGTGTTAAATTTAATTGAGTTTTAAAATGGAATTTCCAATTATGGTGGAGCCACATTTGATATGTATCTTTAATGATACATGAGAGATTGCAGGGTCTGTTCAGTAGTATGGGACTTTTGCGCGAGTTCAAGCATTAAGTAGGTGCCTTACACCTCAAACTTTTGTTTTTACAATACTTGTTAGATTTAAATAAATGGTATTTTCTATAAATATACTTGTGCTTGTGTAATTGTGAATGTTTATGTCAAGGAAAATATAGTGGACTAGCTGGCTTGAATAGAGTTAGTGGCGGCAATGTACTAATTATCGAGTTAGATGTGTAATAACAAAAATGAAGTAAACTGATTTTAGGGTGATAAATTAATGGTATATTTTGATTAAATTATTGATGCTCTATTTATATATGTATATTGATGATGTGTATATGTTTAAATAATTTATGTGAAGGAAGTAGGTGCATCGCATCTTGTCTTTTTAATTTGTGTAAACTTATTGATAAATTTTAGAATTTGTTGTTTTATTGCTTCGATGATGTTGGAATGAATAAGAGTACCTTGTGTGCAATGATATACCTCTATTAATTAGGATAATATTTGAACAAATATGAGTGCCTTATGTGCATTGTTATCTATTGAATTAATTATGTTATTATGGTCGTAATGTCGATAACTAAGTTGTGTGTGAATGATACTTAGCAATAATGGTTACAATGCATATGATGTAAAAAAAGAAGAAGAAGAAAAGAAAGGAAGGGGATCGATACGAATGGAAAATTCAGATGACATTGATTAGCTATCCGGGTTTTGATTGCTAATGGTATCAATGAGGTTTCATCGGTACCGGTATTACTGGTGACATTGATTAGTTATTCGGGTTTGGATTGCTAATGGTATCAATAAGGTTTCATTGGTACCGGCATTATATGTGACATTGATTAGCTATCCGAGTTTGGATAGCTAATGGTATCGATGAGGTTTCATTGTGCTGATGATACTAATGAGATTTTTTAGTGTCGGCGATTACCTTAAAAAAAATAAAAGGGAAAATATTGATTAGTTATTCCAAAAGAATGAGATAAGCTAATGATACCAAGAGAGGAATATCTTGATAACAAGTGAGAATTGATTTATAAGGATATGGTGTTCGCAAACCGTTAAGTTGTTTTGAGATTTCTAAGATGAAATTATTCTCGACAAATAAGATAGGATATTAGATGGATATTGGTAATAGATGGAAAATATATGTTGTAAAAGAGGTGTATGTCTAATTTTATGTATCAAAAGAAATTCCATGGAGATTATTACATGTCATAGTTATTGCTTGTTACTACCTTTTTATATTTATGTGTACACGTTAATTTCTATTTTCAGGTCCATCAAGGTCGCGTCAGGAGTGATATTGGTTTAGTTATCTTTTGCTTTTGACCATGTAAATTGCTTGTAAATTAATAAGCTTATCTTCTAAAACTTAAAATGTAATATTAATCCATAAATTTGAATGTATGACCTTAATCTAATGTTTGTAACTCTAAGTATCTATTTAACTGTGTATGTTTATAGTTGAAATCAAATCTTTCATTTGAATTACATTATATGATATTGAATAAGAAGTGGTGTTAATAATCATGAGTTGGGTTGAGATCCAGGATGATTGGATCGGAATGTGAATTAAAATTAGAAGTGTAATATGATTTTGTTGATAACTTGAGACCTCCTAGTATAGGGGAGACTCGCCAGAATTTTGGTAGAAATTTTGGTAGAACATATATATATATATATATATATATATATATATATATTACTCTACTATAAAAAAAAAAGGCATTGAAGAACGGTATATAGAAGAGTCATTCCAATGGGCGGATGTGTACTGGAGTATTTGTTCTTTGTTATCTTGTACTTGTTTAAGAATCCCACCACATCCTAGGTCAGAGGCATCGGTCTCGACTATCTTAGGAGCTAACAGATTAGCTAAATAGAGGAGAGGAATGGTTTGGACTTGTTTCTTAATCTGTTTGACTAGGTTGGTATGGAGGTCAGACCAAGGAATGAGGTTGGTTTTTAACCTGTCATGTAAAGGTTTGGCTAGACGACTAATATTGGGATAGTAATCCAAAACATAATTTAGACTGCCTAAAAACCTTTGCAATTGGGTTTTATCAGTGATCTTATCAGGAAATTTGTTTGTAAAGGTTAAAGATCTCTCTATTGGTGTTACAGTGCCTTGGCAGATATAGTGGCCTAGGAAACGGACACAGGTTTGGAAGAGAGAAATTTTTGTTTTAGAAACAACTAAACCATTTTGTTTTGCAGTATGAAAGAATGTATGTAGATGTTTGAAATGTTGATCTATGGAATGTGAAAAAATAAGCACATCGTGGTGCAAGTAAATCTAAACAGATTTCTGATGCGAATGAACAAGGCAAGACCAACAATGTCAGGATCCTTGATCAAACACAGAGCATACTTAAATGTACATAAAATATAACAAGAATGTAAGTAACGAAAATAGAATCTTACTTAAATTTGTAATGTAAATCAATACAGGAGATATTGGTTATAGAGGAGAATTGATATGGGCTACAGATATGAGTTACAGGGGAGAGTCTAATTTTTCTGAGGGAAAATGATAGTATGTCTCTAAGGTCTTAGGAGTCCCCTTTTATAGACGAGTTGTCATGGAAGAGGCCAAAACGTCTTGTTGAAAAGCTTGGAGATTCCTTCAGAACCCATGTGAACCCGTGTGGTATTGCCTGCCATGATTGGGTGACGACAAA
>Ga0307515_10016368_pt1 | contig 13579 bp, 19 predicted proteins | sample 17_EM_MG_FD_194513 | JGI IMG/M metagenome (GOLD analysis project Ga0307515, IMG submission 194513) | Populus trichocarpa ectomycorrhiza microbial communities from riparian zone in the Pacific Northwest, United States - 17_EM | ecosystem: Host-associated > Plants > Roots > Unclassified | place...
AGGGGGATAATGTAACGGCACGGCTGCACGTTACGTGTCCAGGGCCGGGTAACACCAGCTTTATATATAGTCGGCTCGCCACGAGCCTTAGATCTCTAGCGATAATCTTACCTTTATACTACTCTACGATATTGACATCCACGTGTGCAACCGTATCTACTGATATACCTTCCTACGAGGCCATACACGGGCGTATGCCTTTACACTGGGCAAGAGCCATTGTATACAGTTTGCCGCTATGGCACTTAGATGTGGATTGAATATTTTGGCACACAATTCTACATATTTATCTACTCGCTCTCGTGTGCAACTGTATTCCCATATCATATGTCTGCTGTCAAGCCTAGGCTTATCTGCCTTTACAAAGCAGTTGAAGATATTGAATACACACAATTGAGTGGATTTGCATGATGGTGGGGGAAGAACGATTTCTTTTGGCTGAGTTGCACCCATGATTGACCAAAAATACCTACCATCCTCCCCTAAACATGTCAGAACCTCCTGCTGAGAGAGGAGAAAAAAATCCCAGCAGTGAGTAGATACTGTCCCACCAAGAACAGAAACAACGACAAAGTATAAAGGAATATGCCTGTGTATAGCCCCAGAGAAATGTATATCAGCAGATACGGTTCAAAACATGGATGTCACTATTGTAGAGCAGTCTATGATAAGTACAGGTAGGGTAAGGTAAGATTATTGCTAGAGATTGAAGGCTCTTGGCAAGCTGACGAGATATACAGTGCGTGTTGCCTAGCCCTGGACACATCAACTGCAGTCATGCTGTTACATTATCCCCCTCTTTATGTGCTGACCCCATGGGCTGTATAAACTGGTACAAGAGTTGGAGATGAAAGGAAACAATCAAACAACCGTTCAACATATGCCAAGGTAAGAACCCATATGTCCCGGTATTGATTAGTAGGATTCAGGGCAACCTTCTGGCAGATCTGACGCACGGGTATACTCCACCTCCACTTGAACTATCTCAAGGAGGTTGTAGAAACCTCTGCCGGCGATATTTGTACTGGGCAAAGATCCAAAGATATGAGAAGTAAAAACAAGAGAAGAGAAAGAAGGAACATCGAAAGTGACACCATCCTCCATATGTCCACTTCTAGAATGTCGAGCATCCAACTGTCAAATCTCGCACTTGGAGCTTGTATGAACTGTAGGTCATTGTCGGAATTTGACAATGTAATCTCAGTGAAATCCCCAATCATAGTATGATCCTCGTCTTGACTGGGCAGCATTGATGGCAGGATCCAGTCGCTGTGGATCATCATCATTGCCATTGACTTCGATATCGCCATCACCATCGCTATTTCCATCGCCATCACCATCAGCAAATGCATCAGTAGATCGAACTTGACAGCATCCCAGTAACCGGTCATACTCACCATACTTTCGAGTGGACTAGAACTTGTGCTCTCCCAGTTCCTTGTGAACTACTCCACAGGCCCAGCCCATCAGTGATTATTGTTGTCGCTTTGGATGCTGCTTTGGTAGTCATTCGTGCTCAGTCAGCAGGGATGAAGTGGGCCTGACTTCTCACCATGGATTGTAGCTTCTGCTCTCACTATCATATCTATTGATGATGGTCAATTATATATGACGTCGTACCTGTCTGGTATGATTCTCATCGAATGGTTATTGATACGATATATATTCTATTGTGCTTGTGATCTCCAGATCGTTGTGATCTCCTGAACCTCATTCTCTCTAGAGCTTCGTGCTCTGCAGATCCCCGTGGTCTGCAGATCATCATGCATGTCTTTCTAGGCTAGCCTTGATATCTGACATCATCTCTTGCAGCCATTGGCTCTCACACAGCGCCCATCAGTAGTCATATTCATACTCCTTCAGCATCAGCCAAGCAGGCTTATGGGCCTCCAGTATGGTCATTCGGCATTTGTTTCACTAGGCCATTGAACAAAACATATGGGTTGGCACCTTCGGTAGATAGAGCTCCTGAGAATACGAAGTTCGTGTGCCCTCCATTCCAGGCAATCTGGTAATCATCATTTGGTAGTTGTCTAGACGATCTGTCATGATGCCGTTTGGTGACTGTCGCTCGCAATGCCATTTGGTGACTGTCTCTCCTGACACCATTTGGTGACTGTCAACTGCGACACCATTCAGAAGACTATTCGGTACATTTGGAGGCCAGTTTCGGTCTTGTTTGGAGACACTTTGGATAACATGACAACACTGCTTCTGCAACGATCACACTCGCTTGATCTTCTCATCATCTCTCTGGTGCTCTTGCAGTCGCACTGATCATCCTCCTGCTGTGCTGTGCCGTGACCACTGTGCTCAATCTCACCATTGACCTAAACTTACTAAGTCTAATTGACAGGTATACAAGAACCAAAGTATATACGGCTCGGCCGTGCATAACTCTAAACCAAATCCTGAGATGACGGCACTCAAATCGTTCCCCACACTCCTGCAGAGTGGTATCACAAACATAAGTGCTAATATCCAAAGAAAACAGAGATCGAGCTTTGCCTGCAGCTCCTCCCAAACTATCAACCATACAGAGAGCACCTCCAAAGCAATCATCCGTGCCTGGAGCTCCTCTGAAACAATTATTCGATGACTTGACATCACTGTCCTGGAATCTTCACATCCTGCCGGAATCACTCTCGAATCTGGCAGGGCAGGCCGACAGTATTTCCTCAACCTCGACCAGTACTCCCAGCGGGCGCTTTGTCGTATATCTTGATCCCACTGCTGATGACAGGGATCATCTGCAAACACCAATCCAGAAGGCATAATTCTGACGATGAGTTGTGTCCTGTTGTGACATGCTAGTCATCTCTTACAACTACCTCATGTATGCAGTGGTGACCTGCAGGTAGTTGAAGGCTCAATTGAACATCTCTGTGCCCAATGGCCTTGCCCGGTACCCATCCCTCAAAGTCACGAATCTCCCACCCATCGCCTTTGGTATACACTCTGTACCCTTCAAACATTCACAGATCTCCACAAATGTGTGAAGTTGTGGCACAATCCAAGTACCAGCCCTCATTCCCAGGGGATCTGCCAGAGACTGTCATCCAATAGTTCTCAAGTGATAACGTCATTGTGGTCATGGCTGAGACTGCTACTGTCACTGTCGGTGCTGTGGTATCCACCTGCGCAGTCCCTGGACTGTCCCGTGCAATGTGCCCACCTTATGGCATCTGTACCACTCCTGAGTATCCCTCCAATTGCTGTGGCCACTCACCTGCAACACATTTTCCGAAATGCTTCCATCATTCTCACTGCATCTATCATGGGACGTCTGGGACATCAGAGTCTGCATTGAATTCCACGTCTCACTCTGTGTTCATGTTTTGGCTGGTGCCAGCAATGCGATGCCTGCCAAGTCGATTTTCAGCTGTTGCCACGCTTTGTGGGTGTCAATCTGCTTATTAACCTCCTGGTGATTGTTGGTGAGTGAATTTATCATGTTGTACATCATCTGGTTGAAAAATCTCCAATCATCATCCTTACGTATACCCTTCATCAGGTAATTGGTGTGCTCACGCTTTACCATTGTACCACCCCCACCAGTCAAACTGTCAGAGTTGGCACCGAGGTTGAAATTGTGCAGGTACCCCTGCATCTCCGATGCATGATCCTGAACATTTTCAACATCGCTTAACCATACCGCTGACCTCTCATCTCGCCAAGCCCACTCATTCAGTTTCACCTTCAAATTGTGGTCCGCCTTCAACTATGTCCAAATCAGGTTTGAAACGTTCTGAATGCCATTCCGGTGTCGCTAAGACCCCTCCAACCCGAGGAGAATGGTCAACCACACAATTCAGCGCTGGTTGTTCTATGCATTATACTGTGCCGCGTCCTTTGTGTCAGGTGCTTCCTCCGTATGGTGAACAATGCTAAGAACCTGTTTCTGCTCCAACAGTATTTCAATCTCCAAACTCCAGTTCTGGGAACGCCAGGCTTGGCAAACAGAAACAGTGAATTAAGTCAACAACGAGGACAGTAATCAAAATGCAGAGAGCAGCAATTGATATCCAATGTTGAATTGACCCTGGAACGAGACTCGCAGCACATCTGGACCTTTGGAGGAGAGTTGGCACTTCAGCAAAACAGAATGTGCACAGAAATCCACTCAATTGAGTTGATTCATGTAATGTCCAGGCAAAGATCGAAAAACAGAACCTACAAATGAACTCAGCAACCATGACAGCGAGCGGCATACAGACACCGGCATTCAATTTCTAGCATTGAACTGACCCCTGAACGCCACTTCCAGCACCCCTGCATGAGTGAAGCAGGACGAACGCACATGCAATCAATGCGATGCGATGACCAGCAAACCATAGAAAATGGCGAACCAAGAGGGTGAGAGCCCTATTGGAAAAATGATTGGAAAACCCCCGATTGAGAGAGATATAGACATGGCGGATGCAACAGAGTCTAGCGGTGAGGCCGGCGCAACGTGGAGAAATACAACACGTGTTTCCCACACGGCAACAAGCGAGCAGTGGGAACAAAACACGAATGGGAACTGACTATGACGCCATACTTCAGAGTCAGAGAGCGCACTCGGAGCCTGGAAGAGTCGATAGGTGAGGACAATCAGGCAGCAGGAGTGCAACCGGGCACTGCTGCACTAAACTATCGACAGGATAGCCAGAATGTCAGATGCACATGTGGCACGTGAAGAGATGCAATGGCTCGGCATGAAAGAATCGCTGGATCATTGGGAGACGAAGTAGGATTGTCACCACAAGAACAAAGTATTATGCGGATGCGCATTATGGACATGACCAGGAAGTGGCTGTCTGAAGCAACAGTTGGCGATGCAGCACCGGCCCACGAAGCGAGAAATGAGGTCCATGACGAGACCGCAAGGTATGAAGGTGGACGCTTGGATACCTCACAGCATGGGGGCACAACCCAGGATGGAAAGGCAGAGAAGTGCCACCTGCTGCAGCAACCAAAACCAAAACCCAAACCACTACTCAAACTGTGGCCTGAACTGCGACAAGAACCCAAACCTAGGCCAACACACACTCTGGCCTACAGTTGGGCAACAGTCCAACCCCGAACCCATACTCAGAAGGGGCCTTCCTGTCCAGGCCTCACCCGACTGTCTGGATCGCGCATGGCAGAGAGATGCCTCATTCAGAGGACTGACGAGAGTGTACCTCCGCCCAACATCATGGACCAGTAATTTGCATTGGCAATCAACAGAGCACTTATCGGCCAGAAGCCACCGGCCCTCATCCAGATCATGGACACGAAAACCAATGCGAAGCCTTCTATCATGGCAATTACCTACCAAAACGAAATGGCCATGATGGCACAGGCATTCCGGGACATTATCATCGACGCAGCAGGTATGGTCCGCAAGGGAGTCATTGACGTTGGAGCAAACAAATCCTGGGAATTGTTGAATGTCAATGCAGTACGACTTGTGTGGTACATGGGCAAAGGCACAGAGGGCCTGCAAAAGATGCGGGATGAAATCCATGCTGAGAACAAAGGAGTGATGATCCCCATCCAAGTGCAATGCCTGGCAAACCCTCACAGCACCAGTGAAAGCAGACAGAGAGGGGAGATCTCCGCATCGTGAGTTATCTGTGGGTTGAAGGGAAACAAGGTGGAGCGCGGACTGGTCAACGAAGGCATCATTGTGGTGGGAGTGTGGTACTGAGTCAAACCATTCAGGAATGTAGGCCCACACTCCAGAAGTGACCATTGTTGTACATGGGGACACATAGAGAGCAGGTGGAGTGGCAAACCAGTATGCAGCTACTGCTCAGGGCCTGACCGAACCAGCACCCATATGTCCAACATTGTGGGGTGCACTTCAAAGAAGGGCTCTCAAGGTGGCCACACAAAATAGAAATGCCCCAACTGCAAAGGAAACCACACCGCATTCAACAGTAGGTGCTCAAAGAAGGTGGAAGCCACCAGAGAGGCATGGATGAGGAGGAGAAGAGAAATAGTTGGACTGACCATGCAGACCTGAGGACCAACCTCAAGAGCGAACAAGACACTGCGCAGCCTCAAGGCTAGGGCACCGGAAGGAGGAGCAGGAGGCGCGAGCGAAGAGGAGATGGCAGAGGCAGACGAATGTGAAGTTGAGGCACAGGGTGTCTCAATGGCCGAGAGCACGACGCCAATGACATCAGCAACACAGGCACCAATCACAAAACTAACCACGATGGCTGCGGGGACCAGCATTGGACCTGGAAATGGGACCGGAGCTCCTGACCCCAATGTTTAGACTGACTTAACACAACTGCACCAGGTCATACTTATGGACCATGGCCATGCTTGAGACTGGGGTAAAATGGAATGCTGATGTGGTGTATTTGCAAGAACCTGTGAGAGACAGAGCAGGAATCAAATCAGGCACACCACATAGAGAATTATAAAGAGAAAGAAGGTGTGGATGGTGGTGCCGAAAGGGAGGGGTCTTACAACGAGTGAAAGAACCGATTGGAACAAGAGTGCAGGCGACGACCTAATTGTGGTTCACACCAAAAGGAAGGGAGAGAAACTCATAAGGATTGTAAACATTTATGACCAAAGAGCAACGGAGACAGGAGAGAGACCAGCGAGGAGACTGAACTGGCAGAAAATCATGAGGCAGGGGGGAGGTGGCATGGTGCTTGCGGGAGATTTCAACGCCCACAGCCAACTCTGGGACCCAAGGTGCACAGAATAGAGGGTAGCAGCCAACTGGGAAGAGAATGTAAACAAGCACAGGCTGGTAATTGGAAAAGAAGACCGGCCCAGTCACCACTGGATGAGGAACAAAAGGGAGGGTGAATTCATCATAGACCTGACCATGGCCAACCGACCTATTGGACAATGGACGATTTTGGATGGGAGTCATGCCACGGGGTCTGATCATGAGATTATAGAATGGGAGGTTGACATGGTGCGGTAGGAAGAGGCAGCAGGCACACAAGTTGTAGAGTGGAACCTAGCGGCCATATCACAGGAGGACAAGGAGCAGGCAGGGCAACGCTGTAAGGGGCGGGCAAAGGGAAGGGCATACTTTGAAGTGGGGAGCGGTGGCAATGAGGTCGAGAGCAAGGCTGAGTGATGGCAGCAAACCCTGTGGAAGGTGCTCAATGCCACTGCTAAAGAAATGAGGATCTGCCCTCGGTCAAAGAAATGGTGGATTGGTGAGATTAAGTACAACAGGCGCTCACATGGAAGAGAAAAGAGAAGAAGGCACAGATCTGCAGCAACAGCCCAGGCCAAGGCTGAGTTGCAGAAGTCAATTGGGAGAGCAAGAGTCAGGATGTGGAATGACTAGCCAAAGAACTGAAGGGGAGGTGAGGTCTGGAGTGCAGCGAAGGTTGCCAACCCTGGGGCAGGAGAGACGGTGGAGGCCCTGACCAACAGACATCGGAAATGGGCAAACATCATCACTGAAAAGGTAGAAATTCTCACACGAGTGTATGTTCACCCAAATGATCATGACCAGTACTTCAAACATCCTGCGGCAGGGCAAGCACACCAGTCCATCACTGAGCAAGGGGTCAAAGGAGCCCTATTCTCACATTCAGCCATGAAAGCCCCAGGCCCAACCAAGCTGTTTTTTGGAGCCATATGCCTACTCTGGGAGTGGAAGAAAGCGAGAATCGTGGGACTGGCAAAGGCAGCTGTGCGAATGGGCCCACACCCAGCTCTGTGGAAGTGGGCTTGCAGGATTGCAATCTGCAAGCACAGGAAGGACGACTGCATGAAACTCATGACATATCGCTCCATTTCTCCACTAAGCTGCATTGGGAAAGTTGTTGAAAAACTGGTTGCAAAGCTACTGGTGGAAGATGCTGAGAGAAGAGGACAGCTAAGCGATGGACAGTATGGAAGCAGAAAAAAACTGTCAGCGATCAATGCGGTGGCAATCCTGGTCGACAGAGCACTTGCAGCCTGGTGAGAGGGCCACCTAGCTGGCGTACTTCTGATAGACATCAAGGAAGCCTTCCCGAGGGTAAGGAGGGGGAGACTGATTGACACACTAAGGGGCCAGGGGATGGACGGAGACATCACATGATGGACTACAATTTCACTAACAGATCGAACAGTCAAAATTGTAATCGAAGGTACTGTCATAGAGAGACACCCAGTGGAAATAGGTATACCACAGGGTTCGCAAGTATCTCTCATCCTCATTGCAATTAAGACGTCAGGGCTCACTGCATGGGTTGAGGTGAGAGTCTCCGGAGTTAAAGGTCAGTCATTCATGGATGATCTAGGATGGGTGACGGCTGCAAGGGATGTAAACCAACACGTCAGCAAACCTGAAGCCTGTGCTGGAGAGAACATCGACTGGGCAGCAAGACGGGACCTGAAGTTGGACACTGCAAAAACTGAAGCGGCACTCTTCAACCTCAGATGAGGCCACAAGAAGCACCTGTGTCCGAAGCTAACACTGATGATAAGAGATGGGGATGGCTTCGTCAGGTTCAACATGGAAGTGACCGGGTGGCTGGGGGACTAGATGGACACCTACCTAACATTCAAGGATCATCAAAACTGATGCATGAAAGAAGCGAAAGCCACGGAAGCACTGCTCTGGTCATTCACAGGACCCTAAGGAGTCGTACCAGCGTGTGTGAGAGCAGTACAAATAGCCTGTGTCCAGGCCGTCGCACTGTATGGCAGCGAGCTCTAGTGGGATGCGAAGAAAGGCTGCCAGCGAGACAATCTCTAGCTTCTCCAGAATGAACAAGCCAGGTCAACCCAAGGCACGCTTCCCACAACTCCGAGAGGTGCACCATTGAGAGACTCACACCTCACACCTGCAGCGGTGGCCCTTGATGCCAGACAACAACCGTCTGTGGGAAGGCTAGTAACCATGAGGGAAGGCTCTAGGTTGAAAGTGCTCTACGATTACCCCACACCTGGTTCACCAGTGGGCAGAGTGGCTGTGGTGGAGCATGCGCGCGGCAGGAGGGCAGAGACAAGGTGCTGGCTCGACACTGGGGATGAGCTAGCGGTCAAGACCACTATACTGGAAGAGGACTCTGCGGCCAAGAGAGCTACCGAGCGATGGTGAAGCAAACTGGTAAGTAGGGTAGGATCTGGCACCTGGAAGTGGTGTACGGACGGATCTCGAACAGACGATGGAGGAGTAGGAGCCGGAGTGGTGTGTCCAAACCGAGACTGCTGGACGGTATTCCGCACCTACCTCGTCAAGGGACAAATGGAGGTGTTTGACGCTGAACTCTGGGCATTCACAGTTGTACTCTGACAGCCCGTTGTAAGAGCAGAGGCACTGCGAGCACACAGACTCCCCACCGTGGCAGCTTCAAGTGATTCACAGGGAGGTTTCAGATGGACGGCCCACCTGGACCCAGGGCCCGGGCAGCAACTCGCAAGAGCACTCACAGAGTATGCAAGGGCACTCTGGGCCCACACCATCGCAGTCATGATCAGCTTGGTCCTGGGACACTCGGGCATCCCCACAAATGAAGAGGCTGACTGCCAGGCAAAGAGGGGACGAAATGACCGAGGCGGCACAGTATGCAGGGGAACAGACCTCTCGACCGCGAATAGAGCGAGATGGATCTCTGAAGGGGGGTTTGTGGCTGTGGCGGAGTGGGAGGCCGACAAGTGCACCAATCACTCCCACTATAGACTGAAGTGCTCAGCTGGGAGCAAGAGATCCGTCTCAATGACAAGGTTGAAATCGCTGGCAGCAAGGTGCTACAGGCTGAGGAGCAGGCACGCACGAACTGGAAGGTATCTACAACAGTTTCGACACCGAGTGGACAGCACATCCTGGTAGTATGGAAGTGGAATGCTACAGACGCTGGAGCATCTCTTCCATCACTGCACCCAGCGGAAGGAACAGCAGAAAGGGCTTTGGAAGACAGCCGAAGAGGCCACTGGATGGAAGGGGACCAGATTCCGGCATGTGCAAATTTCAGAGCATTTCTCCATGGAACAATGCGATCAATCGGTGATGAACATCGTGGCAGCTACTGACATCAGGAAGTTCCCGCCAAAAGTGGTGGAGGTGCCCATGCAGGAGGAGCGCAGGAAGGATTAAAGGCACTTGGAATAGGGCCAGTCTCTCTGTGATTTCGTTGATCTCTTTGTTCTTTCCAATCGTGTGCACTTGATTGTGTATCCTTTGTCACCGGGGACTATGGGTAGCAGGTGGGAGCTCCTCCATCATGCCGGCTCGCCCGGAGCCGGAGGGGATGTTTTAGACTCTGTCATACTCTACCCAGAGTGAACACAGTGTGAATAAAACTAAACAAAACTCCAGCTCTTGTGATCCATGGGATCAGACTTCCTAATCAAGACCACTGTCAATTCGGCCATCTTGTCATCCATACATGGGTTGAGTCTATCTTTACTCCTCCAAGATTCTGTCGATGATGCTGCAATTCTAGTGGTGTTCATGAAATCAGTGAAGTCCCCGGGCTCAGAACTTGTTCTGCTGTGACTGCTCTGCTGAATCTCTCTATTAACCTAAACTCACTAAGTCTAATTGATATGTATACAAGCACTAAAGTGCATGGGGCTCCGCCATGCACAACCCTAAACCAACTTACCCGATAACTGCACTCAAATCCGTCCCCACATTCTAGTGTACTTGTAGGTACACTTGACGTGCGCCCTATGCTTGGTGTACTTATCATCTCCCATTGCTCACCGGTTTTCCTCTAGGTATGCTTTCTGTTTCTTCTCCTGGGGTGATTGCTGTCACTCGTCTGGGTAGCTGGCATATCATCATTTTCTCCATTCACTTGTCATGTCATCTCCAGGTGCATTGGTAGACTCTTGGAGTGATCTCTGTTGTACGGTGGCGTGCGCTCGAGTAGTCAAGTGTGTGCGGGCGTATGCGAAGGTGTGTCGATTGAATCGTGTAACGAGACATGTCGCATCGACATAAGGTCGATCGATGACTAAAGGTGCTAACTACAAAAGAGGCAAGTTACATCATAGTCCTTGGCATAGTGATATCCGTACTTCCAATAGGCTCAACACTCCTCCAGGATGGCTATCACGTCCGTTTCAAACAAAACAGTAAACACAGGAGAAGAGGAGCCAATCAAACAACGTGGATCTCCTCGAAACAAACGTGCCCAATCAATTTACTTTCCGACGGGACTCCCGATGCCATTGCCAGTGCCGATACCATTTCCGTGACCATTCCCGAGTCCAATTCCGAGACCATTCCCGAGTCCAATTCCAATCATTCCCACTGCAGCACACTGTTTCAAGAAGGCGGGCTTCGGCAGTGGCTTTGGGAAGCAGTCGGCGAGCATCTCGGCAGTCGGCACGTAGCTCAAGTTGATCTCTCCGTCTCCAGCCATATCTGCAGCAAGATAGTACTTGGTTGCAATGTGTGCAACTGCAGTTCCGCGGTAGATTCTGTTCTTGATGCTCGCGATCAGTGACTGTGAATCGGAGAACACGTGAGGGATAGTCGGGATGCCGAGCTCGTTTAGGAGATGCGTGATCTGTGTGGGTCTCATGCAGCCTACTCCAAAGGCATAGTATTCGGCATCGGTCGTGGACTGGGCAGTCGACTTCTGCATTCTCGATATCCAGTCGACCGCTCCTCCGAAGGTGATGACCAGTCCACTTGTCGATTTATAGTCATCCGGGCATCCAGCATAGTCCGAGTCGACATAACATCTAAGTGCGCCTTCTGCTTCTCCTCCGAGTGTACTTTCTCCGAGTGCTTCTCCGAGTGCTCTTTCTCCGAGTCCTCCTCCGAAACGGAGTCGCCAGTCCTTCGTGCCATTGAGGTACCGCAACACGCGCTTGAGAGCTACCATATGCTCATTGCTCGGGTCGTGATTGTACCGGCTGAGGACTCCGATGGCATATGCGATATCGGGCCGAGTGGCGGTCATCGCGTACATACGGTTTCCGATCATCGATTGGTATATGGTCGGATCGCAGGCATCTTCGTCGGGCTTCCTCTTGTGAAGCTTCATCGCCATTGGCGTGGCAACTGGTCTGGACTCGTCCATTCTGAACTTCGCCAAGATCGTCCGAATGTAGCTGTGCTGATGGATGTAGATCGTGTGATGCTCCCGATTGCGTTCAATGTTTATGCCGAGATAGATGGAGACACTCCCGAGATCATGCATCCGGAACCTCTGCTTCATCTGATCCTTGATCTGCCCAATCAAGCCCTCGTTCGCAATGATGAGGAGATCATCGACGTACAGAACGACTGCGGCAACGACTGTGCCTTGATCCTTATCATGGAGCACAAACAGTCCTCCATCGACACGTGATGCCTCGAATCCAATCGAGATCACGAAGTCCTTATAAGTGCCGAACCAAACGTGCGAAGACTGCTTCAGGCCATAAAGAGACTTTCTCAAGCGGAGTACCATCTTCCGCGAAGTCTTTGACTTTGGATCGTAGTATCGGCTCCCAGTTTGGACCAAACGAAAATATCCCTGCGGCGGGTGCATATAGATCTCTTCCTCCAAATCAACTCCCAAGAAAGCCGTGCAAACGTCCATTTGATGGATCTCGAGATCGTACTTGGCGGCGATTGCCAGTGCCAGCCTAACGTGGCCCAAGCGAGCAGTCGGTGCATACGTAGCCTGGTAGTCGATGCCTTCGATTTGGTGATTTCCTCCACAGACTAGCCTGGCGTTGAAACGCTGCACATTGCCTGCTCCATCTCGCTTGATCTTGTATAGCCAGTGACTTGGCAAAGCCTTTCTGCCTTGCGGAAGCTCCACGAAATCTCCAAAGACTTGATGCGGACCAATTGCATCTGACTCTTCTGTTATCGCCGTATCCCATTTCTCGGCGAGCGGAGACTCGGTTGCTGCTTTGTAAGTCTTTGGATCGTCGATGCCATCTTCGTGATCGTGATTATTGGAGATCACAGCTGCAGCGTAGATGGGAATCATACCCTCAAATTCCTCATCTTCGAGAGCCAATTGTGGAGACTCTGCCAACGTATCCTTCCCAGAGCGGTTCCGGCGACTACCTTCGGCCGGCGGCTTCCATGCATCTCCAAGTGATGTCTCAAGGCCAGCCAATTCTCGTGACTTCTTTGTCTTTGGCTTCGGAGGCTCGGGAGGTGGATCGTCGTCCAATGACTCCTCCGTTTGACGTTAGGTTGGTTGCTTCTCAATGGGTGTGGGTTTGGGTTTGGGTTCCTCGATGACATCTCTGTAGAAGTGCTCATTCAAGATCGCTTCATCTGCAGCATTCGGTGCTGTGTACCGCTTCCCTTCTTTGAATACCACATGTCGGGAGCGGTGAAGCGTCTTGGCCAATGGATCGTATACGAAGTACTGCTTAGTCGATATGCTGTACCCAACGAATATGCCGGGAGTGGCTCTGTTATCCAGCTTCTTTCGTTTCTGTTTCGGAACGTGGACGAACGCCAAGCATCCGAACACACGGAGATGCTTCAATGATGGCTTCCTCCCATGCCAGGCCTCGTACGGAGTCTTACCAACGACGGAGCGTGTCGGAGTGCGGTTCTTGAGATAGACCGCCACTGAGACTGCAAATGCCCAGTACTTCTTCGAAAGTCCGGCATCGTCCAGCATGCATCGTACGCGCTCCATGATCGTGCGGTTCGCCCGTTCGACGA
>Ga0307515_10016369_pt1 | contig 13578 bp, 9 predicted proteins | sample 17_EM_MG_FD_194513 | JGI IMG/M metagenome (GOLD analysis project Ga0307515, IMG submission 194513) | Populus trichocarpa ectomycorrhiza microbial communities from riparian zone in the Pacific Northwest, United States - 17_EM | ecosystem: Host-associated > Plants > Roots > Unclassified | place...
GCTCTTAGGCTTAGTTAGAAATAGGGTAGCACTAGGCTTATAAACGTAGGATTATAAAATATAAGATAAGGAGATAAAGGGGATATAAGTACGTCCAGACTAAGTATAAAAGGCAATTATAGGCTAAGTGGAAGCACTAGGCTAGAAAGAGTAGCTGCTAAAAGTCTTAGTATAGATCTAACTAATTAAACAACTTTAACTAGCAGTTAAAGTTCCTAGATATTTAAATTTTTATAGTACTAGTAGAAAACGGCAGAATATAGTAGAATTTGGCAGATAGCTATATTGGGGCTTTAGGGCGTTTTTATCCCTATATTCTTCCGGTAACTTATTATCTTTATTATATTAGCATTTTATCTATTCGTCTAGGTACTTTAGGAGTTTAGGTATATTAGGGTATTAATTATAAAACTTTTTAAGCTTCTAGGGGCAGCCTATAAAGTTCTACGTAGGGTACCAGGTTAGGTTAGGATTATAGCCCTTTTATTAAATATAGTATTTTAGCGTTCCCCATACTATTTTATAGGTTAGTATTTTGTTAACTTCCTATTTATCATCACCATTTACCTAAACTAATAAGGGAGGCTTATTGTTTATCTAGGTAATAGGTTATTTATAGCTTTCTATAACTTATCTAGTAAGAAGATAGGGTAAACCCTAATTAAATCTGGGAGCTTTATCTTGTATAAGTTGCCTATCTTCTTAAAAACCTTATACGGTCCTACTATCTAGTAGTCTAGCTTATAGCTAGGTCGTTTAGTCTTCTAATTCCTTATTATAACCTAGACTATATTACTAGGGGTAAAGCCGGGCTCTTAACAGTGTTTATTTACCTACTATTTTATTAACCTTTAAGCTTTTTCTAAGTTCTTATAGGCTACCGTCTAGGCTTCCTCTAATTATTTAGCGTACTATTAGGCCTTAGTATAGGATAGCTTTTTTTATATAGTCTAGGGTTCTTTTAGCCTTTTCTAGTTAAAGCTTATATAGGGTAAGTATCCTATTTCTAGCTAAATTAGGGTAAACCTTATAGAGTTATAGGGTAAGGTTACTTGTGCGTAGTTTATTAAGGTAGTAGTTTAGACTAGTTATTCTAGAAATAGTTAATAAAGGGCCTAAGCCTCTAATTTAGGTACTAATTTATAATCTCTATCTAACCGTCTATTTAGGGGTAATAAGCTATAAAAAGCTTTAGCTTAATGCCTAAAATCTAAGTAAACTTATTCTAGAAGGCCGATATAAACTATAACCTATAATTAGATATAATAGTATTTAGTAGTCTATAGATTTAGTAAACGTAATAAATATATAGCTAGGCTACCTCTTTAGCATTAATGTTTTTATAATAGGGAATTAAGAACGGGTGTTTACTAAAGTAGTTAACTATAACTATAACTATATTATAACCGTTACGGTCCCTAAGTAGTTTATAAAAGTCTATAAAAATATACTACTAAGGGCGCTCTAGTATTAGGAGTAGCTTAAGTAGTCCTAGAGTCTTATCCTGTGGGATTATAGCTCTCTAGTAGTTTTTACAGTTCCATATATATCGATTAATATTTATAACTATTCTTAGCCAGTAGTAGCAGCAGTTAATAATTTTATGGGTCTTATTCTTACTAGGGTATACTGTAGAAACTTAGCAATAAGCTTTACGGATTAGTTTAGTCCATAAATTATTAATATTAGGGACTATAAGCCGCTTCTAGTATAGGAGTAATCCTTCCTCTATCTTAAAATTGGAGTTTCCTTTTACGGCTTATTTACGGAGGGCCCTTAGGGTATTAGCTATACGGTTTATAGTTAAGAGGCGGTTAATTAGCCCTATTAGCTTATTTAAGGACTCCTTTATTAGTACTAGCTTGTTTTACTAAAAGTCTAGCTTCTTAAGGATCCGTGGGTTAAGCTATTCTAAATAGAGAAGGGCGCGCGTCTAATATTAGGTCTTTAGCTTATTCTAGGGTTCTATATCTTATTCTCTTTAGGTTAAGGCATTAGCCTTAAAGTTTTACTTACTAGAATAATATATAATTGTAAAGAAAAATTAGGAGAGTATTTTAGCCTACTAGGCTTATTATCTAGTAAGCTACTTTATAGTTATAAAGTACTCTAGGGCTTTATAATCTATATATATCTTAATCCTAAAGTTTATACCTTTAAGCTCTACACGCTATTAGGAAAGTAATTAAATAATAGCTAGTATTTCTTTATTGTATACTTTATAGTTACACTTAGCTAGGTCTATTATTTTTAAGAAGAAAGTAATAGGGTACTATTTACTATCTAGATATAACTGTAATAGGATTCCCGCTATAACCCTATTAAAGGCATCCGTTTCTAGTATTAATTTAAGGTCTAGGTTATAATAATAAAGAATTAAAGAAGAAATAAGCTAATCCTTTATCTCTTTAAAGGCTTTTATATAGCTATTATTAAAGATAAAAAGTATATCCTTCCTAGTTAGTCGTATAAGAGGTTTTACTATAATTTTATAGTTGCGGATAAACTAGTAGTAGAAGTTATAAAAACTAAGGAAGGATTAGATTTCTTTTACTATATAAGGGGGCTTCTAGTTATAGATTACCTCTACCTTCTTAGGGTTAACCTTAATACCTTCTATAATTACGATAAACCTAAAGTATTTTATATATTTTACCCTAAACTTATATTTCTTAATATTAACTTATAAGCCTGCATTCCGTAGTCTCTTTATAACCTTCTTAATATAAACTTAATACTTAAGTTTGTTATCTAAGTATATAAAAATATTATCTAGGTATACCATGCAGAACTTATTAAGGTAATTAAAAAGAACGTTATTTATATACCTTTAGTATATAGCTAGTCCGTTTATTAGTTTAAAAGGAAAAACTTTATATTTATAGGAACTATAACGGGTATAGAACGTTATTAAATCTTCGGATATAGAGTTTATCCTAATTCGGTAGAAATCTTAGCGGATATTAAGTTTAGTAAAGATCTTTGCCTAGCTTAGATATATAAGGGTCTCGTTAATTAAAGAAATAGGGTACTGGTCCTTTTAAGTAATAGCGTTTAGCTTTTAATAGTTAATATAAAAATAAAGGCCTTTATTAGGCTTTTTTATAAATAAAATAGAGGAAGTAAAAGAGGTTTAATTTAGCTTAATAAACCCTTTATCTAGGTTATTAATTAAGTACTACTTTATTACTTTTAGCTTATCCATTAATTATTAATAAAGGGGGCTATAGCCTAGCGAGTTATTAGCTTCTAATTAAATCTTATAATTATATATCTAGTAAAGGGGTAACTTATCTAAGGCTGCTTTTAAGAATGCATCCTTATAATCTATATAAATAGTAAGAAGAAGGTATATAACTAGTTCCTTATTAGTTTCCTTAGCTAGCCTTTCCTCCCTATTATTAATAATTCGGTTAATCTTATATAGGCTTATTATAAAGACCTTATTATCCTTCTAGTATATATTAAAGTAGAACGCTATAGTACTAATTGCGGCGATGTCTATTATAGGGGGGTTATATAATAATAGGGGCTTCCAGAGTACTAGCGTTATTATTACTTCTTTTAGCTCCTATTACATCTTTTAGAGGTTATCCCTTAGATCCTATTAATACGTTTTTTTATACCGGTTAAATCTACGCAATTTAGATATTATTTACGTCACTATCTATCCTGCTTCCGTATATAGAGTCCTCTTTAAATATAGCGCTTTAGGAGAGTATCTTTATTAATATAGAGTTCTTTCTAGCTTTATAGCGGGCGTCTTTTTAGGTAAAGGCTAGGTTACGGGCCCAAATATCCTACTAGTAGGTAGGGTTAGCCTTTACGGCTAGTGTCTTATAATTAGTTTAGATTTCCCTAATAAATAAGGGTAGTTTCGGTCTATCCTTCGGCTAGATAAATTGTCTTTATTATACGTTTAGCCAAATATTAAAATAGGATATTTATTTTTGGCTAAGGATTATATTATAGGACCCTAGGTCTAGGATATAGAAAGGGATACTATATTAGCGTCGTCTGTTAAGAGCGATATATAACTTTAAGATATAGGTAACCAGCTAACCGGCTTGGCCGTTATAGCCTTTTACTTAAATAGGCTTCTCTAATCGGGTAGCTTTTATATTTAGAAATTTAGCAATATTATTTATATAGGTAGTATTTATAAAGGCGAAGCTATTTACTCTAGTGTTAATAAGGGCGGTTATATTTACTTTATATCTATTTTAAGATACTATATATAGAACGGTAAAATGCTTTTTACCCATTAACTAACTAAGATTAATCTCTTTAAGATTAATAGGGTACCCTAGGTGTCATGCCTTGCGCTACCCATACGTCACGTATAGGCTGGAGAGCTTATAAGACATTCCAACCAGCAGCCCGTCCAGTCACGAGACACTGCTGCTACCTTTTTGGTGGTTTGTATGGTCAAGTAGGTTGGGCTTAGGCATAACACTAGGGGAGTCTTTCTCTAAAGCTCTTCTTTTCCTAACTTATCGGATATTTCTCCTTCCTCTATCTCCTTAATATTGCCTATATCCTTTAGCTCTAGGCAAGATAAGGTAAAGTAACTCTCCTTATTATAGTTATAGTAAGTAGCTAAGGTAGGGTTAATTAGGGTATTGTAATAAGTACTAGTTAAGGGTATAGTACGTAGCTAGTTAGGCGAGGCCCGCTAGTGCGTAGATATAACCGCTTTTAGTATAAGAGCGGTTATAGCTTATCTTCCTACTCTAGCTCCTATAGGTATAGCTAATAAGTTTTAATTATTCTAGGGTTGCTTCTGCCAATTAGGGTAGGCGTTAATTTGCTTTAGTTCTAAATCTAGTAATATATAATAAGTTATAAGTCTATTATACATTAGAAGGTTATTTAAGGTTATAGTAATCTTCTCTTATAGCCAAATTATTAGCTTATTATATAGGTCTAATTAGTAGTTCTTAAGGGGAACCTAGCCTTCTCCTATAAGGTATAGGAATTAAGTCTAGAATTTAGTAAAGGGTTAGTTTAGTTTTATTATTAGGCGATTATAGTTATACTAGGCGTCCTATACTTTATTTAGGTTAACATAAATAGCTACTATGTGCTATATTATCTTATTAATAGATATAAATCGGACAGGGGAATCGTCCTCAAATTTAGCTTAAAGGTGCCATTGGGCGTCCCTAGTAGTTTAACTAAAAAGGTAGAGCATTTTAGCTTCTTTAGAAAGGAAATAGTTATAGTTAACATAGAGCTTTTCTTATACTTAAATCCTCTAATTCTTAAAGGTAGGGTCTATACCGTTAGATAGTAGTTAGGGGTTAAGCAGCTTAACGGACTTTAATTACTTCGTTATTATATCCGTACTCCCTAGTATATTATATTTAGTAGAGTAAGTAGGTTAGCTAGGGCTTTAAGAAGGGGAAGCTAGGCTATTTTATAGGGCCGTAAGGCTTTTTAGGATCTCTTATAGGGTCTTTTATATATTCCTTACCTTAAGACAATTAGCTTTTTAGCTAGCTATAAGGGCGCAAATCTGCTCACGTACGTCTATAACATTATTATTATCTTTAATTTTTAATCCTAATTAGATCTTAGGTTCCTCTTAGGTAAAAGTAACTCTCTTAGATAAGCTTACTTTAGGTACTATCGTTAGCTTCCTAGGGTTCGTTAGTATCGTATACTTTAGTTTTAATTCTAGGGGTATAGGTCCAGTCCTATTTAGCTTATAAGGTAGGATATTATCTAGGCCTTCCTAGGTAATATAGAGTTATTTTAGTATCTAAGTATAGCGCGTTAACGCTTTATTACAGACGAAGTTTTCTATTTAGGGTGGGATATTATTAAGGCCTTCCCAGGCAATATAGGGAGAGCTTAGTATAATATAACGGCTTATATAAATGCTTCTAAACCAAAGCTTATAAAATGCTATCTTACAAAGATACTAAGCTAAGGAGAAGAAAAAGGGGTCGCTAGGACCGATGTAAATAAATATATAGGGTGAGCCGCCAAGGCGCTAGCTTTAGGCGGGCCAATTATAGGTCGGCAGAATATGGCAGGTAATGTGCGATAGCGCCGTTACAAGGGCGTTAAAAACTACTTACTTAGGCTTGCCTCTAAACTCTAACTTTCTTCTAATAGTAATATATTACTTTCCTTTATTTCCTTAGTTAGGTATAGTATTAGGTAATAGATATATAGTTCTTATAGTTAGTTTCTAAACTAAAGCGGGCATGTTACTAGCAGGAAGTATTTAGTTAGCGCTCTATAACGGCCCGTACCCTAGATAGTGCATGGATATAATAGAATATACATACATACATACATACATACATACGTTAGCCTTAGTGGCCTTCTGCAGTATTTCATCGGCATCGCAATATTGATGTGTTTTGGTAAGGCTTGCTAATAAAATCACGCTAGCTAGGGTGCCTGCGGCATGCTAACCCGGGCAGGAGCGCCCAAGGCGCCCAATACAAAAAGTCTCTTCTGCCACACAAAGGGATGGCTACACGCAAGGGCCTTTTTGGCTGCCCTGGGGAATCGCCTTGGTTGGCCAGGAGAATCAAATTAAAGCAACTCAGAACTTGCTTGATGCACGGTTCCTTAACATATGGTTTCTCTTTCTCTCTTTGCCTATGCCTCCGCTAAAACGCGAATACAACGCTGTCTCTGCAATTGCCGATGAAATTTGCCCGTGGAGACCTCACGAGAAGGCCGATCGCAAGTTCGCTAGAACCAAGGTTCTTGCAGCCAAGCATACGGCTTCACTACAGTTACCATGTACAGTTAGTGGCAATTAAGCGAGACTAGATGCACGTATCGGGGAAATTATTGAAATTTTGATGATTTTCTTTTGCGGGCGATCGTTACGCCAGGGCGATCGTTACGCGCTTGACCCAGTAAGCCCTGACCACGTACGGAGTACTATACCTAGCTCACATACTAATTCGGCTGCAGACGTAGCGAAATTAGGTGTGAGTCGTGCGCGCACAGAGGGGGACTGGAGCTTTCATAAGCTCTTAAACCTTTCGTGGAAGATTTCGCCGGTTAACACAAGCGATCTCTGATTTATGAGTTAACCCTAGTGAGGCATAACTTCCGGTTCCACGTGCCTAACACTGCACGTTCTCCCAAAAGTTTATATTAAAGGTGACCCCTTTCCATTTCAGAAGCGCGTTATATCATTAAATTAGATCCTAAATTTATTAGGCTGAAATCCGCACTCTCTTCTCGCTGTCACGCATGAGTCGCGGTCACGTGCAGGTCTTGAAGCTCCCGAAAAACCTTAACCAATCGCAACAAGCCCTTGGCTGGGCACCAGAGCATAGCCATACTCAAGAAGTGAGTGTGTGTCTGATTCTGATTCCTCCAAGTCTTAAGAGAATGCAATGAGTCCGCCTCATTATTGCTCGTATTTCAGCCTGGGCATGGCTAGGCCTCAAGAGCCGAGCCTTTTTGAGCGCCACCAGCGGGTAAGGGAGAATGCTATGGTATCAGGCATAAGTAATGTACATTGTCAGTGCGTTGCAGGGGCCCCTTGCAGCGCCACAAGAATTAAATACTCCAATCAATATGTTGGTTTATATAGTAATCTAAGTATCCTTTTCCTCTCTTTCTCTTATTTACACCTTATATACTCACTACTAAGTATATATGATTTAAATAAAGTAAATTGAAGAGAAAGAGAGGAAAAGGATACTTAGATTACTATATAAACCAGCATATTAATTGGAGTATATAATTCTTGTGGCGCTGCGAAGGGCCCCTGCAACGCACTGACAATGTACATTACTTATGCCTGATACCATAGTAAGGCTGTGGCGTGCATTGGCCATAGTCACCTGGGTTCCTCGGCCGCAGCAATGTAGCTGCGCGCCCATATCAACCCTCATGGGCTTTGGGCGATTCGTTGCCTCATTCGGGAATCGCTAATGAAGCAGATGGACCGCTTTCACAAGTCCCTTCACAGGCACCCCCTCCTTTACCAATATGTCCCTTGACCGACTTTGCGATGGCTTGATCACAGGGATCGAGACCTGTATTCAGCTCAAACATGACCCACCAAAACGCTTTGCTCCTCACGGCGCTGTGAACTCGCTGCTTCGCGACCGTCAACACGAGCTTCGCGAGCTCTTTCGACAGCTCTTCGACCCCCATAGTGTGATCCTCTTTCGTCTCGGGAGAATCATTGATAGGACACTTGGGGCAGACAACCAACGACCAGGTCTATGCAATATACTCGCTACGCTGCTTTTTATGCGAGGTGGCGCAAGTATCTTGAAGCAATTCGAGGTATTCATCCCCCCCGGCGGGGCCTTTTCGTCCTATACCGACGATAATCTGCCTCTTGACCTCGAGACATGCAAAAAACTGTTTCCGGAAGGAGGTAGAGGTGGCGACTTTTTCAGAGAACAATTCCAGTTCTGCCCAGTCGTCTTAAAGAAGCATCAAGATGTTATCTGCCAAGGTCACAAGGCATCGTGCCCGTTACCTTACTTAGAAGAAAAATTGATTGGCAGCGGGGCATTCGGCGCTGTGTACAAAGTCCTCATTGAGAGAGGGCATCTCCGCGATGGTGCAGCCGGATACGACTCGCCCGTTCACTATGCACGGAAAGAATTTGAGCTTGATCTCCACAGAGGTGAGAAGGCCTTTCGAGAGGAAATGGGAACCGTTAAGGAAATCCTACAACAATCCAAAACTCATAAGAACATCATGGTCACCCAATGCAGTCTCGAGTACGGGAACCGCTTCAGCTTGTTTTTCGACCTAGCAGAATGTAATCTATGGGAACACCTCAGCGATGTGGGTGTCATGGCGCCATCAACGCTCGACCAAAAATATGCAATCTTCCACCGTGGTGTGGAATTGGCTGGAGCACTTGCATTCTTGCACGACGAGCTGACTTGGAAATCTACTTCTATAAGACTTTCCTGCTACCATTTAGATCTCAAACCACACAACATCCTAATCGTTAAATGCAAGGATGGTGTAGAAAGATGGAAAATCACTGATTTTGGCATCTCACGCGTGAAGCCAGTTAGTAAAGTTGAAGTTCCAGTGCCGGGATTGGAAAGAACGTCAACATTCGGCGACATTGATCTTGGAAGACATTTTCGGCGCAGGAAACAACCTATCAATAGTCCTACAGCACCAGCTTCCACTGAAAACAGGCGTGGAGAAGGCACCTATCTTGCTCCCGAGACTGTTCTCATCGGAGACGGACGGGTAGGTGCTGAAAGTGATGTGTGGTCTTTTGGTTGCGTATTCAGCCTAGTCATTACCTTCATTGGCAGCGGACCGTCAGGTGTTCTCAATTTCGACGAGTTCCGGAGACATTCGGGCGGCAATCACTTTTTTGAGACTAACCAGGAGCTTGATAAAGCTCAGGTTAACCCACGCGTGCTCGAGTGGTTTGACAGGCTTCGCCGGAGCGCCCTGCGACGGGATCCTGTTGAGGGATTGATATTCGGGGAAACGATTGAGCTTTTAAAGAACAAAGTTTTAGTAGTTGATCGACTAGAGCGGCAAAAGACTAAAGCGGAGGAAGTTCAAAAGGAACTTAGACAGATAGCCAGCAATTTTCCCGGCACAGTGGATTACCTCCCGAGACCGACACCACGGAGGTCTATCCCTAGGGAAATTAGCGAAACACCAAAATCTCGGAAGTTAAAGCTCTCTCAAAGATTGAAGCGTATAGCGGAGAACGTTCTTCCCCTATCATCATCCACACAACAGAACCCAGCCTTGGCGTGGCGTCTTAAGGCATCCGGAGCTATGTCCGCAACAATGTTCTCTCCGGACGGCGAGTTGCTGGCATTCTTTTCACCTGCATTAATAGAGCTCTATTCGGTCAACAAAATTAGGAGCACGAGTGCAAATGAGACTCCGGAACCGTTACAGCAGTTTGAGCCTCCTTCTTTTCGAGCCTGGGGAGGTTATTGTTTGAATTCTGCGTACCTCTGCACTTACTCAAGGATTGACTATTTTGAATGCCAATTCATTCCGCTCTCCACACCATCTCAGTTAGGCACCTCTTCAATTACCAATGCATCCCTTATTCGAAGGCAAACCGTCGCGCCTGTGCAAAAACTAGCAATATCACCAGACAGTACCTTAGTGGCTTGCGCATTTAAGGTGAGGAGCTTTCTAGACTTTAATAGCACCGAAGTATATCTGTTTCGCATGGAAGATCTGCTCCACTCTACCGGAGACGAATCTCTTTCACCAGTTTCAACTTTAGGTCCCCCGAATTCCCCGAAGCGATCGGAGCGATCGGACTCCTCCATGCCAAACCTCTCCACACCTTCCTGGAAGAGCATTATTCAAGAAGGAAATATTGGTCCGATTGCAGGCATTCGAGGGATGAAGTTCTCTAAAGATGGCAGCGTTCTGGCATTAGTTACGGAGCCAAGCCATTCGGCTGGTGTACTTAAGGTCACGGTGACTTGTTAGAGCACTCACGATGGAAGATTACTTCCTCCCATTGATGTCAACAACGAGGGACGACAGGATCTTACATCATCATTTTTGACGACATATTCTTTGTTCAACACGCGCCCGGAGTTCTTGGTCATCTCGCAGCAAAAATCCATCTACCACCATTCCCAAGCCCAAGAGAAGATGAGCCGCAAGATGAGCCTTCGGCTACACGATACTCTTCTAACAGAGGATGACGAGGGAGTAATCCTACTTGGTGATAACGGAACACAAAAGGTCCTAAATATTTACACTCTGCCCACTACGAATATCGAGCATTCCGAAAGCGCGTCCCGGTACTGTAAAATAAATCTTACGTCCTACGAGGCTACTACTGATAGCATGTGCCTTTCAACCCACAAAGGAAGAAGAGAGATCCTTGTCGCCACAAGCAAAAAAACTCTAATATCGATTCCCGTGCCTTAAACTCAGATGCTGTTCTATATGGGTTCCTTTAAATGCAGTAATCCATTCTAAATCCAATGAAACCCCTGCCTATATCCCCCAGATCACGTCCCTAGCGGCGTCGGACACAGCTTTCTCCCGAATCGCATCCTGACGCCCTTTCCACCACCCCCAACACATCATCGTCGCAACTGTGACCGGGATAGATATCACAATATATATCCAAAATTCTGAAGAAATCACCACGTTATTCGAGTTGCCCATGCGGAAGAAATTCATACCGAAAATTGACTACAACAATTCAAATTAGTCAAAAGCAACGTTTTGCCGGTACACAAGAAGGGGGGGGGGTCTCACTGCCATGAAGCTAAATGGTAGATACACTAAAGTGACGAGCGTCACGACGCGCACGGTGGCGGAGTCATCTACAGTGGACATTGTGAGCTTCAGCATGTAGCCGCTCTGCGACTGCGCGACATGCTGATTTTTGAACGCGAGAGTGTCAGAGAGTTGCTGCGCAGTACTGCCGCTTCTCTTTAGCAGGAATTTTGCATTTTCGGTATAGGCGTCTATTTGGTTACGATGGTTTTCGAGGAGATCGGATATAGCGTTGGTTTCGGTCTGTTGGGCGCCTCGGACTTGTATCGTCTTGTTGAGTTTTTCGAGCGTTGTGAGCGTTTTGGAGAGAGAGGCGAAGATGGCAAGGAGTGGGTAGATCCGATTTTCGATGAAGCGGATTGACGTTAGGGTTTGATGGTTCACACGCAAGCTCTCATCGATCCAGGTACTCATTGTTGTGTTGGACTATGTATATTAGCTAAATTCATATATATCTCTGCACGTCTTTCCAAATAGTTATTGGGGCAACCTTACCAGGGGCAAAAGCTGTTTCTCATAATACAACATATAGTCTCTCCATTTGCGGAGATATGTTGATATGAGGAAGTTGTGGAGCTGTAGGGGATGTCGATGGAGCTCCGCACAATTGCTCATGGAGTTCAAGCTAGTTGTCAGCCGGGTATGGGCTATCGAGTCCTTGACGGGATGAAGTAATATCCAGGTTGATTGCTGAGATTTGATTGCGTAACGCTGGTAGACGCCTGTTTGGCGGATGGACCAGGGATCCTTCTTGGGGTCGTCAGACACATCTTTTTCTTCAGGGTATTTGAAGATGTATGCGACCTCTACGATAATATATTAGCATTCAATTGCCTTCTAGGCTGGCATACCCGGGGAATGATCGGCGAGATACCTAAAATGTCGCCCTTTTGTCTCCGGAGAACGGAGCTATTGAATGCTTCTTCAAGTGCAACTTTTCTTTCATAAAAAGATAATATGACTTCTAAGAACTCTGGCGTCACGTCATTCAACTCCATTATCGTGCGGAGCATCGGAATGGTGATGCTAAGTGGTTTCCAGGAATTCCTTTGATGGATTGAACTGCATCCGCAGATTAGAGTCTTATTTGGAACCATCACGATTTAGAGTTCTCACAAAATCCGAGTCTTAAAATCATAGTGGCTTTCCTGTTCAACATAATCCTGTATTGACTCCACGGTGCTGAACTGCCTAGTGCGCGGCGGCGGAGGCGCCAACGGCGAACTCGAATCTAGAGACTATTAAGCACAGTCAGATATGGCGCAATGAGAGCTATACCATCCTCTTGATCCTTCGCTACATCTATTAAATCAACCGGAATCAGTAGGTTGCCCGGAGTGCAGCATTTCTGCTCTTCGATTCGCGACCAGTAATGTTCGGCATGCGGCGCGGTGGAAAAAGCGTCGAAAGGAGAAGCGATCGACGGCACAACGACCCAAGGCCCAGTTGATGCAGGGGAACCCATGTTTGATTGAGAAAAAGACATATCTACGTAATAATACAGACAGGGAAATCCTTCACGTTCTCATCGGCACTCTTAAAGGCAGGGAGAGAGTGAAACGCAACATTATGCGGAGTGTGCCTCGTGGAAGACGCGATCTGCCCGGCCATCCGTTCGTCGCCCCCGGAGGTCGCCTGCGGCGCAGTCTATTGCACGGTCCATCGCTCATCACCAGTCCTCTGCTTCCCTGAAACCGTGTTAGCCTTGTGTCGCATTCACCATAGGCTATCGCTAAAGCAGCTTACTCAAGCTCTGTCTGCGCCCAACCGTTAGCACTTCCTTCAAAGAGGATGATTTTATCCCGTCTCACGAACCTCACCAACTTCTCGTGGCGCATCGAATGACCATATATCGTTATCAATCTATGTAATACCAGTATAAGCTTTTTTCTATATACCGCTATCGTCTATGCGTTCTCTCCTTGCAAATGCACATACACGAATGTGGAAGTTTTTGTCCTTGTGATCTGGGAATAGCTTCTCTAAAAGTGTCTGTAGGTTCTTCCGCTTGATGTAACGGGCTGGAGCATCCTGGCGGCGCATGCCACTGTCAGCCTCAACTGCAGTGCTAACAGTGCTAGCTGTGGATGCTGCGGTTTGGGAACGGGAGATGGCCATTACAGGGAAATATCTTGCAATGAGAAGAGGAATCAGTGACGAGTTGATGTTGGAGTGCGAGTCTGTAACCGTGATGATTTAGGGGGTGTTCGGTTGCAGCTCCAGATTGAATCTGGAGGCTTCAGAACCGAGTTGATCTGGAGCCTCAATCTGATCTGGAGGTGTCTGTTCGGTCAATCTGGCGACTTTCTGATCTGGAGCTCCTCCAGATCG
>Ga0307515_10016371_pt1 | contig 13577 bp, 11 predicted proteins | sample 17_EM_MG_FD_194513 | JGI IMG/M metagenome (GOLD analysis project Ga0307515, IMG submission 194513) | Populus trichocarpa ectomycorrhiza microbial communities from riparian zone in the Pacific Northwest, United States - 17_EM | ecosystem: Host-associated > Plants > Roots > Unclassified | place...
CTCGTCCCCAGACTCCCCCCGGCGCGTCTCAACCAACTTTGCGCACCCATTTTGTGTCCCAGGCGTCCTTAGCACCCATGGATGCCCCATCGAGCTCAAAGCCAGGCCCCAAGGTAGGCTCAACTTATTCGTGTGCCGCAACCCAAAATGTCTTTGGCTCGCTGCTGACAACCCAACCGCCACACAGGCCAGCGCCCCTTTGTGCTCATACATTGAAATCCAAGACGACGACGACGAGGAAGAGCTCCCGCCTATCCCAGACGACTGGGCCAACCCTATTAATGGCACCCCTTGCCACACTCCTCTCCAGCCTCAGACTGCCGCCACGGTCTGTGCGTCACCTGCCCCCGTCAGCGTCCACCCCTCCTCTGTCCGATCCACCGAGGATAATACCCGCGATTACAAGTGGTTAACCGATATATTCGCCGTACGTATTCATTCCACCATCCCATCATTTTTCCACACAAAATGTTCTCGTAATCCCACCACACTCGTGCCATCAGTTGACATTTTTCCTTCCGTGCTGACGTATCCCCACTGCACACAGAATCGCCGCTATGACGTTCGATGGAACTTCAACCTCTACCCGGAACGCGAAGCCGATTTCCGACGACGTCGCGACGTCGCCCTCGCGCTTATGGCCACCCGTGCCCTTCATTTCGAAGAGTTCCGTCTCGAGGTCATTGACGAGGGCTTGCCCGCAGTCTTCGGCTGCGGTGGCCCATTGTACGACTACGAGATGGAGAACATAGATGAGCTCGAACCTGTCGACGAAGCTGAGGCCGAGCGGCAGTGGATTTTCGAAGAGCTGGCCTTTGCCGACGAAGAAGACGAAGAAGAAGCGCCATCTTACTACCGGAGCGATATGTCCGACGAATCTTCCTACGAAGAGTCATTGCTTACGCCCACGGACGAGTCGCCCATGCAGGATCAAGATGCGCCCTTCTCAGTTGTGAGTCGCTCATCTACCTCGCCTCAACTGCTCGGCCTTTAAACTCGCCATTCACATTTACTGATCCGCTTCTCTCCTTCTTTTCTACGCCCTGCAGGAATCGCTCAAGGTCGAACTCAAGCAGGCCATCAAGGCCCTTGATCGAGAGTTACACACTGTCTACGTTAACGCTCAAGTCCAGACCGTGGATGCTTCCACCCACAGGCACAATAAGGGGTCGAAGTATGGAGCCAAAGCTTCGTTGGCGGCGACGCTGTCCCCACACACCCATCTCCATTCGGAACATCCCCTCCAACGCCGTCCGTCGCAATCGCCTTCGACTTCCGGGATCGATGTCGAAGCCCTCGCGATGGGCATCCTTACCTGGCCCGCCACATTAGTGAATTATGCCGTTTCGACTCTCACGCCCAAATCGATCTAAACTTCTCACTTGCACTTTCCCCGTTCCCACCACATAATCCACCCCCAACCCCCTATGCCCCATCCGTCTACATTTCTTTCACCAAATCAAAAAAGAATGACACGGTTCTCTTGGTTTTCTTCCCATCCCCGTTCATCCCTGAATGGAACTGCATTGGACCAACTATCTATCTTCTAATATCTTGCAAAGGGTCGCATTGGGACATTTGTCATCACTACCATCACCCTTGTTGTTTCTGTTATTCCACAACGCATAGCTGTATTACCCCCACATCATCATCGTCATTGTTTTTTTGCGCTACAAACCACTCTTGAAATTTCGTCTCGTCACGCCTTCTTTGATTTCTGTTTATCCTAAGCTGTACTTTTTCTTCTTCTTGTGTCCCCCTCTAGCTTTCATGTTTGGCTTTTTTTTTTGATAGTAGCCTTTGTGTGAATGAACAAGTTGTCTTCTTGAAACTGCGCTGGGGTTCGGACCGATCTGAGACGGAAGGGGGGGGGGATTGTCGGAGTGATTCTGTGATTCTTGGGATGCTTTCCAGATATAGTAAACGCGGCTATGACGCGTGATGGCCGACGGGGGAGGCCGGGGAGTGGGGCACGAAGAAGCAAATTCACTCCCGCCCAACGGTAAAGTAAAAATGGGCCGCTTTTACAATGAATGTGTATTGTTAGACGTGTAGATAGAGTACAACCCCTCGGCTGGTCGGTCCGACGTAACGCGACGCGATCGATGTGAGTCGGTTCTGCGAGGTTACCCCATACTATTTATATGTATAGTGTACAGTGTACAGTGGATGAACAATATATGCTTGGTATAAAATAGATGGATCGGCCGAGAGCGAGGCTCGGCTGCGACATGGTCGTTATAGAAAGAAAGAGAATGAGGAATAGGGGGCGGAGGGTTCCCTTCCTCTTTCTCTTTTTTGTCCAGGTTTACTAAAATAAATAAATAAATCTTATAATTGCGGGGCGCGATAATCGATTCAAGCAAGCCTAAATTGTTCAAAACATTGATTTATTTGTATGATTATAGGGGGAAGGCCCATTGAGAATCTCGAATTCAAACCCAAACCCTGGAAGGGGGTGCGTAGCGACGCACTTATGACGCACGCACGCACGTGCATGGGAGGTTGAGGCTCGATCGGCCCCAACTTCCCGCGCGCCGGACCCTCCTGAGAGTCCCCCAAACGTTCTCTATGGCACCACAGACATGATTGAGTTTTTGTTGGGGCCCAAAGAAGGACTTTGGACATACAGTATCTCTTTGTATATGTATGTATTATGCACGGTCCCTTCGGCCTTCGGAATGACAAAGACGGGTCGACATGTACCTTCTATTGCCAGAATTTATAGCAATTTGATATATATTGTACCGTGGTGGCATGCACTTTTGTTATCGCGCCTTCGCGTGTGGAGCCTCCAACCCCCGAATCGGGCAGGGAACTTGATACTAATGAGGCATAAATATTGTAATTAGGGGTTCCAAAGGTATGTGCTATCTTTCTAAGCGATCCAAGGTAGTGCCGCTGACGCGACTACTTCTCGACATCTCGACAAACCCGACAGGCAGGACCTCCGTCGTGTCTACACCACCCAAACAATGTAGTAGCGCGGTACATCGGACCCTAGCCCCACACGCTCTCACGGGTACCCTCCGAGGCAAAGCATTCTAAGATGCGCGTTGGCGACTATACTGTACCACGCACAAGGTAGAAAGAGTGGAACAGGACGGGCACAGTGTGTAACAAATGAGCATACATAAAGGGTTGCTACCTACAGACCTAGTTGGAATGCCTGCCAAATATAATAGTACTAGATGGGTTTACAAGCAAACATCAAGCGTGAAACAAAGGCCTCTCCAGGCGGCCACGTACAGGGTATCAACGTACACAGTACATTCGTGCACTGTGCTACTGAGCCCTTCTAGCAATTAGAAGAGCCGCTAGGAGCCCAGCACCAATGAGCGCCGCGTCGATGTACACCTTCCAACCAGGGTACCGCGTCTCTGTTCCTCGCTTGAACTGGCTCACGATGCGAAAGGAGGCAGTTGAGAGTTTCGTGAGGAACCGAACGACGACCATCGAGGCGGTAATGAGCGTTGTCAGCAGCATGAATATGTATATTACCAGAGCTAGCATTATGCCACGGGGTTGGAGGTGGGAGCTCACATGGGGAGTATTTGGGGCGGAGGTGGCTTCTGGCTGACTGGAGAGTTCGTAATCATCCAATGAGGCGTGGCCGGTGGGTGATATGTGACTACACCAAGGTGAATCGTCCCTGGGATGGCTGTGAGATATTCCCCTCGTCCGCTCTCGAAACGAACATGGTTACTTTACTGTGTGCTGAGAGCCTGAAGATTCGCATTGCTGTGGCTCGCACTCCATTTCGGAAATATGGGCGAACTGGTTGGTGCGGGGTGATACTGCGCTTGTTGCGGCTGTCATGATGTCGTTCACCGATTCGTGGACACCAGAGAAAGGACGTTGACTAGCAAGTTGTAACATGCGGTCCCTCCATAGCGGTAGTGTGTAAGTACTGACGATTATTAGCCATGGATCTTGCTCACCTCTCGTGTGGCGGTAATCGAGCCATTTGGGCTAAGCACACGGAGTCCAGTGCCCGCTCTCGTTCCTCCGTGGTACCAGGTTCCAAATACAAATCTGCGCCGAGGTCGATCTGTAACTCATACTCCCGTTCGAGTTGTTGACGGAGTTGGTCGGGAGAGATGTTGTGGATGGTACAGAACGGAAGAAGCATAGCGAACATAATATGCACCGACGCAGGATCTGCGTTATAAAGAGCTGAACACGGCGGTGAGTTTCAGTTGCCTGGCCTCTGTCAAGGACGGGTGAGCACATCTACTCACCGCGGCGACGCATGAACAAGAACTCCGCCTGGGCTACGGTATGAAGGAATTCAGCGCCTCCGTAAATGTTGATTGAGTGGGCTGGCGTACCGCAAATGTCTGGAATCGTGACCCCCATATCATCCAGTGGGGCGGGCCGCATGAGCTTCGATGGGATCAGCAAGCGGTCGGAGGAGAAACGAACCACATACCACATAGTTGACATACGGAGGCTTGACAAGAAAGGTGATCTGATGAAGGAGCGCTGCTGACCGACGGAAACCAGGAGCAGGAGACGGGATATCAACGACTGGGGTCGGACCGTCTCCAGTGTCGTCCGGGGTACCACCACCTCCCATTCTCAGAGGCTCTTGCAACTTTCTCCCACAGATTTGCTTGTGGGTGCGTCCATTTCGTCCCCTTCTCCAGTCAGCTTGTTGACAATCCCTATGCAATAGGTCAGTGGGAGGTACACAGGGAGAGAACCGTGGAATACCCTACTTGGAACAGTAGTGAACAACGCGGCCGAGGGCATTGCATTTGGCGCATCTCTTGAGGTTTGTACCGTCCTCCGCCGGTTTCTCGCAAAAGTGACAGACATTGCGCTGGTCTTTTGTTACGTCCTTAATGTCTTGAAACCACTCTTTGGCGATATCCTTGCCCACGACCGCTCGTGTCGCTTCGCGTAGCTTCTTGGAGACATCCCGCGAGGTCCGCGACTTGGCTGGCCGAGTATACGTTTCTGATGTTCCGTACTGATTTTAGCGTCAGTGGAAGGATCGGTTTGGAAATGTCGGAGCTGGGGCCACTCACAAAGCCAAGGATGATGTTGAGGACAACAAGACTGATGAAGTACATGCGGGCTATGCGAAAGGCTTCAATTTGGTCCTTGTAGACAGGATTTTGTGCCTCCGTAGGGGTCATACGAAGCATGGCGTCGATCGCCGGGTGAGGCACGACGAGGAGCTCTGAGGAAGTCCGTGAAATAGAGTCCGCGGGTAATAGCAGTTTCAACATTTTGATGTACCCACGTCCCCCACCGGCTTCAAGCGCCTCCACGGTCACGTCCGGGCACCATTGACGACGTCGCTCCATATCCCCTGACGCGCAGCAGGCATGGTGAATACCGTCAAGGATTAGCTTCGCCCTAGCCTTCCATGATAAGGATGTCCACTTTATCTCAAAATCATCTTGTGCGAGTGCTTTCACGGCGGTCTCGGCGAGGTCACGTTGCACCTCGCAAACGGCGTCACGAATGCGCAACGTATTGTAGGAACTTTGTTCATCGAGTTCAATCGCGTCTAGAAGCTTACGCGTGCCAGGGCTGTCAAGGTATCGAGTTTGGGAGGAAGAAGAGTTGTAATGAGCGGCCAATCTTCGATTCCAGGCATACTCCCACGCATGGCGTTCTCCGTTTTTGTCGGGAAGTCCTTGAAATGCCATCAGATCTTGTGAGGGAGAAGATTGAGAGCAAGAGCGACGTGAGCCTGACGATTGTGCAACGCGGCGTCCAACCGACTTCCTCGCGGCCTCGTTTTACTGAAGAAGTGGACTTGGGAAGAATCAGTCAGGCTCTGGAATGACAGGGACAGGCGCTTCCGGCCCTGGATGGCTTCCCTCGACGAGCCGCTGAGTCCGTATCCATCAGTACCCGACCACAAGCCTCCAAAAGTAAAAACAGGGTCGTGTTATATGTTTCCAACACAGAGTAATTTGTCATAAGCGTAAGATCGCTTCCTGCGCTTCTGGGCTGCCGTACCTGAGACTAGAGGACGAGTCCTTGGACATACACCACTTATGGTATTATCCCTCGGATTGAGTATATACTTTCACGGGCTTAGGGCGCCGATTTCCGTATCCTCGAGCCTGGGGAGTCGATCGTCGGTATTGCCACTGGGGCGCCCGGATGAGGGAGTATATCATACGCCTGGATCAATGAGAGCATGAATGAGTAAGCTGTGTTGTCCCCAAGGGTACCCAAACCCTCGAGGGTACATATTTAAGGTCCCCTTCTGGTGGGCGAGGTACTCACAGCCATAAAGCGCGGCGCGACGTCCGAAGGGGCACGCATCCCGCTACCACCACCACGCGAATTTGGGTTAACAGAGATATACTCCAGTACCATCATAAATCTCCTCTACGACTTCCTGGAAGCACAGAAAGGCGCCAACATTCGCGACAACCCGCTGCTGTCATAGCGCCGTTGGCAAACATTGGAGTAACCAACGATGAGATAATGAGCCAGCTAGCCGCGGCTATGGCGATGTCGATCACCATTGCATTAACCAACACGCCGGGCACAGGCAGAACGACATCAGCCAGTCTTCTTGAAACCTTCTAGGGGTAATGAGTATCATAGCACGGCAAAGAATCGGTGCCTGGACCACAGTGTACCCGCAATGCGCGCTCTGAAAATAGAATTAAAGTCGGGAGGACCCTCTCCGATGTGATGTCCTTTTTTCTTGGCCCGTCCAAGGGCTTCATAGGAGAGGGATATCTGTCCCCGGTGCCATCTCGATCGTCCGTTGCCTCAGATACGTCGCGCCTGATAATCAAATTAACTGGAGGTAAATCATCCTGATGCACCGGCAAGCATACATGAATATACCAAGCGTCCTATAGTATACCTGTTATTAAGCCCCTCGTTTCTGAACAGACTTCGGTTACTTGGCCCTTCTGAACCAAGGCGGATCCGGACTGCAGACTGTCTCACCATCGATCCAAGGGGTGGATAGGCGTTCCATTTGAACCAGGTCTGATCACTTGCAATGATAAATGACCGACCTCGCTATTCCCTTTTACCTCTGCGGACCGTTGATCGATCTCCTTGTTTGTTAGATCGAATGACCGATGGGAGATTCCTTCTCCTTGTCAAATCACCCGCTCCGGGAACGTACCGTATTTCTTTCCCCATTTGCTTTGACTCCAGGGTGCGAATACCCCACTCTCAGTCGTAGGAAAAGCAGGCTGAGGCATATGCTCGCCGGGAAGGCTGGCACGACTTTCACCGGTATCTGTGAGCTCACTGGCATCTCATCAAATAAGCTGATAAAATGCACCACAGCGAGCACGTGGGCTCAATATCTCGCGAAGTAAGTGCAGAAAGTGTTTCCTGATTTACCGGTAGGAGACTTGGAGAATGACGTGAAGCCGTCTACGAGGTTTACATTAGGTGTGTAGGGTTTCTATGAAGAACCCACGAGCTCCTCTGTAATTGTATCCTGCGATATCTTCAGGCGATCAAAGATATTGCAAAGTCCACGATGCTCCGAAGTCGCTATTAATCCCCGTTTAAACTGTACCACATATCCACTAGGCAACCTTCGGTGTTACAGGTTATCATTTCATATGGGCAGCTCCAGGTACTTACCGCTCTTAATTCCCATGGAGAGCATTTTGATACTGGTGAGGAGATGAACATCGATCCATTACTAAACAGGAATAGGCTGACCTCAAGGACGTCTCTTTGAAGAACTTTAATTGGAATAAATGACGAATAGTCATCCATCACACCTTTAAAAGCCACACCCCTGTCTTCGAGCACTTTCTCGAAGGCACGAATGGCGTCCAAGAAGGGGAGACCGTTGTGTAAACATCGGACCAAGAGACTGCTTGTAACGTCTCTCAACACGGAGCGAAGGTGGGGCAAGTAGTTTGGGTCAGAAAAAAATCGGACCCATGCGGGCGTATCTTTTGGCCTTATCGTGCCAAAATCAGTTACCCCAAGCGTGACTATATGACCAAAAAATGGTTCTGCGGCTGGGTGTATCGGTGGCGACGGGTATGTGGTTGTCGCCATGTTGAGAGTCACATTCCTGAGATGAAATGGAAGGGCTCGGAAAATGTCCCGGAAAGCATAATCACATAGAAATCTAAGCACATATTGAAGAACCCGAGCCTGTCGTACGAGCGCTGGATCAGGGGCAATAGCGGTGTGCTGAAAAAATGGTGTCGAGATATGAAGAGTTCTTTCAAGGATGGTAGTTCCCACTTCCCAATTACATTTAGGACGAGAGCGTCAAGAGGCAGATCCCCGAGCAAGAGAGTATGGAGGGATGGGAAAGTAATATGCTCGGGAAAAGAGGGAAGCGTGTGACCGTCGATGGTGACGACAGATAACTCCAATACCTGGAGGCTTGCAAAATTGTTGAAGTTTATCATAAAGGTGAAGAACTCTTCATTCTGTGGACACACGGCTGAGAGTAGCAGAAGTGGCCGCGAGGAGTCGAGGGATTGGAAGAGAGGGAGGGGACTTGACACTATATTCGACCCCATTACTATAGCGACTATGCCGTCGCAGGGGCTACAACAAGTGGGTCAAAACAAGCCGCCTTCACGCCCCTAATAGTAATAGGAGGCATGATAACGAGGGTACGGAGTTGTTTTGCGAGGCTTGGTTTCAGTTTGACAGTATCGATAAACCTTTGCACCCGCCATTCCTCTTCAACGTAGAACGTTGAGTACAAGTATCGTTCCGCAATGCCCCGCCACAGGCGGTTCACCTGCACAAAACTGTGCGCTATTATGTTATTGCGCTTCCATACAGCCAATTGCGAGGAATAGAAGTGGGTGTCGCTGAATCCGGAAAAGCTGCCTGGAAAGAACGGATAGAGGCGTTCCGATGAGGGTTTGACCATAGCGAAATTGTTTTCGAGTGGAATAGCATGAGGTATAATTTCCCACCAGAGGTCATTGGGTAACGAACGCATCGTGGTCGAAACCAAAGGTGGTGACGATTGACGCCCAAGCAGTGACAGAGGAACAAAGGACTTTCACTGGTAACTACTTATTAGTTCCGCGATTGAACACGCCACTAGCACCTCATCAGATAAGCTGATAAAATACATTACAGCGGGCAAGTGGGCTCAATATCACCAGTGCAGAAAGTGTCTCCTGATTTACGGCTAGGCGACTTCGAGCACAACGCGAGACCGTCTACGAGGTTTACATTAGAGGTATAAGGTTGCTATAAAGAATCCACAAGCTCCTCTGTACTTTTATCTTGTTTGGTCTCTTCGTGTGATTGAAGATATTGGAAAGCTATCGATGCTCTGAAGTCGCCGTTGAAACGATATCATGTAGCCACTAGGTGACCTTCGGTGTTACAGGTGATCTTTGCTTACGAGCAGGTCTAGGTGCTTACCGCTCTCAATTCCCATGGAGAGTATATTACTATAGGTGAGGTGATGAGCATCGATCCATTACTAAACAGGGACATTCTGACCTCAAGGACGTCTCTATGAAGACGTTTAATTGGAACAAATGACGAACGGTCATCCATCACACCGTTAAAAGCCACACCCCTATCTTCGAGCACCTTTTCGAAGGTGCGGATGGCGTCACAAAGAGGGAGGAAACATTGGTCCAAGAGATTTTTTGTTACGTCCGTCAACACGGAGCGAAGGTGGGGCATGTACATTGGGTCCAAAAAAAATTGGACCCATGCGGACGTATCTTCTGACCTTATCATGCCAAAATTGATTATCCCAAGTGTGACTACATGACCAAAAAATGGTTCTGTGGCTGGGCGCATGGGTGGCGACGAGTATACGGATGACGCCATGTTGAGGGTCACATTCCTGAGATGAAAAGGAGGGGCCCGGATAGTGTCATGGAAAGCAAGATCATGTAGAAGATCTAAGCATATATCTAAGAACTCGAGCCTCTCGTACGAGCGCTGGATCAGGGGCAATAGCGGTGTGGAGACGCTAAAGGTCCATCGAGATATGGAGAGTTCTTTCAAGGATGGTAGTTCCCACTTCCCAACTATACTTAGGACGAGCGCATCAAGAAAATGCCCCTTGAGTATGAGAGTATGGAGGGATGGGAAAGCAATGTGCTGGGGAAAAGGTGGAAGCGTATTGCTGTTGCTGTTGCTGTTGCTGACAGATAACTCCAATACTTGGAGGCTTGTATAGTTGTTGAAGTTTATCATAAAAGTGGTGAACTCTTCCTCCCGTAGACTCAAGGCTGAGAGTAGCAGAAGAGGCCGCGAGGAGTCGAGGGAGGGGAAGAGAGGAAGGGGACTTGACATTATATCAGACTGCATCACCATAGCGACTATGCCGTCACAGAGGCTCAGCACTTGTACAACAAGTGGACCAAAACGACCCTCCTCCACGCCCCTAGTACAAAAAGGAGGCATGATAACGAGGGTACGGAGTTGTTTTGCGAGGCTTGGTTTCAGTTTGACGGTATCGATAAACCTTTGCACCCGCCATTCCTCTTCAACGTAGAACGCCGAGTACAAGAATCGTTCCGCAATGCCCCGCCACAGGCGGTTCACCTGCACAAGTTTGAGTGCTACTATGTTGGTGCGCTTCCATATAGCCAACTGCGAAGAATAAAAGTGTGTGTCGCTGAATCCGGAAAAGCTGCCTGGAAAGAACGGAAAGAGGCGCTCCGATGAGGGTTTGACCATAGCGAGATTGTTTTCGAGTGAAATAGCATGAGGTATGATTTCCCACCAGAGGTCATTGGGTATCGAAGGCATCGTGGTCGAAACCAAAGGTGGTGGCGATTGACGCCCAAGCAGTGACAGAGGAACAAAGGACTTTCACTGGTAACTACTTATTAGTTCCGCGATTGAACACGCCACTAGCACCTCATCAGATAAGCTGATAAAATGCATCACAGTGGGCATGTGGGCTCAATATCTCGCCAAACCAGTGCAGAAAGTGTTTCCTGATTTACCGCGAAACCGTCTACAAGGTTTACATTAGCTGTGCAAGGCTGCTATGAATAATCCATGCGCTCCTCTCTGCCTTTATCCTTTGGTCTCTTCATGCGATTAAAGATATTGCAAAGTCATCGATGCTCAGAAGTCGCTGTTAATCCCCGTTGAAACGGTATCATGGAGTTACAGGTTATCATTGCCTACGGGCAGGTTCTAGGTGCTTTCCGCTCTTGATTCCTGTTAAGACTAAGACTGGACAAGGGGCTTTCCGGCAGTTTCGCCGCAGGTCGTGACAGCCCGAAGAATACCATGAAGGCAGGACGCGAGTCAGGGGTTTTAGGGGATTGGGCAGACATGAGGAAAGAACAAGGGGGTTGTCTAGATCGATTTACAGACTGACTCTCTATCGACTTGTACATGGCGTATTAAATACGTGAACGAGAGAGACTGGGACGGTACAAATCGGAAGTGACCACATGAAGAAACAAGAAGAAGTATGAGCGGGAGTTACAGGGTACGAACAAACGAGACAGAGAACCCGAGTACGTGTCCATGTGCTCTACCTACTTCGAACGGAAAGGGGGAGTGAAGCAGGAACTAACTAGAACGAGAGAACAAAACCGAGAATACATGAGTGAATCCTGTGACCTCCGGTATCCACCTGAATAGCATAATTTCGATCGCGTATCGTGTGGCGATTGGGGAGTATCGTGTAAACACAACGCAAGTGGGTCAAGCAGGTTGATGCGACGTCGAACACCGGGTTGTGTAGTGAAGTGGTCGCGTGTCAGTCAGGTGGACGACACGGCAAGCGGGCTCGTGGGAGGGCGCGGCGGGAACGTCGGTCAGCGGGCTCATGAGAGGGTGTGGAGGAGGGATCGGCAAGCGTCCTAATAATTCCCATGGAGGGCATTTTGCTGCTGGTGAGGAGATGAGCATCGATCCATCACTAAACAGGAACATGCTGACCTCAGGATGTCTCTTTGAAGAAGTTTGATTGGAACAAATGACGAATGGTCATCCATCAGACCTTTAAAAGCCACACCCCTGTCTTCGAGCAGCTTTTCGAAGGTACGGATGGCGTCCAAAAGAGGGAGATGGTGCCGTAAACATCGAACCAAGAGACGCTTTGTTACGCCCGTCAATACGGAGAGAAGGTGGGGTATGTACTTTGGGTCAGAAAAAATTCGGACCCATACACGCGTACCTGTTGGCGTTATCGTGCCAAAATCGGTTATCCCAAGCGTGACTACATGACCAAAAAATGGTGCTGTGGCGTGACGTATGGGTGGCGACGAGTGTTTGGATGATGTCATGTCGAGAGTCACATTCCTGAGATGAAAAGGAGGGGCTCGGATAATGTCCTGGAAGGCCCAATAACGTAGGAGATCTAAGCTTATATTGAAGAACTCGAGCTTGTCGTACGAGCGCCGGATCAGCGGCAATAGCGGTCGGCAGAAAGTAAGAAGGTTTCGAGATATGGAGAGTTCTTTCAAGGATGGTAGTTACCACTTCCCAATTACACCTAGGACGATTACGTCAAAAGGTAGATACCCGATTATGAGAGTATGGAGGGATGGGAAGGTAATGTGCTTGGGAAAAGAGGGAAGAGTGGGACCATCGAAGGCGGTGACAGATAACTCCAATACCTGGAGACTTGCAAAATTGTTGAAGTTTATTATAAAGGTGGTGAACTCTTCATCCTGTAGACACAAGACTGAGAGTAGCAGAAGTGGCCGCGAGGAGTCGAGGGATTGGAAGAGAGGGAGGGGGTTCGACACTATACTCGACCCCATCACTATAGCGACTATGCCGTCACAGGGGCTCAGTACTTGTACGACAAGTGGGTCAACACAAGCCACCTTCACGCCCCTCATAATAATAGGAGGCATGATAACGATGGTACGGAGTTGTTTTGCGAGCTTTGGTTTCAGTTTGACGGTATCGATAAACCTTTGGGCCCGCCATTCCTCTTCAATGTAGAACGCCGAGTACAAGAATCGTTCCGCAATACCCCGCCACAGGCGGTTCACCTGCACAAAGCTGTGTGCTACTATGTTATTGCGCTTCCATACAGCCAATTGCGAGGAATAAAAGCGGGGGTCGCTGAATCCGATAAAGCTGCCTGGAAAGAACGGAAAGAGGCGCTTCGATGAGGGTTTGACCATAGCGAGATTGTTTTCGAGTGAAATAGCATGAGGTATAATTTCCCACCAGAGGTCATTGGGTAACGAAGGCGTCGTGGTCGAAACCAAAATTAAGATCGGTGACGATTGACGCTCAAGCAGTGACAGAGTAGAAGGGACGTAGCCTCGGCCAATGCAAATCATATGGTAGCTGTATTATGCACCTGTGACCGGTTAGGATGCAAATGAAGCGGTAACATACAGGCATCATATCAGCGTTTTGATCGAGCTTCAAGTCCAGCTGGTATGAAAGAATTTAGCATAACTGAAACTGGTCAGTGCATATGAAGGAGAACAGGTAATATAAGCGGGGGAACCTGTTAATTGGAATTTCCGCGACACCGATAATACGACGCGACGAGAATTTAATATACAGTCGAAATTTCTATAATGCATAAGCTCATAATGCATAAATCGCATAATGCATAGGTTTGGGCGTCGACGGAGTTCGTTCCTATCTAAATTGGCCATTTTTGCATAACGAATACTGCATAG
>Ga0307515_10016372_pt1 | contig 13576 bp, 1 predicted proteins | sample 17_EM_MG_FD_194513 | JGI IMG/M metagenome (GOLD analysis project Ga0307515, IMG submission 194513) | Populus trichocarpa ectomycorrhiza microbial communities from riparian zone in the Pacific Northwest, United States - 17_EM | ecosystem: Host-associated > Plants > Roots > Unclassified | place...
CTTATAAAATACCCGTTTTCTAGAACGTAAATCTAGGATTAATAGCCTACTTTTGGGGAGAGTAGCTATTAATTACTAATTCCCTACCTATTCTTAAGCAAGGAGAAGAAATAGGTTACATTATCGAAAAAAGTCGTATAGGAATAACTAGTAGTTGTCTCCAAGCTGGCAAACTATATAAAGCCCTTTATTTTTATATGCAAAAATGTTACTAAATCTATCTTTTAGAGCGCTTTTTCTACTCTAGAAACGGCAGAATACGGCAGAAATAGATAAAAGAGCCAGGATTTCTTTATTTCCTTAGTGCAAACTAAATATTAGAGAGCAAAATACTAGGACAAAACTCCGCTAGCATCTAAAACGGGCCAGAGTGTCTACTTAGTTACTAGTACATATTAAGCTGCCCTAAGGGATTCATGTATATAGGACTATAGCGCCATAGCCTAGAGGCTGCATGCGTAGTATTGTACGTAGTATAATACAATGGATTAAAAAATATATATATATATATATATACTTAGTATTTCTATACTATCGCTTATCTGGCGCCTAATATATCCTTATAGGGTATTTCCGGTTCTTTTCTTTTGGATTTTTGTACATTTTATATATGTTGTCTACGTATACGATCCATAATAGCGTGTGGTATGCTAAGTGCTTTGGGTTAACTCTTGACTTATCTTTATCTTTAAGTTTAAACCTTTGCCGTGTTGATCTAAACGTTATAACTTTGTTTGTAGGTACTAAGATGCTTCTCTTACTTTTCTAGTCCTCTGATTGTTCCTCTAGATCCTTTAATGTTATAATTAAGGCTCCCTTAATATGATTTATTGCTTTTTCCGTAATTAGGTGGTCTTAGATAACTTATTTGTCTAACTATATATAAAAATCTTCCTACTCGTTATTGTGCCTTTGCCTATACCACTTTTAGTATAACTGCTAAAGTGTATACAGCTTGTCCGTAAGGAAGTATCTTCTTATTACTGTATCGTAACAGCCTTTTATATGCCGTTCCTTAAACCTGCTTAAAATCCCTAGATCCTCTTCGCTTTCTAGTTTAATAAACCACTTAGCTCTTAGCGTGCCTATTCTTGACCTATTAGTGATTTTTTATATCGGCGCTCTGTCTTATATACGGCCTGGTGTGCTAGATCTTATATCTAGTTTCTGTTCTTACTATGCAGTAATTCTTACTCTAAATTCTATTATAGTTTCTTTAATCTTTCGCCTTATAAGTGGATTTTCGAAGTTATCTTGCTTCTTAATCTTAGTATTAAACTTTTGATCTTTAGGCTGAATACTTTATTCCCCTAGTAAGTCTTCTAGGTCCTTATGTCTGTCTCCTAGTCTAACTGCTATTTGTATTACAGATTCTCTAATCTATAAAGAAGTCTCTTACTTCTTGCCTATAAGTGTTCTTATTTATACTCTAAATCTTTAGTCCCTTGGATTCTTTAATCCTAAGCTTGCTTCTATCTTAAGTTATACTCTAGCCTTAGTTTAACTAGGCTTTACTGGTGTCCTCGTTTTATCTTAAGAGTCCTAGATCTTACTTATCTCGTCTTAAGAGTTTTATGCCTATAGGAAACTCTGTCCTGAGCTTATTTATATATTACTGAACTAAGCTATTACTCTGCTCTACCGGTTTTTATCTATTATAGGTCCCTAAGCGTACCTTATCTTGTTTTAAGAATCTTGGTCGTCTTTTATCTCATCTTAAGAATCTTAAGCCTTTGGCCTTTTGCCTTTATTAAGTGGTGAGCTAGCACTAGTAGTCGTTTGCTTATTTAATCGTCTCTAAATGTTGCTCCTTCCGTCTTATAAAGCGATGGATGCCGTATCCAATGGTGTTATAATACTCGTTACTAAACTATGCTCTATAGCGGTCTTAGTCTCTACTTCTGTTGCGTAATTAAGGTTTAGATACCCCTAGTTAGTTTCTTTACTATCCTCGGCACTGTTAATTAATAAGTACCCCGACTCCATTGTCATTATTGCTAATTATTATCCGTATATTACTGTAATATCTTAATCTAGCTTATAAAGCCGATCTTGTTCTTTATCTAACTCTTTAGTTTCTTTAAGTTCTCTAGACTCTAGCTCCTGTGGCTAATAGCTTACGCTATACTTAGCGTCTTTATAAATTTAGTATACGTTGTTATAACAAAACGCGAAACTTCTAATTAAACACTTTTTTGTTCCTTATAGTATACTATTGTCCCTTTATACGTATATATTGTTTACTAGTCTGGTTTTTTTTATTATATAGTAACTCTAACCATCTTTGCAATCCCTAATAAAATAACCTTGTTTCCCGCAATTTATATAAGCTCCTTCTTTAAATTATTAACTTTGCTGTGGAGTCCGCCTAAACATCTTCTGCTAATAAGATCCCTGATTTGGCCTATGCTCCTTAGTCCTGTAATTACTTAATCCTTAACCTCTAGGTTTTTATAGTTTCTTACTCTATCTCTTATAGGTTTCTTTAGTACTACTTAGGTCTATTAGCTTTGCGCCATATTATAGTTTCTAACTTAGCTTTTACTATTGCGTACTTTACGCCTAATATAACTATAGAACTCTGTCCTAGCCTCTCTTAGCCTATTCCCTTTGGAAGATCCTATTATTAATCTTAATTGCTTAATCTATTAAATCCCTTAGGGTGTCTATATCTTCTATTAGAATAATTACGTCCTAGACTTTAGCCTTAAGTTCCTGTTTATACTATACTATAAGCGCCCTATTATTTTACTTAACTTATATTACTAGCGTTTGGAACTATATTGTGTACTTAATTGCTAAGGTTTGTTGCGTAATATCTTAGAGTTTTCTTTTTGCTGTAGTTACTGCCTCCGGGTCTCTAAATATCTATATAAGTTACTCTATAAATCCCTCCTAACTTAAGAATATAAACCGCACGTCTTAGTTAGTAGTTGTTATTCCATTTACTTGTATTTCTATAAGGTAAGGTTTAAACTATTTAAGTGCCCTTCTTAACAGGAATAGCCCTATATACGCTATTTGATCCACGGGTATTAGCAGTTTTACTCCTTCTTACGTAACCTTAAAGTGCATTTACATAAGGAATCCTTTAAGCTTTAATCTCTCTCCTAAAAATCTCTTAATTAAAGGTAACTTAACCTTCGCTACCCCTATCCCGTTAATCCTTTATTTAAGTATTGCATTATTCTCTATTAACTGGTTAATTATCTCTTATAGTTATCCGACCGTTATAGGTTGCTATAAGTTAGTATTTGCTATACTGGTATTACCTCCTAACCTTAAAGTAGTTGCCGCCGTTAATAGCGTTATAGTGGCTGCTTTTAGTAGCATATTATTTGACTTCTAATACCGTAACCGTGGTAGTAATTGTGTAACGGAACCTTGTAGTAGATACTATAGTGGGTTCTATTAATAGGCTAGGTGTATAGGTAATGTAGGAAGTTAATAACGTAATAATAACTAGTGGAGTAGTTGCCTAACAGATTAACTCTAATTGTATTCTGAGAATTACTATAAGGAAGGAACTATCTAGGTAGGGACTAAGGGTCCTTAAATACACAACCGTACTCCTATAAAATCCTTCTTGTACGTAATATACGTGTGCTCTATTTACTCTATTACGGATTATACAGATTATATAGATTATATAGATTACATTATGTGACCTTAGCTACTATTCCTCGTTATATGGTTCTACGGGTTCCATCCTAGACCGTGCTTGTATTAGCCAACTAGCTTCTTCTAACTCTTCTCTAAGTAGTCGTAATATTGTACTTAAAGCGTCTGTAACACAGACTTACGGAAGTAGAACGGATAGTAATATAGACGACTTCCGGATTACGGAGATCCGGCTAATATAGAAGAGGACGTACTAATAGGATATAAAAGATAACCTTTAGAAGATACAGTAAGAGCTAAAGGGAGTAAGGATAACGTTAATATACTAAAAGCCCCCAAGGCTACGGATACCCCTACTACTATATAACACCCCTATAGTAGATATCGCGGCAATTAGTGCTATAGGTTTTTACTTTAATATATATTAGAAGGACAACAAGGTCTTTATAACTAGCTTATATAAAATTAACCGGATTATTAATAAGAAAGAAGAAGGGCCAGTAAAGGAAACTGACGAAGAACTAGTTAAGCGCCTTTTTTCTACTTACCTCTTAGGCTATAGAGACGCGTTCTTAAAAGCAGCTTTAGATATACTACCCTTTTACTAAACCTACAACTATAAGATTTAACTAGAGGCCGATAACTCCCTAAGCTATAGCCCCCTTTACTAATAAACTACGGAGGAACTAAAAGCTATAAAGTAGTACTTAATTAACAACCTTTACAAAGGGTTTATTAAACTAAGTTAGGCCCCTTTTACTTCCCCTATCCTATTTATAAAGAAACCTAATAAAGGCCTCCGTTTCTGTATTGACTATCGGAAACTAAATGCTATTACTTAAAAAGATCGTTACCCTCTCCCCCTAATTAATAAGACCCTTATACATTTAAGCTAAGCTAAAATCTTTACTAAGCTTAACGTCCGCTAAGCTTTCTACCGAATTAGGATAGACCCTACATTAAAAGATTTAACGATGTTCTATACTTATTACAGTTCTTATAAATATAAAGTTCTTCCCTTTAGACTAATAAATGGGCTAGCTACGTACCAACGGTATATAAATAACGTTCTTTTTAATTACCTTAATAAGTTCTACACGGCATATTTAAACAATATTCTTATATACTTGGATAATAAACTTAAGCACTAGGCTTACGTTAAAAAGGTCCTAAAGAGACTACGGAATATAGATCTATAAGTTAATATTAAGAAATGCAAATTTGGAGTAAAATGTATAAAGTATCTAGGGTTTATTATTAGTACGGAAGGAATTAAAGTTAACCCTAAAAAGGTTAAGGCGATCTGTAACTAAAAACCCCCTTATACTGTAAAAGGGATCTAGTCCTTTCTTAGCTTCTATAACTTCTACTATTAGTTTATCCGTAACTATAGGGTTATAGCTAAGCCTCTTATACAGCTAACTAAGAACGGTACGCCTTTTATTTTTAACGATAATTATATAGAAGTTTTTAAGGAGTTAAAAGACCGGCTTATCTCCTCCCTAATTCTCTGTCACTATAACCTAGACCTTAAATTAATGCTGGAAACGGACGCCTTTAACGGAGTAATGGCGGGAGTTCTCTTACAGCTATACCTAGATGGCGAGTGGTACATTATTACGTTTTTCTTAAAGACAATAGCCCTAGCTAAGTATAACTATAAGGTATATAATAAGGAAATGCTAGCTTTTATATAATTGTTATCCTAGTAGCGCGCAAAGCTTAAAAGTACGGACTTTTAGATTAGGGTCTATACTGATTATAAAGCCCTTAAGTATTTTATAATAATAAAGCAGCTTCCTAGTTAGTAGGCCCAGTAGGCTAAAATACTCTCCTAATTCTTCTTTACAATTATATACCGCCCCAGTAAACAAAATTCTAAGGCTAATGCCCTAACCTAGAGAGAACAGGACGTGGAGCCATAAGATAAGCTAAAGGCTTAGTACTAAATATATACCCTCCTCTGTCCTAAACAGCTTAACCCACGTATCCTTAAGGAACTAAGCTCTAAACGGAATAAGCTGGCACCCTTAGAAGGAGAGATCCTAGATAAACTAATAGGACTAATCAATCGCATCCTAATTATAAACCGCACAGCCAAATCCCTAAAAGCCCTCCGCGACTAAGCTATAGAAGGTGACCCTAATTTGCAAATAGAAGACGGACTGCTCTTATACTAAGAACGGCTTATAGTTTTAGATGTTAATAACCTACAAATAGAGCTGATCCGTAAAGCCCACTGTTAAGTCTCTACGGCGCACCCTAGTTAAGATAAAACCCACTAACTACTAGCGCCTCATTACTATTAGTAAGGGCTCCTATCCAATATAGAACGATTTATTAGAAACTGTTATGCTTGTAAACGTATAGATACCCCTAGGGATCGAACTCCTAGATAGCTATAACTACTGCTAGTTCCTAAACGCCCTTAGTAACATATTATAATGGACTTTAAATTATTTCTAAAGGATAAACACGGCTATAATATAGCCTTTATAGTAGTCGACCGACTAAGTAAGTAAGCCATTTCCCTCCCTTGCTTTAAGACCACGACTGTAAAGGATATAGCCTATATATACGTTAACAATATCTACCGGATCTATAGCACTCCTAAGTTAATTGTCTTTAACCATAGACCCTAATTTATATTGGACTTCTAGGACGAATTCTGCCGTATCCTTAGAATTTAGATTAAGCTCTTTACTGTATTCCACCCTTAAACTAACGGCCAAACTAAGATTATGAACTAGTACCTTAACTAGCGACTTCGTCCCTTTATTAATTACTACTAGGACAACTAGTTGGAACTATTACCTATAATGGACTACGTACAGCTTATACTCCCCCATAATAGTATAGAGATATTGCTATTTAAGTTACTTTATAGATATAAGCTATGAATATCCTTTGATTGGGATAGACCTATAGGACCTATAACGGCCCGCGAACACCTTAGCTATAAAGAGGCTTAGATATTTACTAAGAGAATGCACGGAGCCTGGGAGACTGCTTAAGCAATTATAAAAAGGGTATAAGAAAAAAAAGAGGCTAATATAAATTAATATCGTCGCGAGGTAGACTTCTAAGTAGGAGATAAGGTATAGGTGTTAATAAAGAACTGGAAGACCTAGAGACTGAGCCGCAAACTAAAATACTAAATAGCTGGCCCCTATGAGATCCTTAAGAAGGTAGGGTACTCCTTTAAGGTTAAGCTACTAGAGTTAATAAAGATCTACCCTGTCTTCTCTTTAGACTAACTGCGGAAGGCCGCAGACAACCTATTGCCTAGACAGTATAACGACCCCCCGCCGCCAATTTAGATTACAGAGGATAAGGAATAGGAAATTAAAGAGATCTTAGCAGTTAAGAAGGACCATAATACCTTAAAGTACCGTGTAGGCTGGGTAGGTTATAACGAAGATCTAAAATAGTACCCCGCATTAGATTTTAAGTACTCTCCCTATAAGCTACAAGATTTCCACCTAGCCTACCTAGACCTCCCTAGACCACTATATAAGCTAGATAGCTGGATTAAATGCTAGGAAGAGGGGCTAGATAACTATAATAATTTGGATAACAATAAAGAACTTGGACAAAGCCTAAGGGCAGGCTTTTTTAGGAGGGGGGGGTGATGTAATAGTGCTGGAGCGCGTCACCTGCTACTTATGGAGCCGACTAATTAGGATTTTCCATCCCCGGGATAGAAAATCACTATTGGCTCGCTTATTACTAGCGCCTTGGCAAACCCTTTATATTTTACTAGTCCCTACCAGTCTTCTTCTTCTCCTTAGCTTAGTATTCTTGTATAGTAGTAATCTATAAGCTTTAGTTTAGAAGTAATTATACAAGCCCATTATAGCTTTCTCTATCTATAATTGCTTGCTTAGATAGATTAATTAGATAGCGCCTTTTTATATTAACGCCGTATAAGAGTAAATTACGGTGCTTTATTAATAATATTGCGAGATTTAATAGAGAGGGCCCTTAGGGTGTATTTAGTAATACCCTTTAGTAATATATTAGGACTACGTGTAACAAAGCCTTATAGTAGGAACTACAGTAGACTTATTAATGGGCTAGGTGTGTAGGTAAACAAGAAGTCAACAACATAATAATAACTGGTAGAGTGGTTGCTCAATAGATTAACTCTAATTGTATTTTAAGATTTACTACAAGGAGAGAACTATCTAGGTAGGGACCGTGGTCCTTTAAATACGCATCCGTACTCCTAAGAAATCCTCCTTATACGTAATATATGTAAGGTATATAAGGTATATAAGTTTCTCGCGTTCCTTCCGTTCTATACGTAGCTTATTATATAACCTTAATTACTATTCCTCATTATATAGCTTAACCGGTTCTATTCTAGACCATACTTATATTAACCAACTAGCTTCCTCTAACTCTTCTCTAAGTAGTTATAATATTATACTTAAAGCGTCCATAACACCATCTCCCTCCTCTTTATCTTCGTCCTTAAAGATTCCTAACATCTCTAAGTCGTTTACTAGAGGTGTAATATCCGTCTAATTAATTTGGTTAATATCTTTACTTATTATACCTAAAGCATCTCCTTCTTTGTACGCGTAATATTGTGCCCGTACTATTGCTATAATACTATCGCTTAGTAAAATAATGCCGTCTCTATATTCTCGTTATATAAAAGAGGGGTTAGTTTATATTACATTGGCGAGCCCTTTATCTTAATAACCCTCTTTCTACTTAGAGTGCACTAAAGCAAACATTTAGTCTTCTTATAACGTTCGTCTTACTTCTAACGTTAAGTATATACGTCCTATTGTTCTTAGTAGTCTTTAAGTTCCCTAAATAATTTATTATAGGGTTTTGTATTTAATCTACTACTGCGAAGCTTAATAGTAACCTAGCGCAGGCCCTTATTAAGCTTAAGCGCTCTTAGGACGCGGAGTAGAAGGCTTTAGCTACTTATATTACGGCGTCCGCTTAATTACTTTATCTTAAGAAAGTTTATAAGAAGGTTTATTCTAAGGAGTGAAAACTTATAAAATAAGGTTTATAGGAACTTAGTAATAAAAAACGGATTCTCTTCTAATAAAGAGGGAAATAACTCTAAATACCTTAGTAGCTGCTCCTCTTAGGTCCCCCTTAGGTAACTTATTCTTTAGTAATCCTTCTTTATTAATACTCCCTAACCTAATCTCTTTTAATACTCCTATACCTTCCCTATAGCGTTCTTTAAGTTCTATAGTAGTTCCCAGGTAGTCTTATTATAGCCTATCTACTTCACTTTATACTATGTTTTGTTATTAATATCCTTATAACTAATAATCTTTAAAACCTACTATTTGTCTTCCTCTTATCCTCTATACGTGTCTACTTTGTAGACTAGTAGCTCTACGTCTCTATACGCTAGCTCTAGTATCGCAATATACTATATAGGGTAGATCTTTATTTTTGTTAGTAAGTTAAGTCTATATATAACTTCTAAAATCTTAGCTACGATTTTAAATAGTCCTAGTCTAACGTAATCCAACTTTTTACTTAGTCATTAACTCGTGAAATTTTTATATAATAGCTACACTTTATCCCCCTCCTTAAGATCTAGTCCCTTAGATCTCTTAGCATCGTAGTACCTTTTTATTTTTTCTTATACTATTTTTACTATAAAATAAAGGTCCTTATAAAGATTTATTAGAGTCTTTATCCTTTATTTAGCTATACTACTTATTTTCTTTACTTATCGCGGTAACAGTAATATTCTAGACAAATACCTTTAATTTGCCTAAAATAGTAACATCCCTATGCCTTCCTATAGTGTCGCATTATATATAAACTATATAACTAGTAGTAGTAATACCCAATTATTCTGTGCATAATTAACATAATACCTTAAATACTGCTTTAGTGTCTAGTTTAATCTTTCTATTTATCCATCTGTCTATAGATAATATACTATTAATATTACTACGCGAACCCCTTATTCCGCTAAGAATACTTCCTAAAATACTACTATGAATCTTAGATCTCTATCTAATATAATCTTACTTAGTACTCTATATCTTACGAACACTTCTTTAACGTAAATTCTAGCGATATCCTCTACTAAGATTTCTTCTATGCATACTACAAAGTAGCCCCATTTAGTTGCTTTATTCACTATTACTAAGATTATATTATAATCTTATCCGGTAATAGGATCTTTTAATTTTAGTAACTTTATAATAAAGTCCTATAATATAACCTCCCATAATCTTTTTGGTATCTTAATAGGCTGTAGCTTTCCGTATAGCTTATACCTTATTAGCTTATTCCTTTAGCAATTTAAACATTCCTTTATAACTTTTCTCACTAAATCCTAGATTCTATAAATAATATATTCCTCTTAAAGTCTTAACACTAAGCCTGTGGCTCCGTTGTATCCCTATATTATTCTCTTATAGAAATCTTTAACAAATTCTTTTATAATACCTCTTAGGATATACATGTTTATTCTCTACTTATACTAGTCCGTCTCTAGGTCTTTAGATTACGCCTCTTAGATCCTTTTAGTCTAATCACTTTTCGGTAACTTATACTCTTAAGTCGCTACTATTTTAAGATAATTATATCTTATTAATCCATCCTTATTTTTACTTAGTATTGCTCCTAATAGTTTCTCGTTATTTTATAATTCGGCTTTTCTACTTAGCGCGTTAGCTCTCGCATTTTTAGTGCCCTTAGTATACTAAATTTTAAAATAGTACTCTCTAAGCATCTCTACCCATCTAACCTATCTCTAATTAAGTTCTTTTGTTATTAGGAATCCCGTTAGGTTCTTATAATCCGTTTTAACTATAAATAGTTTTTCTATGCCTTATAAGAATGCTCTCTATTCCTTAAGTACTATAACTATACCTAATAACTCCTTATTATAAATGTTATAGTTTAACTCTAGTAGTGTTATCTTTTAACTATAGTATATTACTAGATGCCATACGTCCTAGTGCTTCTATAGCAAATATACTTCTAATACAAAGTCTAATATATCTATTTCCACAACCGTATCTAATCCTAGTTAATATATTTTAAGGATTAGTTCCTAGGTAAATAATTCCTTAAGTTCTTAGAATAGCTTCTTCTACTTACTACCCTATACCTATAGTTCCTCTTTCTTTATAAGCCTGGTAAAGGGTTTAATATTCTTTAACTATTATACTATAAACCTTCTGTAGTAGTTGCAAAATCCTAAAAACAATCTCAACTACGTTACGTTCTCTAGTTCTTACCAACTCACTATAGCTTTAATCTTCTTTAGGTCCATACTAATATAACCTAGTTTAATAATAAATCCAATAAAATTGGTCTTCCTAGTGAAGAATTCGTATTTCTTAATTGCTACTAGCATCTATTCCTCTTGTAGTCTCCTTAAGACCTACTCGACGTATTCTCCGTATTCTTTCTTAGTTATTAAGTAGATAATAATATCGTTAAGGTATTCTCCTAATACGCTATTAATTCGCTTCTAGAATATTACTGGTATATTTATAAGTCTAAATTATATAACTAATAGCTTATATAGTCCTTCTTTCGACCTAAAGGCTGCCTTCTATTTATCGCCTTCCTTAATTCTAATCTAATGGTACGCCCATCTTAGATCTATTTTTGTAAAGATTTACGCATTACCTATCCTATCTTAGATTTTGCTAATTAAAGATAAAGGATATCTATCCTTCCTAGTAATGCTATTTAACTGTCTATAGTTAATATATAGTCTAAGCTTTCCGTTTTTCTTTAGTATAAATAGTACTGGATAACCTGCTAACGACTATAATAGTCTAATATATCCCTTTCGTAAGTTTTCTTAGATAAACTCCTTAAGTGCTTTTCCCTCCTCTTCGGTAAGCTTATAAATTGGAAAGAACTTTAGACTTATTCCTTCTTCTAACTCTATTTTATAGTCCTAAGCTGTATACTTTAACAGCCTTTCGCTTTCTAGGCTCTATAGTTTCTTGCCATACTTATAGTATCTTTTTAGTATATAACTTAACCCTTTTTCGGTTTCTTTATATATTGCTCTAACTTAGTACTATACTAACTTAGTTTATTATTACATCTTACGTTATTAAGTATCCTTAATATCGACCTAACCTATAACCTAATTAATCTTTAAATTATATTCCTATAACTAAGGCATGCCTAACACTACCTTATCCCTTCCCAATAGTAGGATATTAAAAGATATCTTAATCTACCTTCCTTTAATAGTTATCTAAATAGGTCTTGTTTTAAGATTAATAATACCTCCTCTATAGGTTATTGGATCTCCTAAAATCGTAACTAATAAATAAAGGTGCTCCCTTTATCTATACGGTAGTCCTATTCTTTTTACTACTACTAGTAAGATATAGTTCTATATTACTCTACTATCTATTAATACTTTAAACTTTTAATCTTACTAACTAACTCGCAAATTTAGGTGTTGTCCTTAAATTCCTTTAAGGGTCTAAGGCTCTACTACTGGCTCCCTCTAGTTCTATAGGCCTCTCCTTTTCCCAACTATTAACTGCTAGATTCTATTATACTTAGCTTACTTTTTAGCCAATACCTAGTTTGCTTTTTATCCTCTATATACTATAGATATATATTTTTTAGGCATTCCCACTACTATTGTCTGTCTAAGCATTCTTCCATAAGGAATCTTTCTAGTTAAAGTATTAAGTTATCTAACTCCTAAACTTCTACTAGATGCCAGCTGTGTATATACTTAGCATTCCTAAACTGTTACTTATCTAGCGCCCAATGTATTCTTATAGGGTACTTCCGGTTCTTTCCTTTTGAGTTCTTATATATATTGTATATATTATCTATATATGCAATCCATGTTAATATATAATGCGCTAGGTGCTTTAGGTTAACTCTTAGCTTATCTTTATCCTTAAGTTTAAACCTCTATCTAGGTGATTTAAACGCTAGTCTCTTATTTGCTGGTACTATAATTTATCTTTCGCTCCTCTAGTCCTCTAATCTTTCTTCTGGATTTTTTAATATTATAATTAATGCTCCTTTAATATAACTCATTTACTTCTCCGTAATGGCTTAATCTACAACAACCTTTTCGTTCAGCTATATATAAAAGTCTTCCCACTTATCGTTATATCGCTGTCTATACCACTTTTAATACAGCTCCGTAAGCGTATACGATCTATCTATAAGGAAATATTTTATTATTACTGCGTTGTTATAACCTTTAGTATGCCGTTCTATAAATCTAGTTGGAACTCCTAGGTTCTCTTCTAGTTCCAGTTCTTTAAGCCACTTTACTCTTAACGTGCCTATTCTAGGCCTATTAGTGATTTTCCGTATTAGTGCTTTAACCCTTAGTATACCTAGCGTTCTTAGCTCTTAGTAGCCCTTTAATTCTTACTATGCTTTAATTTAATTCTTAAATCCTTTTTAGTCTTCTCTTAGTTTATGTCTAGCTATAGAATTCTCTAGATCCTTAAACTTTATAATTCTAGTATTAATTGTCTAACTCTAAGGCTAAACACTTTATTCACCTAGTAGGTCCTCTAGGTCTATATATTAATCTCCTAACCTACATACTATTTATATTGCGGATTCTTTAATCTATATAGAAGTCTCTTGCTTCCTACTTATAGGTATCCTTATTCGGTCTTTAAAATCTTAGTCCCTTAAGAATCTTTGTCCCGTGCTTATTTATTTACCTTTAAACCAAGCTACTACCCTTTTCTATCGGTTGTTATCTATTATAGGTTCTTAAGTATATCTTATCTTATCTTAAGAATCTTAAGCGTCTCTTATCTCGTCTTAAGAATCTTAAGCCTTTAGCCTTTTGCCTTTATTAAGTGCCGAAGTGGCTTTGTCACGGCTTAAATAAATGCCTCTAAACCGAAGCTTAAACGAATGCTATATTACGAAGATACTAAGCTAAAGAGAAGGAAAAGGGGTCGCTAGGACCGATGTAAATAAATATATA
>Ga0307515_10016373_pt1 | contig 13575 bp, 13 predicted proteins | sample 17_EM_MG_FD_194513 | JGI IMG/M metagenome (GOLD analysis project Ga0307515, IMG submission 194513) | Populus trichocarpa ectomycorrhiza microbial communities from riparian zone in the Pacific Northwest, United States - 17_EM | ecosystem: Host-associated > Plants > Roots > Unclassified | place...
TTGAAATTTAATATCTAAAATTTTTATTGATTTGAATCATTAAAATTAAATTTTATTTTATCAAATTAAGCATTAACTCAACAAAAAAAATAAACTTAATATAAAAATATTAAATTGGAAATAAAAAAATTCAAGTGCAAAAAAATAAAAAAATAAAAAAACATTGTGAGTAACTATTGCAATCTACAATGGATTATGTATTTTTTTTCTATTTTGTACGTCCATCATTTTATCTTTAAATATTTTATTCATCTTATATGTTCATAATTCCAATTATTATTTTATGGTTTAATGAGCATTAATTTTATAAAATTGAACTGTAATTTTTAAATAAAAAACAAAATGATCCAATAAAAAAAATGTGAATAAAAAAAATTTAGTCAAATTTACAAAATCAAACTAGAATTATTAAATAAAAAATAAAAAAATTAAGTTAAAAAATCAAGATGAAAATAAATTAAAAATTAAAAATCTTGAGGGGATTCATGGTTTCACCTTCAAGATTTTTAATTGTATTGGAGGCCTCTCTCCAACATCTAATAGCCAGTATTTGTGGCTATTACGCTATTGGCCGAAAAAGTCAACTCTGTTTAGATTTGTGGTCTTATCAAGTGAGAGTCTCATGTTGGTTCCTTTCTTCTAGAAGGTTGACAGAGATATTTTTGGATCCATCCTCCACAAAAGTCATCGTCGATAGGTACTCCACGCTACTTGAAATAACACCAACAACACATTCTTTTAAGTTATTCTTGTTTATATAATGAACACTAAAAATTTATATTATTGTTAATTTTAGGATTTGTGGGATTAGTTAAGGTATGCGCAAACTGACCCGAACACCTACATTAAACTAAAAAATAAAAATTATTATCCATTTTTGACAAATATGCCGAGCCCTTTACACCACAATCATTCATTTATTAGTAATTAACTAGATTTTTTTTTTTACTTTGGGGTTAGATATTATTTTTAAATAAAAAATTATATATATATATATATGTTTTTTTAATATATTTTTATTGCTAACAAAATTTGAAGTAAAAATTAAAAATATTATACATACATATAAATAAACTATCAAAAATAAATAATGTTATCCACGATGTTTTGTATGAAAATAATCAATACTTTTTAGTTTTTAAGTTAATCATGTATAAAGTTTAGCATTAAAATGAGCGATTTACATTTAATTAATTAGACAATTTTAGTAGTTTCCCCTTTCCCAAAACTTTATAAATACGATTATAAATTAATTAACTTTATAAAAATGATTTTTTTATTTTAATTGTTGTCATTATAAAAATAAATGCCACGTTAGCTATTTTAAAAGTATTTTTTATTTAAAAATATATTAAAATATTTTTTTATTTTTTATAACATTTCATCTAAAAAAGTAATTTAAAATTAAAAATAAAAATTCTTAAAAACAGACATTGTCAAACAACCCGTTAAGATAAATCTCTAACCCAGTTGCAGTTACCTTTTTCATTTTCCCACCTTACCCTCAACCTGTTTTTGAAAAGTCTGGTCAGAGTGGCCCATTCTGTAATTCCAGGAAAACGCAAGCCTGATTATTATCAAACATCTGGACAGAAATAGCCCTGGACACCACCTTCGAACCGCGCTTTTTTAAGCCCCGGCTCTGTCTCACTTGAGAAAATTAAAGAGAAGAGAAGAGAAGAAAAACATGGAACTGATACACGGATTTCCATTACTGTACCAGCAATTTACGGCTTTGTTCAAGAAAAACCTGTTGCTTTCATGGAGAAACAAGAGTGCAACGTTCCTGCAGCTCTTCTCTTCTTTCTTCTTCATGTTCTTGTTGTTCGGTATCGAGAAGGCATCAGATTCTCGCTCAAAAGCAACGACAGGGTACAAAACCGTGACGAATCCACAGCCTATGTGGGAATCTCCCATCCCTCCTTGTGAGGAAAAGTTCTACGTTAAAATGCCTTGTTTTGATTTCGTTTGGAGTGGAAATGATAGTTCTAGAATTGGCAATATCGTGACAGCCATCATGAATAACAATCCTAATAGGCAAATTCCCCCTGGAAAGGTATCGGGTTCTAGCTCATTACAAAAACCAAATCTCTCTCTCTCTTACTTACTTGTGATTGTCACAATAAATAAATGCTATGGTAATCTGAACTGGGTTTTTGGAAAAATGAAAGAAGAGGATGTTGTTATATATGGGAATTTCTTTTGTTATAATTGTTTTTACTCTTCTGGTATTGGATTTATGATGGTTCGATTTGCTGTGTTATAGGACTATCAGTTACTAGACATAATCGGGAATACTATGAAGGAAAAAGAATTCAAAGTAATCCAATATTTTTTTTTTTTTTTTTTTTGTTCGTATGCAGGTTAAATCATTCAAGACACCAGAGGAAGTAGATGATTGGCTTTTTAGAAATCCTATGCAAGTCCCAGGAGCTTTGCATTTTGTGGATGTAAGCCCCAGTTTAATCACCTATGGTCTACAGACTAACTCTACTCCAATTGTTCGGCGAGGCCATTATGAAGATCCCACCTTCAAATTTCAAATTCCACTTCAGATTGCTGCAGAGCGTGAGATTGCTCGGTCTATTATTAAAGGTCTGAAATCTTTAATCTGCCAGATTTTTTATGTAGAAATTGTTTTAGATACACAAATTTCCTTCTTTTCTTTAATAAAATCATGTGAAACAAACAGTTTTTTTTTTTTTTTTTTGACTGAAACTCTGGATATTGTCCAGTTCCAACCTTTACATGGAGTGTCGGACTTACGGAATTTGCACACCCTGCAAAACCTACCTTTTCTGCGGTGGCTACAGTAGGACCTGCCTTTTTCCTGGCATTCACCATGTTCGGATTTGTGTTGCAAATCAGTAATTTGGTGGCCGAGAAAGAGCTCAAACTTCGCCAGGTATTTGCGACCTGCTGTCTAGAGTTAAACAAGCTTATAGATTGTTGATGTATTCTTTATATTCTAATTATAGTTTATTTATTGGTTCATTTTCATCTTCTTCACAGGCAATGAATATGACTGGTCTCTATGAATCTGCATATTGGACCTCATGGATCATATGGGAGGGGATTATCACGTTTATTTCATCACTCTTACTGGTTCTTTTTGGAATGATGTTTCAGTTTGATTTTTTCAAGAAAAACAGTTTCGGAGTTCTGTTCTTTGTGTTCTTCCTTTTCCAGGTCAACATGGTAAGATAACTTCTTCTTCATCTGTAGGCTGGTGTCAGTATTTTTAGTATATAAGCTTATTCATATTAACCCTTTTACTGTCTTTTCTCACTTGTGATGCTAGATTGGTTTTGCCTTCATGCTGTCGACCTTCATCAGCAAGGCCTCTTCAGGCACAACAATGGGTTTCTCCATATTTATAGTTGGTTTTATGACGCAGGCAGGTTTCTCAAATAAAAATCAAAGAATAGGAAATGTTTTATAAATGAGATTTACTCCTAACCTAAGACCGTCTCTAAGACAAACCCCTTTGAGATTTTGATGCTGGAATACTGTGAGTTTCGTTGTGGTAATTGATCTCATTTGTCACTGCAGATTATTACAATAGCTGGATTTCCATACAAAAAAAGCATTAGTGCTTTCTTGCGCTTCATCTGGTCATTCTTCCCACCAAATCTTCTTGCGAAAGCAGTAAATGTGCTATCTGATGCAAGTAGCACTCCTGAAGCTCTCGGAATTAGCTGGAAAGGACGATCAAAGTGTCCACCTGACGTTGATGATTGTGTGATGACAATTGTATGTAATCGCTTTGCTCACCCTGAGTAGAACACGAACGACGCACACACAAACACCAAATATTAATGTGGACTAATAGGCCACAATATCATGCATTCTACTGAGAACTCGTGCCTTTGCATCAGTTCTCTCGTAATTAATCTTCATCTCCTTTTGTTTTTATATTCTTACTCTTAATTTCTTCCATTGTCGATTGCTGTTTGTAACTCATATTTCCTTGGCAGAATGATGTTTACACATGGCTCATATGTCTGTTCATTCTCTGGTTTGCTTTGGCAATCTACTTCGATAATATATTCCCAAATGTATCTGGTGTGAGAAAATCTGTATTTTACTTCTTCAAGCCCGGGTATTGGACAGGGAAAGGTGGAGACAAAGTCGAAGGTAATGGTCTCTTTCTTTAAATATATATATATATATATATATATAGCAAGGATACGTAATTAAGGAAAAGAGAACTCTACTTCAGTCGATGTCTCATAGCTCTAGCTAGGTCTTATTGTTGGCTGACTAATATTCTGACTGTGTTCTTCCTCTATTGTCCCAGAGGGTGGCATGTGTAGTTGCATAACTGATATCCCGCAGCAAGAGCATATTGTTCCAGATGATGAAGATGTGCTTGAAGAGGAGAACATCGTCAAAAATGATGCAAAAGACGGCACAGTAAACCCAGATATTGCAGTTCAGATACGTGGACTTGGAAAGACGTATCCTGGGGCTACACATATTGGTTGTTTCAAATGCAAGAAGACTTCACCTTACCATGCTGTTAGGGTAAGCAATTCCTTGCCAGCTTATGGGTACCATGCTGGTTTGAGAGGGCAGAAGAAATCTCCCTCGTTTTCTTCTTTCCTGTTCCGATACTAGCTATTTTACCTGCAGGACTTGTGGGTCAACTTCACAAAGGATCAGTTGTTTTGTCTTCTTGGACCCAATGGTGCTGGAAAAACTACAACAATCAATTGCCTGACCGGCATAACACCTGTGACCGGCGGAGATGGTAATATACTCTCATTTCACAATCACAATTACATTGAAACTGCCTTAGAAGTTCACTTCAATAGCTACTTTGCATAAACAGCCTTGGTTTATGGACATTCCGTTCGAAGCACGGTTGGCATGTCAGGCATTCGGAAAATTATAGGAGTTTGTCCACAGGTGAGCTCTCTGCATATTCTCAACAGTTAGTAAGCATGCCCCCATGAGCTATTTGCTAATTGGTCTATCGAGACTAAAATCTTAACATCTTTTTATAGTTCGACATCCTCTGGGATGCATTGTCTGGTGAAGAACACCTCGAACTCTTTGCGAGCATTAAAGGTCTCCCCCCGGCTTCAATCAAATCGGTATGTGATATATGAACCTGAAAACTCAACTAGTCATCCTGATCTTTGTAGTCATAATTTGTTGACCAACAACTGTGATAGAATTATTCACTTTCATACCGGTTCTTCTCACTTAAACATTCTAAATAACCATCGTCTGTCCTTTTCATGGACTGCAGGTTGCTCGAGAATCGTTGGCGCAGGTGAAACTAACCGAATCAGCCAAAGTAAGAGCCAGGAGTTACAGTGGAGGAATGAGGCGCCGTCTGAGTGTTGCAATATCCCTTCTTGGTGACCCGAAGTTAATCATTTTGGATGAACCGGTATGGAGATTCAGATACTTCGAGTCATAAAGACATTCATTTGATATATTCGTTAAACTATCAATTTATTTAATTTCTTATTGATCTGCAGACTACTGGTATGGACCCAATATCAAGAAGGCATGTCTGGGATATCATACAGAACACAAAGAAAGGTCGCGCCATTGTTCTAACAACTCATTCGATGGAAGAGGCTGACATTCTAAGTGACCGTATAGGAATTATGGCCAAGGGTAGGCTCCGATGCATTGGAAACTCGATCAGGTTGAAGTCAAAGTTCGGCACTGGTTTTATTGCTAATGTGAGATTTGGCGATACCAATGGTGGACATACTCCTGCCCGCACGCCAGTAGATACTTCGTCAGTTCATCACGAGGCTGTGAAGAAGTTCTTTAAATCTGTATGTTGAACGCTTGACCGAATTCAACAGATTCATTTAAATTCCAGAATCATTTTTTATTTTTTTCTGATTTTGTTTTTCACAGCATTTGGATGTAACACCAACAGATGAGACCAGATCCTTCTTGACTTTTGTCATTCCTCATGATAAAGAGAGCGTTTTAAAGGCAAGCAATCCTGATTTGTCTCCTTATTCCCACCATTGTTTTTCCTTCAGCATTTCAGATTTCTCAATTTACTAATCATTTTCATCAGCACAAGTGTACATCTCTATGAAGATACTCTGAAGCTTATGCAACTTCTTTTTACCTTCTCCAGCGTTAAAGCATTTTCCAACTCTTTCTATATTTTTTTCATTTCCTCTTTACATTCAAATTCCTCAACAGAATTTCTTCGCGGAGCTTCAAGCTAGACAGAGAGAATTCAACGTATCAGACATCCAGCTTGGCCTTGCAACTCTTGAAGAGGTCTTCTTGAACATTGCCAAGCAAGCAGAATTAGAAAGTGCTGCAGCTGAGGGGAAGATGGTTACTCTGGACTTAACTTCTGGAAAGTCTGTTCAGGTAGGCACAGCTCGTGTCATTTTTTCATTTATGTAGCAAGCAAAAATCAATTGTAATTTTTGTGCTTGAATGAAAATGCAGATTCCCGTGGGAGCTAGATTTGTAGGGGTCCCAGAAACAAACTCGGAGGAGAATCCAAGTGGCACTATGGTTGAAGTATACTGGGAGCAGGATGATTCAGGGTCACTCTGCATCTCTCGCCACTCTGCTGAAATGCCTGTGCCTTATAATGTTCAGCCATTGCGTTCAGAACCGCAACTGTTGGCCAGAACAAACATACTAGGAGGCCAGAGGAGAGGGCCAGTTTATGGATTGGTCTATGATTCCGATCAGATTATCACTGCTCAATCTTGTTAATGCAAATCCTTTGTGGACGGCTCCTATATTCATATATATATTTGAATCCTGCTTTATTTATTTGTAACACACTAGTGGGTAGGCAGTATACTCGTTTTTGTTTATCTTTTTTGTATTTAATCCTTCGTGAATATTTTGGATTTATTCCACGGGTATTGATTTTATTTTTGAGCAACATGAGTTTGTTTTCATCTTCACATAGTAAATAATATCATTTCAGTGGTCCTTGAAATGAAGTTAACTGATGAGGAAAAGAAGATGGAGGCATCGACTGGAGATTTTCTAACAGAGGCCTTTAGCAGGGAAAATCAACAGAAAAATTACACTATGAACCACCCAAAATCATGTCCAAAGCAAGCTCGAATTAGAAAATAATGCAAGATTTTTTGCAGAGTGAAAATTAAAAACCTATGATGTACATTCATTCACTCACAAACAGCCACGGCAGAAGACTAGAGAATTCAGAGCCAACACACTGTTACAACATGATCTTGCACCAAAGATGTAATAAGATAAACCACAGATGAAACAAGAGACCTTATGCTATCTCCTTAAAAGGTGGCGATGTTCCACAATCACCTCCTCCACTCTGGTTGGGCTCCCTTCACTGCATAACCAAAAAAAAAAGAGGAAGAACAGCTTAGTCAAGTTCATATTGTACAACAAAATTCAGCTCTTAAAGTTTACAAGAAGGTGAATTGCTCATGTCAAATAGAAAACAGTTCTAATTAGTGATTCTGATAACAAATTGAACATTTACTCAATTGAAATATCTTCTAAAAGTGACAAGATAAACTTTCATGTTTAGCTGAAGTTCCCCAAGACAATAGGCAATTTCACACGGTATTAGATTTTAAGGAGACTTGGAGCATTGAAACATGACAAATACAAGCTGATTGATCCCTTATAAGTAACTATAATGCTTGGCAGCTAAAACTTGCACAACAATTGCTCAATTATTTTCACTACTAAATCAAGTATGCATCCATTAAAAAACAAGACTCGTTGATTTTAGGGGCAAGCAAACACTTTACCATTTCCATCTCTCGAAGATAATAAAGACCTATCACTCTTGTTCCCTCCTTTGCCACTACCATGAACTGCTCTTTGCGTCCTCGGGGACTCGGAGCTGATTTTGCTATTAGTTGAAGATGGCAGAGAATGACGCCGGGTGACATTATTTTTCTCAACCCCATCTTGGCTAAATCTTGGGGAACCTTGTGCTCTCAGTTTTGCCTTTGCAGATTCAGTTGCTGCCATATAGCTAGGGAGGGTAGGACTGCTCTGTATCCCATTCTCAGCACGTTCTGGTTTCACTGCAACTGAAGCTTTCTTTGCAGTTTTGTGATTTTCATTGATTGTTGGATCATCCTTGTGTTTGGACTGCCCATTTAGTTGAGGAGTATTCTCACCTTTACCACCAGTATCAACTGAAGCTTTAGATTCTACTACAGCTTGATCTTCATGTGATGATTCCAATGCCTTGATCGTTTCTAAAGGCTCTTCAGCAGTCTCTGCATCAGGCAACGTGGAGATCAAGTTTGGTTCATTCTTCGCCACATCAAGCACATTGGGTGTTGTCATGGTAGTTTCTTTCTTCATCTTCTCAGCAGAATTACTCGAACTCCATCCCAAAACATTATCACCTGAAGTGCCAGATACCTTTTCCAGAGTTTGCTTTGGCTTTTCAATTTCAACCTCTGAATGAGCAGAGTTTTCTACCACAAGGTTATTAACCTTTCGTAAGTTGCGTTTTACCTTTTCAAGCTCAATTTGCGGACTTTCCTGCACTGAATCAGCTGGATGGCTTGAAACTTTCCTCTGATTGCGCTTGGGTTTCTCAAATTCAGAGGTTGCTTGTACCGAGGTACTATCAAGATTTGCTGCGGGGACCCTCCGAACACTGCGCTTCGGCCTACCAGTTTCAGCTTCCACTATTTGACCATTACTATGCTTTCTCTGAGTTTTTGAATAAGGAATTTTCTTTGCTTGGGGAACTGGTTTCCAGAAACGGGATGCTGTCCAGCATTCTAACCAGTTTGCAACCGAGTTTGGCTCCACAGAATCATAGGGGAGTTGCAAAGGCATCACAGTAGGTGATGAAGCAAGAAGCTGGAGAAACAGTCCCATCAGAGATCAAATGGAAAGGGTTGTTATTAAAAATCATGCATGTATTCTAATTGATATCTGCTAAATATCCCTGATCCCAGTGCAGGCACCACAAATGGAAAGGGTTGTTTAAATCCATGCATGTTTTCTAACTGATAACGGCTAAATTTCACCACAAATACTCTTGCAGAACCTTTCAAGTTTATTTCATTTTTATATGCAGAAAGCTCTGCACACACATAGAACCAAGTTACATGGAAGATGCAACACCTGTCCCTTTATCATATACAAAAGACTGGAGTGAACTGTTCCTTCAGGATCTCATAAAACAGGCCAAAATGACGATATTCATGGCATTCCTTATCACTAAATAATATGTCTGAATTACCAAATTTTGCAAACATCCTTGAAAACAATTGAATTTTGAGGATAGGTATCCCTCTTATTAAGATTTCATGCCTAAAAACTTCCTTTATGAGAGAACACAGATTAACAGAAATAGACATGAAATCTAATTATGTGATTGTCAACCATGACTACGAGTTACTCATGAAAATATTGAAAACCATTTCTTCAATATCTTTATAAGATCACAAAAAGATGTGGTTCAGCAAATCAAGATCATAATGCTAGGCCAAGAAGAGATTGTGGCCTTTTTTATTACAGGAAAATAAGAAATATGGGATTTTATATCTGTAGTAATATTTTGAAAGGAAAGATCAGTTGAAGGGGGAGAATAAACTCCCAGCCCTCTAAAGGATTTTTGACTTAGAAGTTAGAACTATATACCAAGGCCTACTGAATAGGTTTTCGCTATTGATGAGTTCTAAGTTTTATGCATTAATTGTGGAAGTAGTTCATATGATATATAGGAAAAAGAATTTGGAATTTTCTGTTGCATTTGATCAATGGCTGGTACCCCCTGGTGCTTATGTACGCAGATTTTTATGCTTTATATATCAGAAGTAAAAAGATAAATAAAATCAAATCAAAGTTCCTTGCATTAAACTTGCCATGGTGGTTGTTCTTTTTTCTCCTAGAGAATAGTCGGGGTTGTTATCATGAAGCCAGATAAGCACTCACATTGGTCCTAACAATATCTGGTTTCATTAAGGTTTTCGTTGATTCTATTTATAACCAAAAGGAGCTTTTTATCATTGGAATGATTAAGCAAATAAATAAAATCATAAACACATAGAAAGCACATCCTGGGGCTTTTCTTAATTTTTCCTTCTAGAAAGGCTTCCTTCTGTACAAAATTAAGCCACTATGTAAAGTAATACAACCAAATCATTGTTCTATCCATACCTTGCGAACAAAAGCATTCGATGACAGCTTGGCTGTTTGGATAACAACTCCATTAGAATCTGCAAGGGTGCCCTTCTGATACACGAGTGAAAGCAGAATTAATGATGAAAATCGAACAAGCAAAACAATCAACAATATAATTTGACCAGCTACAAGAAAGATAAGTAAATAAAAAGAATTGGAGACTCACAGACAATTGTTATTCAGAACTACAGTAAGCACTATGATTCAGAAAGACATTGAATGACAATATGTTTACTTAACCTTGTGTATTTTCTTTAAAACTAGTTAAATTTACTACTCTTGGAAGAACTGAAACAAAAATGAATCATACTCGTATTCACTTTTCAGGGAATGCATGGGTCCAAAAATCTCATCTAAGATTTCCACAGGATAGCGCTTGACAATAAACAAAATTGAAACCCTGAAATTTTGGTAGCCTTGATAATGGATGAAACCTGACAATAATAAACTGTTTAATGGTCTAAATTCTTAAACAATAAGGCTGATTATTTGTTATTCCTATTCGTAGACATTCTTTAAGAAAGAAGTTTTAATTCTGAGTTTACACTACAGTCCCATGCCACTTGGAAGTGCCACAAGTCCACCAAAAGTGCAATAAGAAGAAGGAAAACTAAATTCATATACTTGACTCAAATATCAGATTATTCTAAAAGAGGTACTCGAATAAGCCAAGAGGAAAGACATTTTCCCAATAATTGCACAAGGAAAGATGAGTGATTGTTGGTTTGGTTTTTCAAGAATTTACCGGTGGCTTCACTAGGCTACATATTTTATGAACCTCATTGCCAATCTCTGAATTCCTAACCACTGTTCCTCGCACAAGTGCCTGTAACTTGACAACTCCCAGCACACAGCAGAGAGTAGCAACAGCTTGCCTTCTAACCAAGTGTCCACGGATAAGAGCTTGAAGCCTTATTATGCCTTTAAGAGCCCGATATGCCCGACGAGCCTTCACAAAATAAACTTATATCAGTGATTGTATAACCTCTACAAAACATGATTTGACATGCTGTGTCAGGAAATAGCAAAAAAAATTGCAACAGCTACAACAAGAAATGGATAGAAGATCAACTAAGATCCATTTCAGCAATTAGAGATTTAGTTAATGCCACCCTCATGCTAGCTACACCACATTAGGGGCATGAGAACACTGCATATAGACCCGAACTAACTCCATGAAGGCCACAATTAGCCATCAACCTTTGGGCTTGGACTAGGACAACCGCAGGCAGTTGAGCCAACCCTGCATACCTGGTACCTAGTCTGACCCTAAAGGTCCATGAAGATGGCCACCATTCATGCACCTATCTGCCTGACCCTAAAGTCAATGAAGGTGGCCACAAGTTAGACGCCTATCTGCACACTGCAATGTAATGCTTCACCACCAGGCTAATTTTACAAGATTCAATAACTTTTTTTAAGCAAAATGAAGACCCATAAGAACAAAATGATAAGCCAAAGAAAATGATCCATATAAAACTGTATCTAATTTTAAAGCAATTGTGTTTGTGCAGTAGGTGAAACAAAAGCTTGAAAACAGATGCCACACAACCATTACCAAAAGCAAGAAAAGTAATTTTAATAATGTTACGACAAATTAGTTAAATATCCACAACAGTAATAATAAAATAACAGAAAAAATACCAAGTAACCCTTAAATGCAGCTTGTGCCACTGTTGCAGCTTCATCAAGCCTTATTTTTTCAGCACTCGATGGTGCATCATCAAGAGTGTACACTTGAGAATAATTTGCATCTTGATTTCCAGTTGACAATATACCCCCATCATGTGATAATTCTGTAGTTTCCCTGCTCTCTGGTTCTAACATCCTTTCAATGATATTAGTGCTAGTGGGGGTTGTTGTCTGCATGACCACAGGAGGAACTGAGGTCACATCCGCTTCCACGGCCCTGACAGCAACCAATGTCTCTTTCTCATTCGCGGGTCTCTGCACATGGATCCGATCAAAGTTCAGAAGCAGAATTAGTAGGTACATTTTTGTTCGGATATAAGAGCTTGTCTTTTGGAGTACAGTATCGTTACCAAGAATGTTCGCCTTAATGGGAACAACACAGCGAGGATCAAGAGTCAGTTTATAGCAATGATCAAGAGTTGAGACCAAAAAATAATAATAATAATTACATGAAACTATGTAAAGCTGAAGTTGTACCAACATTATCTTCTCTTTTTTTTTCTTCCAAACTAATTGCATGATAGATGATTGAATCAAAGGTTGCGAAACTTAAGGCAGGCAATATGATATTAACAAGGAGTAACTGGGTACTAATTATTACCTCCCTTCCTTTCACAGTGAAAGATTTGGAAGACTTCTTTCCAAACAAAACAGTCTTGATCCATTTTGCAGGTGATTTTCTTCCCATAGCAGCTGGATAAACAGGAGCAGAAACCCCTGCACCCGCCACGTGTCAAGCATTTACAAACTGCAAACTCGGAGAAAACATAATCCTTTCCTTTTCTTTTTAATTTATTTTTTTCCAACAAGAAAACACACTCGCAAAAACACTCGAACCAGACTAGTTGTGTTCTAAGGAAAATAAAAATTAGAAAAGCAAAAGGAGTTGGATATGAACCAGATCTGTAAGTTACCTGACAAATGTGCTTCTTTTAAGACCACAAATCTATCATTCCCTTTCCTTAATGCATCAAAACATTACCATTTACGAACAACAACAATCTCAGCTTCAATTACAAAATCAAAAATCAAAATAATAAAAAAAACAGTGAGAGAGTTAGTACCGTCCGTCAGTGAGTATAGAGAGCTTGAGAATACTGGAAAGACAGATGCCTCTGTGATCTATCGAAAGCTGCTGCTGCTGCTTATTCTTTTTTCTTTTGCTTTGTTTTCCTTTGCTTTGCTCTCCTCTCTCCCTCTCTCTCTCTCGTCTTTACTCTCTGAACTGTGACTCTGTACTGAACTATTTTTAAAAAAAAAACAAAAACAGAAACCTAGGATTAAACTTCAATTTTGCCCTTATAGATTCTTTAACATTCTACTTTCACCCCTGTATTTCAAATATTATCAATATGAATCTTCTAGTTGCATATGATTCCAATATTACCCCTAACCATATTTATAGGGTATTTTAAGAAATTTTAAAGGCTTTTTTTAGATATTACAATATTTATAGGGTATTTTAAGAAATAGTTGATATAAAAATAGAAAAAACAAAATAAAAACATTATTAAAATTAAAAATATGTTATTTCTTTTTTTTAAATATATATATATATATATATATGTATGTATATATATGTTATTTCTAATCATTTACTACGTGGTATTTGATACCGTAACTATGATTGATGTTGCGACTATAGTTGTAATTAGATAATAAAATTATATTAAGATTAATTAAACATTATATATATATATATATATATATATATTATTTTTA
>Ga0307515_10016374_pt1 | contig 13575 bp, 6 predicted proteins | sample 17_EM_MG_FD_194513 | JGI IMG/M metagenome (GOLD analysis project Ga0307515, IMG submission 194513) | Populus trichocarpa ectomycorrhiza microbial communities from riparian zone in the Pacific Northwest, United States - 17_EM | ecosystem: Host-associated > Plants > Roots > Unclassified | place...
AGCGCCATTCACCCCGGCTTCACCGATCTTTGAAGAATCGGTCCCCGTTCATGTAGCAGTCATGATAAGCAGTGCAAAAGGCTGAGCAAAACAGCCATAACTTCGTTTGGATCCAGAACCGAACCATGTCCATTTCCAATCCGTCTTCGAACCCTTCGCGCGAACCCGATACGAAGCAGATCGATCACAATGATTCGATCCGCTCGACCTATCTTTCCATCGAGGATATCAAAGCGATAGGCGATACGGTCGCCCGCAACGGTGTCGACCGTCTGCCGGCTTTCGCCCCCTTTGACTTCTTCGCGCGCCACAAGGAAAACGAGAAGGAAATCCTGCGCGTCTATCGCACCACGGCGACTGACGTCGAGGCCGGCGAGACGATCACGCCGGCGGCAGAATGGTTGCTTGATAATCACTATATCGTCGAAGAGGCGATCCAGGAGGTGCGGCGCGATTTCCCCCGCCGCTTTTACCGCGAATTGCCGACCATGTCTGTCAACGGCGTCGAGATGCCGCGCACCCTGGTGCTCGCCTGGCTCTATGTCGCTCATACGCACAGCACGATCTCGCAGGAGAGCCTGACGGCGCTGGTCGACGGCTTCCAGGCCAACGAGACGCTCAGGATCGGCGAACTCTGGGCTTTACCATCGCTGGTGCGCTATGTGCTGGTGGAAAACCTTCGCCGCATTTCGAGCCGTGTGGAAGCCAGCCGCCGTATGCGCCGCCGCGCCAACGAGGCGGCCGACGAGCTGGTGCGCCTGACCGATCCGGCCAAGGCGGTCAGCTATCTGAAGACGCTGGAGCCGCTTGCCGAGGACAATACCTTTTCGACGCAGTTCCTCTACCGCTTGCGTGACGGCTCGCAGACCTCGAGCCTGGCGATCACCTGGCTCGACGAGCGGCTGGAAATGCTCGGCCGCAACACCGAAGAGGCGACGACGGCCGAACACAGCCGCCTCTCTTCCGGCAATGTGACGATGGGCAACATCATCCGCAGCCTGCGCGAGATCGACGATGCCGAATGGTCGGTCTGGGTCGAGCAGGTCAGCCATGTCGACAAGCTGCTTTGGGACCATTCGGATTACGGCATTCTCGATTCCGGCTCGCGCAACAAATACCGCAAGCAGATCGAAAAGCTCGCCAAGCGTTCGCCGCTAACGGAAATGGAAATCGCCCAGCTGGCGCTCGATATGACCGATGCCGCCAAGGCTTCCGACGAGCCGCAGCCGCACGAACCGAATGTCGGCGGCTTCATATCCGGCATGCAGCGGCCGAAGCTCGAGGCACGGGCGAGCTATCGCCCGACGATCGTTCAGCATTTCGTGCGCGCCGTGCGCAAGTTCAACTGGATGTCGATCGCCGTGCCCGTCATGCTTTTGACTGTTATCGCCATGGCGATCGTCGGCAGGTTCATGGCGAATGCCGGCATGGGTGCGGTCGAAATCGCCGTGCTGCTGATCATGTTCTCGGTGCCGGCGTCGGAAGGGGCGACAGGCCTCTTCAACACCTTGCTTTCCTTCTTCGTGACGCCGGCGCGCCTCGTCGGCTACGAATTCAAGGAGGGTATTCCGGAGGATGCGCGCACGCTGCTCGTCGTGCCCTGCCTGATCTCGAACCGCGACAGCGTCGATGACCTCGTCCGCAATCTCGAGGTTCATTATCTCGCCAATCCGCGCGGCGAGATCTATTTCGCGCTGCTCAGCGACTGGCCGGACAGCCAGGTCGAGGAGACGCCCGCCGATCTCGAGGTTCTCGACTATGCCCGGCGCGAGGTCGCCAATCTTTCGGCCCGCTATGCCTATGACGGCAAGACGCGTTTCTACCTGCTGCATCGCCGTCGCCTCTACAATCCGTCGGAAGGCGTTTGGATGGGCTGGGAGCGCAAGCGCGGCAAGCTGCACGAGCTGAACATGCTTCTGCGCGGCGACCGCGACACGACCTATCTGCCGGGCGCCAATATCGTACCGGCCAACGTGCAATATGTCATGACGCTGGACGCGGATACACGCCTGATGCGCGATGCCGTTACCAAGCTCGTCGGCAAGCTCTATCACCCGATCAACCGCCCGGTCATCAATCCGAAAACCGGCCGTGTCGAAAGCGGCTACGGCGTGCTGCAGCCGCGCGTCACCCCGTCGCTGACGACGGGCAAGGACGCTTCGGTCTTCCAGCGCGTCTTTTCGATCAATCGCGGCCTTGACCCTTACGTCTTCACCGTTTCCGACGTCTATCAGGATCTTGCCGGCGAAGGCACGTTCACAGGCAAGGGCCTTTATCACGTCGACGCCTTCGAAGCGTCGCTGAAGGGCCGGATCGACGAAAACTCGGTGCTCAGCCACGATCTTCTCGAAGGCTCGATGGCGCGCTGCGCGCTCGTCACCGATCTCGAACTGGTGGAGGATTTCCCGATCCGCTACGAGGTCGAAACCTCGCGCCAGCATCGCTGGGCACGCGGCGACTGGCAGTTGCTGCCCTACATGTTCAATCCGAAATACGGCGTCACGGCACTCGGCCGCTGGAAGATGTTCGACAATCTGCGCCGCTCGCTGACGCCGATCGCCTGGTTCTTCGCTTCCGTGCTCGGCTGGTACTTCATGGGTCCGCTCGGCTCGCTCGTCTGGCAGATCCTGTTGATCTTCTGCCTCTTCGTCGCGCCGACGCTGTCGCTCATCAACGGCATCATCCCGCGCACCAGCGATATCATCGCCCGCGCCCATCTCTATACGGTCTGGTCCGATATCACCGCCGCCAATGCGCAAGTTGCGCTGCGGATCGTCTTCATCGCCGATTCCGCCTGCATGATGGCGGATGCGATCGGCCGTTCGCTCTACCGCCTGTTGGTCAGCCACAAGCTGATGCTGCAGTGGCGGACCGCCGCCAGCGTCCAGGCCGGCGGCCAGGGAACGCTGATCTCCTATTACAAGGCGATGTGGCATGCGCCGGTGCTGGCGCTGCTGGCGCTCGGTTTCGCCGCCCTTCCCGGCGATAACGCCTTCCTCGTCGGCATTCCCTTCGCGCTGCTGTGGATGCTGTCGCCTGTTGTCGCCTGGTATGTCAGCCAGTCGGCGGAGACCGAGGACCGGCTCGAGGTCGCCGATTCCGTGTCGAGCGAGCTGCGCAAGATCGCCCGGCGCACCTGGCGCTATTTCGAGACCTTCACGACGGCCGAGCAGCATTATCTGCCGCCTGACAATATCCAGGAAACGCCGCATGTCATCATCGCGGCGCGTACCTCGCCGACCAATATCGGCGTCTACCTGCTTTCCGTCGTTTCCGGCCGGCATTTCGGCTGGTTCTCCTTCGAGGAGACGATCGAGCGACTGGAGCAGACGATCGCAACGATTGACAAGATGGAGAAATTCCGCGGCCATCTGTTCAACTGGTATCACACCGATACGCTGCAGACGCTTGGGCCCCGCTATGTCTCCGCCGTCGACAGCGGCAATCTCGCCGGCCACCTGATCGCCATTTCGTCGGCCTGCCGCAACTGGGCCGAGGCGCCATCCGCCCATATGCAGGGCAATCTCGACGGCGTCGGCGACACGGCCGGCATTCTCGGCGAGGTGCTCGCAGACCTGCCTGATGATCGCAAGACCGTGCGTCCGCTGCGCCGGCGGCTGGAAGAGCGCATCGTCGGCTTCCAGAACGCGCTTGCCGCCGTCAAGCGCGAGCACGAATTCGCCTCGATCCGCATCATCAACCTCGCCGTTCTCGCACGCGACATTGAGAAGCTCGCCGCCAATCTCGACCATGAGGTCAAGTCGAAGCAGAGCGAAGAGGTCACCCTATGGGCGGCGTCGCTGGTCAAGGTCTGCGAGGCGCATATATCAGACAGCACATTCGATCTTTCCAATATCGATGCGCTCCGGCCACGTCTCGTGGCGCTGCGCGACAAGGCGCGCGATCTCGCCTTCTCGATGGATTTCGGCTTCCTGTTCCGGCCGGAGCGGCGCCTGCTGTCGATCGGCTACCGCGTCGAAAGCGGCGAACTCGACCAGGCCTGCTACGATCTTCTCGCCTCGGAATGCCGCCTGACCAGCCTCTTCGGCATCGCCAAGGGCGACCTGCCGACGGAGCACTGGTATCGTCTCGGCCGTCAGGTCGTGCCTGTGGGGTCGCGCGGCGCGCTGGTCTCCTGGTCCGGTTCGATGTTCGAATATCTGATGCCGCCGCTCGTCATGCAGGAGCGCGGTGGGGGCATTCTCAACCAGACCAACAATCTTGTTGTCGTCGAACAGATGAATTACGCCCGCAAGCTCGGCATTCCCTGGGGCATTTCGGAAGCGGCCTTCAATGCCCGCGACCATAACCTCAACTATCAATATACGAATTTCGGCGTACCGACGCTCGGCCTGAAGCGCGGCCTTGGCCATAATGCCGTCATCGCGCCCTATGCCTCGCTGCTTGCCAGCCAGTACGATCCGCCGGCTGCGCTCGAAAACCTGCAGAAGCTGCGCAAGCTCGGCGCGCTCGGCAAATTCGGCTTCCATGACGCCGTCGACTTCACGCCGACGCGCGTGCCGGAAGGCAAGAAATGCGCGGTGGTTTACAATTATTATGCCCACCACCATGGCATGTCGATCGCAGCCGTCGCCAACGTCGCCTTCAATGGGCATCTGCGTGAGCTCTTCCACGCCGATCCCGTCATCGAGGCGGCGGAACTGCTGCTGCAGGAAAAGGCGCCGCGCGACATTCCGGTCATGAGCGGCAAGCACGAGTCAGATACACCTGCCAGCATCCAGGACGATCTCCTGCGGCCGGAGCTTCGGAAGATCAGCGATCCGGCTTCGCGTGACCGCGAACTCGTCTTCCTGTCGAATGGCCATTATTCGCTGATGCTGACGGCGACGGGCGCCGGTTATTCCCGCTGGAACGGTCTTTCCGTTTCCCGCTGGAAAGCCGATCCGACCGAAGACCGCTGGGGCACCTTCATCTTCCTGCGCGACACCGCCACCAACGAATGGTGGTCGGCGACATCGGAACCGAAGGGCGTCGAAGGCGAAAAGATCAAGGTCGAATTCTCCGACGAAAAGGCGGAGTTCACCAAGACGGTCGGCGATCTCACAAGCGAGGTGGAATGCATCGTCGCGACCGAGCATGATGCCGAGGCCCGTCGCGTCACCCTGCTCAACATGGGCACGGAAGACCGTTTCATCGAAGTCACCTCCTACCTTGAACCTGTCATCACCTCCGACGATACCGACAATGCGCATCCGGCATTCGCCCGGATGTTCGTCAAGACCGAGATCGGCAAGCGCGGCGACGTCATTCGCGCCGAACGCAACAAGCGCGATCCGAACGAGCCGAATATCAGCATCGCGCATCTGATCGTCGACAATGCCGGCGACACCCGCCACACCGAATTCGAGACCGACCGGCGCAAGTTCATCGGCCGCGGCCGCAGCCTTGCCAATGCCGCAGCCTTCGATCCGGGTGCAGCGCTTTCCGGCAGCGACGGCTTCATGCTCGATGCCGTCATGTCGCTGCGCCGCACCGTCCGGGTACCGGCCGGCAAGAAGGTCAGCGTCATCTTCTGGACGATCGCTGCTCCGACCCGCGACGAGGTCGACAAGGCGGTCAACCGCTACCGTCATCCCGACGCCTTCACCCACGAGCTCGTCCAGGCCTGGACACGCACGCAGGTGCAGATGCGCCATGTCGGCGTCACCTCGCAGCAGGCGGCCGCCTTCCAGCATCTTGGACGCTATCTCGTCTATCCCGACATGCAGCTGCGCAAGGACGAGGCGACCGTCGAGGCCGGCCTGCAGTCGCAATCGGCGCTCTGGCCGCTGGCGATCTCAGGCGACTTCCCGATCTTCACGCTGCGCATCAACGACGACATGGATCTCGACATCGCCCGCGAGGCGCTGCTGGCGCAGGAATATCTGCGCTCGCGCGGCGTCACCGCCGATCTCGTCATCATGAACGAACGCGCCTCCTCCTACGCGCAGGACATGCAGCACGCGCTCGACGCCATGTGCGAGAACGTGCGCCGCATGGGCCAGGCCGATGGGTTGCGCCAGCATATCTTCGCGGTTCGCCAGGACCTGATGGAGGAGACCACCTATCACGCGCTGATCGCTGCTTCCCGCGTCACCCTGCATGCGAAGAACGGCAAGGTGGTCGATCAGATCAGTCGCGCCGTCGCGCTGTTTGCACCCTCCAAGGAGGAGCTGCAGGAGATGGAACGAGCTGAACGCAGCAAGACGCCGGTCAAGCGCGTTGCGCCGGTGCCGCCGCCAGCCGTGCCCGCCGTCGTCATCGAGGAAGAGGGTGATCTCGACTTCTGGAATGGCATCGGCGGCTTTGCCCGCGACGGGCGCGAATATGTCGTTCGCCTGCCCGGCGGTCATGCAACGCCGCAGCCCTGGATCAACGTCATCTCCAATGACAGGTTCGGCTTCCATGTGTCGGCGGAAGGCGCGGGTTTCACCTGGAGCGCCAATTCACGCGACTATCAGCTGACCTCCTGGTCGAACGATGCCGTGATCAACCGTTCGGGCGAGGCTTTCTATCTCACCGATCTCGACAGCGGCGTGGTCATGACGCCGTTCGCGGCACTTTCCCGCCGGCCGGACATCCGTTTCGAGGCCCGCCACGGGCTCGGCTACTCCGTCTTCTCCAGCATTCAGCACGATATCGCGCTGGAACTGACGCAGACGATCGACCGCCAGAGGCCGGTGAAGCTGCAGCGCCTGCGCCTGCGCAACACCGGTTCGACCAGCCGCAAGCTGCGGCTCTACGGTTATGTCGAATGGGTCCTCGGCAATAATCCCGGACGCACCGTGCCCTTCATCCTGTCGAGGCATGACGAGGGGACGGGTGCTTTGTTTGCCACCAACCCCTACAGCATCGACTATTCCAACCGCATCGCCTTCTTCGCGGCGAGCGAGACGCTTTCGAGCTTCTCGGCGAGCCGGCGCGAATTCATCGGCAAGGCGGGAACGATCCAGGCGCCGCAGGCCGTCATCTCAGCCGCCGCTCTTTCCGGCAGCACCGAACTCGAGGGTGATCCGGCGGCGGCTCTTGCGATCGATATCGAGCTTGGCGCCGGCGAGGAACGCGACTTCACCTTCTTCCTCGGCGATACGCCGACGGAGGAAGAAGCGCGCACCGTTATCGCCGAGATCCGCGAGGCTTCGTTCGATGATGCCGTCGAGGCGAACCGCGCCTTCTGGCAGGACTTCACCGGCAGGCTGCAGATCTCGACGCCGGATCGGGGGATGAATAATCTCGTCAACACCTGGCTGCCCTATCAGAGCCTCGGCTGCCGCATCATGGCCCGCTCCGCCTTCTACCAGGCAAGCGGCGCCTTCGGCTTCCGCGACCAGTTGCAGGACACGCTGGCCTTCGTGCTGCACGAACCTTCGCTCGCCCGCAAGCAGATCCTGAATGCCGCTTCGCGACAGTTCCGCGAAGGCGACGTGCAGCATTGGTGGCTGCCGGGAACGGGTGCGGGTGTTCGCACGATGATCTCGGACGACGTCGTCTGGCTCGGCTATGCGATCCACCATTATTGCAGCGTCACCGGTGACAAGAGCGTGCTCGATGAGGAGCTTGCCTTCCTGGAAGGGCCGGCACTTCTCGAAGGCCAGCACGATTCCTTCTACAGACCGGAGCTTTCCGAGGACAAGGCGAGCGTCTACGAACACGCGGCACTGGCGCTTGATCTCGCCATCGCCCGCAAGGGGACGAACGGCCTGCCGCTGTTCCTCGGAGGCGACTGGAACGACGGCATGAACCGGGTCGGCATCGCAGGACGCGGCACCAGCGTCTGGCTCGGCTGGTTCCTGGCGGGTGCATTGCGCTCCTTCATTCCCTATGCCGAAGAGCGCAGCGATGCGGCCCGCATCGAGCGTTGGTCGGCGCATCTCGTCGAGCTGAAAAAGGCGCTCGAAAGTGCGGCCTGGGATGGCGGCTATTATCGTCGCGGCACCTTTGACGACGGTACGCTGCTCGGATCCAGGGAAAGCCCGGAATGCCGGATCGATTCGATCGCGCAGTCCTGGAGCGTGCTCTCAGGCGAGGGCGATCCGGCGCGCGCCGCAACGGCGATGGATGCCGTGCTCGACCAGCTGGTCGACGAGGATGCCCGCATCATCCGGCTGTTCACGCCGCCCTTTGCCAATTCCGCCAGGGATCCTGGCTATATCAAGGCATACCCGCCCGGCGTGCGCGAAAACGGCGGACAATATACCCATGCCTCCACCTGGGTGGTGATGGCTCTGGCGGAACTGAAGCGGGGCGACGATGCCTTCCGCTGCTTCCAGATCCTCAACCCGATCACCCATGCGCTCGACAAGGCTTCGGCGGAGCAATACCGCGTCGAACCCTATGTCGTGGCTGCCGACGTTTACGGGCATGAGCCCTATACGTCGCGCGGCGGCTGGACCTGGTATACCGGGTCTGCCGGCTGGCTCTATCGCGCCGCCGTCGAGGGCATTCTCGGCATCCGGCTGAAGGACGGCCGGCTCTATGTGCGCCCTGCGCTCCCTTCGGAATGGGACGGTTTTGCGGCAGAGGTGGAGCAAGGCGGCGGCAAATACCGCATTTCGGTCTCAAAAGCGTCCAATGCCAGCGGCTACACTCTGTCGATCAATGGCTGCGAAGTCGCCGATCCCGAAGAGGGATATCCGCTCGAATAACAGCGTTCTCCACGCTGAAAACAAGGCGATTCGCAACGGTCAAAAGGGAACCCTTTTGGCCGTTGTCGCGTTTTGCAAAACGGATAATAAGGAGACACCCATGGCAAGCACGCCGACCAATGCCATCGTCGCTGGGCGCAGTTCCCTATCCGCAGCTGCGCCAGTGCGTGACACCAGGCTCGACGTCTTGCGCGGCGTAGCCCTGATCATGATTTTCATCAATCATGTTCCCGGACAGATTTTCGAATATGCGACCACGAAGAATTTCGGTTTCTCAGATGCCGCCGAGGCCTTCGTGCTGATATCAGGTATCGCTGTCGGCCTTGCCTATGGTTCCCGCTTCCGGCCGGGCGCCCGGCTGCAGACGGCGATCAAGGCGGTAAAGCGCGCCTTCACGCTCTACCTCGCCCATATGATCACCACCTTCATGACGCTGGCGCTGTTCATCTGCGGCGCATGGCTGTTTCATCGGCCGGGGTTGCTGGTCGAAATCAATATCCTGGCGGTTCTGATGAACCTCCAGGAAGGTATTCCGGCGCTGCTCGTGCTCGGCCACCAGATCGGCTACAACAACATCCTGCCGATGTATGGCGCGTTGATGCTGATGGTGCCGATCATCCTGCTCCTGAATGCGCGAAGCCCGTTCCTGGCGCTCGGCGTCTCGGGCACGGTCTGGCTGCTTGCCGGCATCTACGAGGTGGCGCCACACAATATGCTGATCGAGGGCTACTGGTTCCTCAATCCGCTCTCCTGGCAATTCCTGTTTTCGATCGGCATCGTCTCGATCCTGCATATCAAGCGCGGCGGCACGATCCCGCGGCATCCGCTGCTGCTTGCGGCTGCTGCCGGTTACGTCCTGCTGTCCTTTGTCTGGGTGACCGGCCATCTCTGGATCTTCGGCAATTCGCTGGCAGCCCTTGGCCTGCCGACCGTCATTACCGGTTTCGACAAGACTTTCCTGTCGCTGCCGCGTCTGTTGCATGTGCTGTCATTGACGTATCTTGTTATCAGCATCCCTGCGCTCTCGCGTATCCTGCGCCGTCCCGCAGATCATCCTCTGACGATCCTCGGCCGGCATTCGCTGAACATCTTCGTCGCCGGCACGATCCTCGCCATGGTCGGCCAGGTGGTGCTCTACATCACCAACAAGGACCAACTGGTCGGTCCGCTCTTCGTAATCGCTGGTGTCGCGACACAGTTCGCCTATGCCTATTACCTTGAGCGCAAGCGTCAGCTGGGCAAGGTCAAGGGGAAACTCGTTGCCGATCACGCCAGCCTCCCCGTTCCCGTCCGTATCAACGGAAATGCCTATCGCCGGGACGATCGGAAATAGATATCAGGTTTGTTGAGACGAAAGAGTCGGTGGCCGATGGTCGCCGGCTCATTTTTTATGCGCGAGGATGTTCACCAGTTTTCCGAAGGGGTCGCGCACGTAAAAACGCCTGACGCCCCAGGGTTCGTCGGTCGGGCCATATTCGATCGAAAACCCGGCGGCCGTCATCGCCTCGAAAGCGGCATCGAGGTCGTCGACCTCGACCGAGAGATCGGGCACCGGTGTTCCGGACCCGCCTTCGCTGGCGATGCTCAGCTGGACGTTCATGGGTGTGGCGGTACCGAACGTCGCGATCCAGCCGTGATCCATCATCAGGTCGAGACCGAGGATGTCCTGATAGAAACGCCGGGCCGGTGTGTATCCGGTGCCTGGATATTGGCGACGATGCGCAGGACCTTCATGGGTTTGTCCCGGAAGTTCGGCGGGAGGAGGATAGGGAAGATCGGCGGAGCGATCAATCTGTCCGGTCAGTCCGGTTTAAATCGAAGAGGTTGCGGATCGTGGCACCCCCTCTGCCCTGCCGGGCATCTCCCCCACAAGGAGGGAGATTGGCAGGAGGCGTGGCCTCCAACCCATCTTCCGCTTTTGCCTGCTGCGACGATGACTGTTTGGGGAAGCCGGTGCATCCAGCCAATCTCCCCACCTGTGGGGGAGATGCCCGGACAGTGTCCGACCCTGATAGATAGGTAACAGAATGGACCGTTTACATAGGTGACAGTTCTCTTGAAGCCGGGAGGGACCGGCGATGGTTTGGAGAGAGACTGGCATCATGGACGAGCGGCTGCGTTTTGTTGGGGAGTGTCTTGAGGGTGAGGAGACGATGACGGCGCTCTGCGCGAGCTACGGGATATCGCGCAAAACGGGCTACAAATGGTTGGAGCGGTATCGGGCGCTCGGGCCTGCGGGGCTTATCGACTTGCCGCGGGCGCCGCTTGAGCACGGGCGGGCGACGGCGGCGGAGTTGGTGGCGCGGATCGTGGCGGAGAAGGAGGCGCATCCGCTCTGGGGACCGAAGAAGGTGCTGGCGCGATTGAAGCGCGCCGCACCGCAACTTTGCTGGCCGGCAGCCTCGACGGTGGGCGAGATCCTGAAGCGGCACGGGTTGGTCGGGCGCCGGCGGCATCGCTGGCGGGCGGCCGGTTGCGGCCCGTTCGCGCCGGCCAACGATCCCAATGCGGTGTGGAGCGCCGACTACAAGGGCTGGTTCCGGACCCGCGATGGGCAGCGCTGCGAGCCGCTGACGGTGATGGATGCGGCGAGCCGTTTTCTGCTGGCGCTGGAAGCCTGCGCGACGCCGACCGAGGCTCAGGCCTGGCCGGTGTTCGAGCGGCTGTTTGCCGAGCATGGTCTGCCGGAGCGCTTTCGCAGTGACAACGGTTCACCCTTCGCAGCGATCGGCGTCACCGGGCTGACGACGCTTGCCGTGCGCTTCATCAAGCTCGGCATCGGCCTCGAGCGCATCAAACCGGGCAAGCCGCAGCAGAACGGCCGCCACGAACGCTTCCACCTGACGATGCTGCCGCTGGCCACGGCGCCGGAGGCCGACCACGCCGCGCAGCAGGCGGCCTTTGATGCGTTTCGCCAGAGCTACAACGTGGAGCGTCCGCACGAGGCGCTCGCCATGGACGTGCCCGCCGACCACTACAGACCGTCACCGCGGCGCCTGCCCGACCGCCTGCCTGAACCGGACTATCCGGCCGAGGCGGCGGTGCGTCGGGTGCGCTCCAACGGCGAGATCAAGTGGAACGGCGACCTCGTCTATGTCGCGGCGGCGCTGTCCGGCGAGGCGGTGGCGATCGAGGAAAGCGAAGCGGGCGTCTGGACGCTGCGCTTTCATGCCCACCCGCTCGGTATCATCGACAGCAAGACCAAGCGGCTTGTCCGCCCCAGCGCCCTGCAACCCCGACCAGCCGGCGCAGGGGCGGACACAGGTTTAAAAGGGAGAGAACTGTAACCCATGTAAACGGTTCAATCTGTTACCCATCTATCAGTTGGACAGGTGAGGGGCAGCCACAACAGGCGCAAACCGAACGGCGGCAGCCATGCGTCTGCCGAAATACGTGAATTTACATCTTCGGCAGCAGCACCTTGTCGACGACATGGATGACGCCGTTCGATTGCTTGACGTCGGCGATCGTCACATGGGCGACATCGCCGTTCTCGTCGGTCAGGGTGATCTTGCCCATGCTTTCCTTGGCCTTCAGCACGCAGCCGCCGACGGTCTTGATGTCATGTTCGCCGCCGTCATCCTTGATCATCCTGGCGACGGTCTTGGCCATCGCGTCGGCTGCAACGACGTGGCAGGTCAGGACCTTGGTCAGCATGGCCTTGTTCTCCGGCTTCAGCAGCGTATCGACCGTGCCCTTCGGCAGGGCAGCGAAAGCTTCGTTGGTCGGAGCGAACACGGTGAAGGGGCCTTTGCCCTCGAGCGTTCCAACGAGGCCAGCTGCCTTGACGGCTGCGACCAGCGTCGTGTGATCCTTGGAATTCACGGCGTTTTCGACGATGTTCTTGTTTTCGAACATCGCGGCGCCACCGACCATCGGGTTCTTCGCAGCAGCGAAGGCGACGGCGGACATGGCTGCAGCGAGCGCGGCAGCGCGCAATACGGTCTTGATCATGATTTTCTCCTCTGGCCGGGCCCTGTCCGCCGGCTTTATGCCTGAGCGTCGTCCGGACATTTCGAACTACGGAAGGCCGCGTCGAAGAGTTTCAGAAAAGAGAAATTGATTTATGGCCGGTGGACAGTACCGCTTGCGATGACGGGACCGGTCGCCTGTCCGCTCGGCGAGCCACCGAAGGGTTCGAGGCTGACGGCAAGCGTTGCGCCATCGGCGACATGGTTGCGCAGATCGGCCGGAATGACGAGTTCGCCGCTTTCACCCGGCTGGAAGACGCCGAGCGACCTCGGCGTGCCGCTGCCCGGCACCAGCCAGAGCTCCAGCGATTTCTCCTCCGGCTTGCCGGTGGCGACGGGTACGATCTTCAGCCTGCCGCTCTGCGCCTCGTAGGAGGCGAGAAGGTTGATGCCGCTATTCTCAGCCGAAAGCTCGGCCACCAGTGGTGCCGGCCCCTTTGGTTGCGGCACCATGCCGGAGGCGAAGATGACGGCGCTGACGGCGACGACGACGCAGGCGAAAGCCAGCGAGCGCCAGAAAACGGCGGAATTCCAGATACCCTGCGAAAAGGACGGGGGCTTTTGGACATCGCCGAAAAGCCGGGCCTCGATCTGCTTGAAGGTTTCCCGGTTCGGGGCGACGCCTTCATATTCGTCATTGAAGGCGGAGAGGTTGGTTTCCCAGCGGCTGACGATCGCAGCGAACGGCCGATCATGGCGCATGCGCTCCTCCACCACCTTGCGGTCCTGCTGCGACAGGACGCCGAGCACATATTCGCCGGCGAGAACCTCGTCGCGGGAGCGGTCTCCCTTGCTTTTGTCGGGCGATGTCATCGTTCCATGCACTCTCTCAATTTCAAGAGGCTGCGCCTGAGCCAGGTCCGCATCGTGTTCAGCGGGACACCAAACTGATCGGCCAGTTCCTGATAGCTCAGCCCTTCGACATAAGCTCGTTTTACCGCGACCGCACGATCAGCTTC
>Ga0307515_10016375_pt1 | contig 13574 bp, 15 predicted proteins | sample 17_EM_MG_FD_194513 | JGI IMG/M metagenome (GOLD analysis project Ga0307515, IMG submission 194513) | Populus trichocarpa ectomycorrhiza microbial communities from riparian zone in the Pacific Northwest, United States - 17_EM | ecosystem: Host-associated > Plants > Roots > Unclassified | place...
CACCTTTCTGGGGGCCGCCCTCCGGGCGAGTCTGTCACCGTCATCCGGCCCACTGCCGCTAAAATCGGCACTATCTTTTTTGTCATCAACTAACCCCCCGCCCAGTTCGTCGGAATGGTACAGTATATACGGAAAGCTTTTTGTAGGAGTGGGGGGGCCATCCCAAATTTGGAGTGGTGGGGGATGCTTCCGGGGTCTTACTGGGGTTTTGAGAGTCGCGTGTCCTCGGGCGCGCTGCCGCGCCCCCCCTGACTCCTCCCCATCTTGAGAGACAATTGCAAGGCAACAATGGAACAATTGTTTCTCGTGAATTCATTTTGCTGCCCTTCACGGACATTTCGACGCCACATTGCCGCGTGCGGTGTTGTGGGGGCGTGATATGTACTCTCGTGCACGTGATCATCGATGAACTTGCGAGACAGCCTCCTCAATGCCCTCAAATCTCTCCCCGGAACGCGAGAGGTCCATCTTCATACCCTCGTCTCTGCGCCTTCAAAAACTCAGGAGCTCTTTCCATACGCGTCCCCCCGTCCGAGGGTGTGGCAACAACACATCATCATCCTTGCCTCGGAGCAGCCCTCCGTCGCGCAACCTCGTGTATTCGTAACCGCGGTCGAAGCGTACTTCTACGTAATTCCGAGTACGAGATCTGGGATCCTCTACGTCTCCAAAGTAGATTCAACCGGACAGGGGCAGAAACCTTCTCCCACCAGCACGATTGTCAAACAACTCATCCGATTTTACGTTGATCCCGATACACGGCCCAGTTTAGGGGGGGTGAGCGGCCTGGCTGAACACGTTTGGGTACACGTTTTCGCGCGGGCCCAGAAACAGTATCTTTTCCCGAATTCTGCAGACTTCGAAGGGAAGAGACCATTGAGCGACGTTAAGCTCTGCTCGTGGTGGAAGTCGGTTCTCACGAGCGTTGCCGAGGAGCTGTCGAAACGAACGGGAAGGAGAGAGGGAGAGAGGATAAGATTGTGGCACGTCCTCCCAGGGCTGAACGAACTCGAGGCCTTTCAGGCTCTCAGGTCAGCATCGTCGACCAATCTCGACTCGTCATCCAGCTTCGATCATCCGTCGATTACGTGGACTTACGGACATCCATCTACTCAAAAGCCCGACGACGTAGATTCCATTCCCCTTCCGTGTCCAGCCGATGGCAAAGGAGGGGCATCAGGGAGTAGTTTCAACCTCGGCAGGTTCATTCCGTCTTTCGAGGACGACCCAAAAGCGAGGTTCATGGACGAGATCGCACACACAACGAACTCCGACCTTATCAAGTCTCCCGTCCGAAAGAAAGCAAAGAAGGCAGCCGATGAAGACATTCACGAGGTGGAAAAACGGGGTAGTTCACGGACGGGCGAACTGGAGAAGGTCACGCCGGAAGAATACTGGGAGCGCATGTCATTCCGACAGGAGTGCGTCGCTGGGATCGTCACCGGATTTTTCGCCATGGGGTGCGTTATCTTATTACCGACGAGATCAGGAGTTGGTGGATCGGATTCCTCGGTGTTCGCACCACAGCCGGGACAGGTTTCTTCCAATATCACCAAACGGGTAATGAATTCCTTGATGACGGGGATAGAATTTTCGACTGTCGAGAGGGCCGTTCGCGGAACTGAAACGCTGGAGGGTGCGATCAGGGGAATGTGTGAAGGGATATCCGTGTGTGGGGAAGTAGATCCACCGCGCTTAGACCAGGAGCACGGACGGAAGACGCCAGAGTCAGGGGAACAACACGACCGCCTCGTGGTTCCACCCAGCACCCCGCCGCGTAGGACTGGAGTTGGTGGGGGCTTGGTGGGAACCGAAATATCCCCGAATCCGTTTCCAGAGCCGACGGCCTCGCAGGAGACATACGCCTCATGGATATATGGATCGGTCTGCGTTGACAACCCCCTGCCTGCAAAACCGTCAGGGGAAAGGGAGGGTTCCGACAAGGTGTCAGGCCGGAGGATCACTGTTTTGGCTGTCCGAAAGAAGAGAAAGAAGGAATGAAGTGAAGGCTCATCAACGCAAGGTACGGTGCGGTTTAAGAGTGTATTGAGGGAGCGTTTGACCGAGACGTTTCAGGGAGTGGGTTGCTGTCGGTCAGGATGCAAGCCGGGGATGTGGCGGGATGGATTTTCCGCCAGGGATGATAAATTGTGGACTCATGGAATACGGACCGGGTTAACTGCAAAAGAGAGCCGGAGAGAGGAGTGGCCGTTGCAGGGCGTGTTTACGTTACATGTTACGGATTTACAACAGAGGCTGGCATCGCGTAGGGGCGTACACGGTGTACATGCCAATATAACGCACCCACTTCGGCGCCCTACTCTTTGCTTTCCGCTTTCTCACTTCCGTCACGACGCAAACGACGACGACGACGACTGCGACGACAACCGAGACAACGACGGCCGTCCGCCTGCCGCGATTGTCATAGCAGCCGAGAATTGTCGATCCCCGGAAGCCGTCAAACACGTTCCCCTGATACTCCCTCCCCTTGACGACGACGACTACCTCATTTACGAGCCTCACCTCGGCCGACGTTCTTCCGCTCCTCCCCTCTCCCCGTCGTCCACGGCGTGCACGATGGTTAACCGCTCAGACGTCGCCACCCATCCCCAGATGTCCCTCCCCTCCTTCTCCCAGGCATTCAGCTCCCCTTCCATCAACAGCATCTCGAATAACGGCAACTCTTTGCCCCCCATCAACTCTAGGTCACGCCCAACCTCTCCTCCTTATCACCTACGTCGCGTAAACACACCATCCCCTGAGGAGGAGGCCGCTCGCGTCACTGAACAAGCGAGAAACCTCAGAAAGAGAACATTTGCAGAGACATCAGTTTCATCTCCCGATAGGCAGGGACAGTGCGTTTCATTTTCCTTCGCTCTCCTTGGTTTCGCATACCTAATTCTCTTCCTCTTTCTACCGTAGGCCACCGTCACCTACCGTGGTGAGGGTAAAGTCAGAGCCGGATCATGATGACCAGGGGAGTCAGCCCTCTTCTTCGGGCTCGAACACCAGGCTCTATCAGCCGTCGTGGAAGGCTGGCACTTCTAGCATGGAAGCCTCGAGTTCATCAACCTCCAAGCCTCCAGTCCCTTCTCCCACCAAGCGACGTCGTGTTACGATCAGCGGGATTAATACTGATGTCAAGCGACCCCCCTCATCAGATGCCAATACTCCGATCTCGCCAGTCGTCATTGGTTTCAATCTCGCCCGAGAAGATTCTGCTGCAATTGAGCAGGTCAGGTCCATGATCAACGTAAAGCTCCAACAGAAAGCATTGATTGAACAGAGGCGTAATTCCACCGCCGGCTTGACGAGCCCGATGGTCACTACGACACCGACAATACATATCGCCAACGTAAATGGCTCCGACGCGCGAATTAACAATTCCCGGAGACACTCGATGGTTCCCATCCATCGGGAACCCACCCTCCCACATCAGCCCCGCAATCCTAGTCCGCCCCCTTCGTTTTCTCAATCCCAACCGCCCTCCCAGACTCCGACTCAGGCCCAGCCCCCTCCGCCCCCGCCCCCACCTCCGCCCCCTCCACAAACTCAGGCTTCTCCCCATGAGATTTGTCTTGCCCGCCAGCCAGACAGCTTCGGGCGGCGACGCGCAAGCAGATTGGGGATGAAGCCCAAACCGGCAGACTTATTGATCAGCCCTCGTGAAACCAACAACGATCAAATACCAACGTCCATTATGAGCGCACCCGCGCACAACACAAAGTTTTCGATGGCCTTGCCGAGTTTGCCCCCGGCTATTGCTGGTCAGACCGTGCCCCGTATAACTTCCAGTGTTGTGCCTCCCACTCCTACCAGGCTCGGCGGCCCCAGAACTGCGATTCCGAACCTTGGTCCCACGAACCCTGCCAATCGACGCTCTCCCAACCACCAGGTCCCAATTTCTTCCAACCTAGTCTCGCAGACCCCTTCGTCTCTCAAGTTCAATTTGTCAGAGAAAAACGCATTCCTCGCTCCGTTTGAGAAATTTTACGACTCACTTGCCGATTCCAAGCAGCTGAAAGATTGGTTGGGTCAACAGCTGCAAAAATCCAACATGCTCGTGAATGCGCTGCAGAGGAGCGAAAAACTGGAAGAGATCGTCGAGGCGATGGTAGAGAAACGAATGGCTCCTATGAGAGAGGAGATGTATGGGCTCCGCCGGAGAGTCGAAGGGTTGGAACATGCCTTGAGGATCTCCTCCTCCCAGGGTCCAGGGCCGGCGCCAGTGGGCCAATCCAACTCGACCGGCTACGGGAAAGGGAAGGGCCGAGGGCCGGAGCCAATGGTGGTAGAAACGACGGACTCGTACACGTTTCCACCGCAACCAGCTCCATCCGAAGTTCGCCTGTCCGCCAAACCGGACCTCGTCACCAGGAAGATTTCACCATCGGACTCGCCAAATTCCCAATCGGGGTCGCCCATTCCATTCCACGAGGGTCGAAGACTTTCCGTGTCTTCTGTCAGGTTTGAGAGGCGACCGTCCCCCCCGCCTACGGTAGAGAGAAGCCAGAGCCACGGAACCATCACTTCACACCTCTCGCCCGGGCCGAGCGGTCCGAAGTCCAGGTCGCCGGTCAATTCGAAGGCGTCTCTACCGAAGCCCGAAACCCAGCGTCATCATTCACATCCTTCTCCGTCGTCCGAAGGTCAACAGCAACTGTCTTTGCCGATAAAGAAATCTCTTGGAACAGCGGACAGACGGCGCGAGTTCCGTGGCATTGTAGAGGAAACGAATGGGAATGGCTCTCGATCAAATCCTTTGCTCTCACCTTCCCAGGGTACGAGAGAAACCAGAGAGGAAGGCGGGTTAGCGGGGAGGAGGGAGTTGATAAGCATGGTTTCACAAAGGAGCAGGAGATATTCCAGCTCATCCGAAGACGCACCCTGAAAGGACACAAAGAGTGCGTTTACGTTTCTGGCGTTCTAACCCCGCATCGCATTGCTCTCCTCCGCTCATCCCTCGTTGTGTTGTATCACCACGGCGTTTTCTCACCCTTGCCTCACCATCCGCCGTTCTTGCGCACTGCTTGCAGTTGACTCTTTTTACACCACACCGCTTTTGCTCACTCGTCTCCCTTTCACCAAGTCTATCGTTATGTTTCTCATTTGCAACGCTTTGTACTCGTGTCAAAACGACCTTTCTCTGTTTACGAGCTGTGATGATGAGGGACACTTATAGTTTTTTTGCTTACCGTTTTCCCTGTCTTTTTGTTGTTTCTCTGGGCTCGTTTGTTCCCCGTTGGTCCGCAACTCAATCCCCTGTATATATGTCGAATCTGTTGCTAGATTTCCTCTGCACCGTAGCAATAGGCTGCACGAGGGCATGTCACCCTTAACATACTCGGGCTCTTAAACGGGGGGATACATGGGTCACGCCCGATACCGAGAAGTGGGGATGTTGGTTTCTATGGGATCAAGCGAGCGACACGGACGCGTCGCGATCCGAAGGGAAGATGCACTTGGCGTCAGATCCCGAGACACCGCCAGGGAAACTTAGTGTCAGGAGCGCACTGCTATCGGACGGATCAGACACAATTGGCTTGGTCAGCGTTGATTAGCTTCTCGCCCGGCTCAATCCGAAAAGAGCCGATGAAGGGTGGTTTGCGAGAGTAGTCCATTCAACCTCTCGACTGTGACCAGAACTGAGGAGAATATGTGCACCAGCACAAAGCTCGAGGTCTGTGGCAAAACCGGGGCAGATTTGGACAAGAAGGGGAGAGGGGGAGCCGAGTATGGAATTTGATGGGGCGTGCGGATGCTGATTGATCGTGGTTATGAGTCAGGATTCAGTCGGAGTTTCTGAGTTTGAAATGCACGGTATATAAGAACCTCGAGATCAACCCTTCGGAAAATTCCCTCCTCCCCCTCCCACGCGTGATCTTGGTTGTCGCTCCCGCCACTCGCTTTAGAAAATCGACAATGTCTTTTGCGTTGCCCGCCCGTCAGGTCAACTTTGGCCGTTCTCACTTCACCGCTCAACAGCAGCAGCAGTATCTCCAGCAACAGCAGGCGCTGCAACAACAGCAACAGCAACAGCAACAGCAGCAACCCTCCACCTCAAAGGTCCAGCCCTCCAATGGCTTGGCGCTTCCCTCTTCATCGTCCTCCAACCCTTATCTCGCTCCCCCTGCCCCAACATTATCCCTTCCTGGACCATCGACGTCCACGACGCCCTCCCAAACCCCCACACAATCCACCACTGAGGCAGTTACCGGTCCCACCACCCAAACCATTGTCCCCGCTACTCCCGCTCCTTTGACTCTTGAGCAGCAACACATCACCGCCGTAGAGGGCATTGTTCCAACCCTTCAAAATATCGTGGCTACTGTGAACCTGGATTGCCGACTCGACTTGAAGACTATTGCGCTGCACGCTAGGAATGCGGAATATAACCCTAAGGTTTGTGCCGTGCTTTGACTGCAACGTACGAACCGTTCCCACGTTCGTCCACCCCAATAGCGTTTCGCTGCAGTCATCATGAGAATTCGTGATCCCAAGACAACTGCGCTGATTTTCGCGTCGGGAAAAATGGTCGTGACGGGTGCGAAGTCGGAGGACGACTCAAGGTTGGCGTCACGCAAGTACGCCCGTATCATCCAGAAGCTCGGCTTCGACGCCAAGTTTTCGGAATTCAAAATCCAAAACATCGTCGGTAGTTGCGACGTCAAGTTCCCCATTCGTTTGGAGGGGCTTGCATACAGCCACGGGCAGTTCAGCAGTTATGAGCCAGAGGTTTGTGTACCTCCGGGCGCTCTGCATTGGGCGCTTTTGACGTTGGTTTTCCTCAGTTATTCCCTGGGTTGATTTACCGTATGATCAAACCGAAAGTCGTGCTCCTCATCTTCGTGTCCGGAAAGATCGTCTTGACCGGCGCTAAGGTATGCACAAAATTTCCCGACTCCGATCAGACCTATCGATCGATTGACATGGGTGCCTGTCACCGCTTGCTCCTCATCAGGTTCGAGAGGAGATCTACACGGCTTTCAACACGATCTACACTGTGCTCTGCGAATTCCGCAAGCCATGAGCACCTCGTGATGTCACGATGCTCCTACCCGGACTCTCGTCATCATCCCTCTCACACCAGGCCACTCCAGAAACCATGCCCTTCATCCTTTTCTATGCAGTTTCTTCCTGGTGATGGGTTGTCGGCTGATGCGTGCATGATGTAGTTGACTGTCTCGTCTCCGTCTCTTGCGCTGATGTTGGCGCGTTTGGAACTTTTCCCGGCTCATGACAACAACGATACACTTATACAATGCACAAGTAAATATACAACTATAGTATCCACCTTCTAGTTTCAATCAACGCTGTATAAATAGCAATTGTAGTCTTTCATCCACCTGTGAGCCGAACCAGCTGTCCTGATCAGACATTCCACTCAGTTGGCCTCATCCCCCGACGTCGATCAGCCATGGTCACTGGTAGAGGCCGGATGTCCATCGCCACTATCAAGAGGCAGCCCGTAATCCAACAAAAGCGCAAGTGCACGAGGGCGGACCCTAGACAGACGCGTATCCTGCTCAAGAATTACGATCCTGAGGCAAGGCCAAGCGCAGAGCAGTTTGCAGACATGTCGCGGGAAACCAACCTGTGCGCCGTCTTGATTGCTTTTGTCGCCTTGTCTGATATCTCCTTTGACTCATGTTTTTGTGCCCTCACGTTCTTTGGATCGCCGTGTAGACCCGTCGACTGGATCAAGAAGTGGTTCTTACGGAAGCGAAAGGCGGATGGCAAGAACAGGACCCTCGTTCCTACTGAGCCGACCTTCGTGGAAAACGACTCCCTGGCTCACGATGGTCGGGCACTCGAACACGCGCACTCAAAATTCTGGAGCATGGACGCGTTCGCTGCCGCGGATTCGACGAGTTTCTCCCCTTCTGTTGGACACATTCCAAAGTTCTACGGTCACCGCAGGCGCAGCCTTCCACCTGGAAATGTCGACAACGATGCTACTGATTCTCAGGGAAATGAGGAAGAGAGTGCGATCCTGTCTTCAGAAGCATCTGCAGAAACTGGCTATAGCTATGTGGCACCGACGGATTCTGTTGTTACTGGCGGAAACGGGGAAATCGTCACACCAGCGAACCATGACTTACGGGAAGTTCTACTCGGAGCAGACGCGTTCGCCGGATACATATCTCCTTCTGCAACAAATGAGGATCCGTCGGGATCCCCTGTTTCTGAGCATCCCAACGTTACCCTCATGGTTGATGAACTCATTTCTGTGGCCGCCTCGCCGGAGCGCTCTATATATCCCGGAAACCCCTTCGACGGAAGGTTTTCTCACTCTGAAAGCGTTACCACCTTGGAATTCGGCATGACAAACTACCCTGTCGCTCCGATGTCATCTCCCATCGACACAATCGGTGACTTTATCTCAGCCTCGGGCGATCTGGACCTCGTTGCGACCACGTCTTGCAACACATCTGACGACTTTGAACTCGGCGTCTTTGACTCTGCGACTGGTTTTCTGGACTCGGACCTCGTTTCGTTGCCTGGTTTTACAGATCTTCCGAGCTATATGACAAGCATCCTTGGCGGACCTTCTGCGTTCCACGAAAGCTTTCTCTTCCAAGGAAAATCAGATTCGATGGGAGACTCAGTCGATGTGGCCAGCTATGGCAGTCTTCTCGGTGCGGATCATTCAGTCTTCACGTTGACCAGGTTTGAAAGCTGTTAATAGCGCCAATGGATGCCGGCCATGAACCTGAAAGCGCAAGCGCTCTAGGTCTTTCTCTCTTGAATTTTTACGACGACATGTGTGATCCGACTGTGTCCATGACGGATTTTGGAGGATTTTATGGCAGCGGGAATAGCAAGAGTGCTGCAGATGTTGTAGATTCAGGCGAGGGGTGGTGGGCGGATGCGTTTGGAACGGGGGAGGATTCGTGGGCTGATTGGAAGAGCTGAGACGATCGCGGCCAAAGTCGGAAATGGAACGATGTGATTTGTTGTAGTCGCACAAGCAAACTCCACCTCTCTCCCTCTTCCGTACATCCTTCCAGTACAACATTCCATCCCGGTCTGCTCTCTTCCTCAACCGAACCCCCGCGATTGGGCGCGGGGATAGAAAATGCAAGAAAAGCGGAAAGAATGGACAGCTAACAGCATGATTGGTGAATCCGTCCCTGATCGCTTACCGCAACCCGGTGTCGTGCATGCTCATTCTTTCTCGCCCTCGAACCTCACACGGTAGCTGGAGCGGGAGGCGGTTTGGTGGCGAGCATCGCGACTTGCCCCCTGGATGTGATCAAGACAAAGCTGCAGGCTCAGAGGTACTCACAGGGTCAGAAGGGTTACGAAGGGGTTATCGGTTAGTTTCAGCTCGTTCTTCGTCCCTTTATGCTTTCATACGCCTTCCTTTGTTCTCTCTCCTCTAAAAACACAACTTCCGCACGCGTTCACGCGACACCTGAACCGAAACTGACTGGTCGAGCACAGACACCATTAGGTCCGTCTGGAGGAACTCGGGCTTTAAGGGTTTCTATCGCGGACTCGGTCCCACAATGCTAGGCTATCTGCCGACATGGGCCATCTATTTCGCGGTTTACGACGGCATCAAGACCACCTTTGGGGAAGTCCCGCTCGGAGTTCAAGCTCCCCCACCTCCAGTTACATCGAAACCCGGGGGTCCTGTGGTCAAGGTTGACGATACGGGAAAGGAGAGAGTGTTGTATCCAGCCGCGCACCCCAAAGGGTACCAACCGGTAGCCAGGGAACACCCTTGGGGGTTGCATATAATGTCCGCAATGATCGCCGGGGCGACGAGCACGACATTTACGAACCCTCTGTGGGTCATCAAGACAAGGTTCATGGTGCGTATCATCAGTAACACTATGGACGCCTCTTTTGATTATCCGTTGCCCCAACTCAGACTCAAACGTGGGACGAGCCTCGGTACTTGCACACATTTGACGCTGCGAGGACAATATACCGGTCGGAAGGTGTCAAAGCCTTTTACCGTGGTTTGATCCCAAGTCTCTTGGGCATCGCGCATGTAGCTGTTCAGTTTCCGCTTTACGAACAGTTGAAGATATGGGCACGTAAGTCAACTCGTCGAGATTTTCACTGGGCACGCGATGCTGAGCCATCTATACGTAATTCTGTATTCTAGAGGGTTCCTCAGATGTCCCACTTACGCCGCGGACAATCCTCCTCTGCTCTGCAATCGCGAAAATGACGGCTTCGATAGCGACGTACCCACACGAGGTCGTTCGGACGCGGTTGCAGACTCAGAGACGACCGTTGGCGGACGACATGTCATCGGATGGGATGGTGAAGCGGCATTCTCGACGAGGAGCGGTCTACACTGCGAAGAAGATTGTGATTAAGGAGGGTTGGTCGGGGTTATACAAGGGGTTGAGCGTGAACCTGATAAGGACGGTGCCAAACAGCGCCGTCACGATGCTAACGTACGTGCCTCGATCCCAGTTGCTCAGGTTCGAACGTTCATGATCCGGGCTGACACCACGATTAGGTATGAACTGTTGATGAGATACCTCTCTACGATATAGCGAATCGCAGCTTGGAGCATGGCGCATACAGACTCATTCCCACCCCCTATCTCGCCGCACTCACGTTTCGACCCCCCGCCACCGCTTGTATCACCCCTCACATTGCCGGTCGGTGGTCCCTCTCCTGCCCACTATCCCCGTCGGTAATAGCGGCCCGTGTTTCCCTTCGCACCCTCTGCTAGCTCTCCTCAAACGGCTGTATCCCATAATACCTCGCAATCTTCCTTTTTCCTCTCTTGCAATCAATCCATCACCCTGGCCATCTCGGCCGCTCCACACACACACACACGAGTGACTCACGCGCGCGACCCGTAGCGTATTTCCTAATCTTATTCGCAGTCATTTGCCCTTCCCGTGTAATCGTCCTCGTTGCCTTGCATAGATTTCTCCGCCTGTCTCTACTTCCTCCCCCGGTTTCAATGGGACTGAACTTTCGGTTGGGAAGCTTGGTTTTATTTCGACTACTTAAACACCAGTAAATAAGGTAATAAGAAAGGAAGGAAAGGACAGACCGAGGAGGTCAAACTATATAATAAAAAGAGGGTAAGGCCGAAGACGGCCGGTGGTATAATGAACATGTGCGTAGTTTTGTGGTATCGGGGGTGGTCGGTGGGGTGTCAAACTATAAGTTGTATATGTACGTGCCACATAAACCACGGTAAGACATCGGAAGGATGGGGAGAAGGCGAAGAAAGGAAGAGATAAAAGTCATGAGTAATGGGAATCGATGACGCCCAAAGGGAAGGAAGTTGAAGTAATAAGGAGTGACTCGGGTGGGTAGGGGGTATGTGAAAGGGCAAACAAAAACGGCATACCGGGTAAGGCGAATAGATGAGCTCAAGTCCAGCGGGTATGTACAGAGGGAGGATAGGGGGAAAGGTCAGGGTGAAGCTAAGGGGTGGGGGCTAGGGTAGAAGGTGGAGGGGAAGAAAATAAGAGAAGCCAGCACCGCTGTCCTTCGTATGGCCGGTGAGAAGAAAGGGCAGCTGTGGTCCGTGAATGGTGGGTAAATGTGAGAAGATGAACCGACAGTGAAACATGGGGGCGGGGGGGGGGAGCTACACAGACAAAAGGGAATAATCGGTGAGGTGAGGCGAAGATGCAACGGATGGAGCAAGTACAAGAAACGGGCCGGAGATAACGGCATGCTTGAGGGTGATGGCTGCGATGGAAGTTAGAAGCAGCGGGTGAAAATGACGAATAGGAGCAAAAGTGAAGTGAAAGGCGTCAAAAGGGTGTCAGGGAAGCGGAGGGGATCTATGAGAACGCGGTTTAGATCGGGCAGGTCGAAGGCTGACAGGAAGGGCACTGAGAGATTTGGAGTCGAGATCGCTTGGGTTCTATCGCCAACGAATCCATTACTCTACTGGCCCTTCGACCTTTACGCCTCGTGATGAGCTAACGCTCCTGATATCCCGTCCCTCCTCTGCGAGCTCCTTGTTGAGGAGTTCAGTTTCCTTCTCTTTTTCTTCAGGTCTCTCTTCAGGGGGGCCACCCATAAATTCGGGTTTCCTTAGCGCCATCCTGAACGCATCAGCCATGATCGCGGCATCTGCTCCCGAGAAGAGACCCGACTCCTGTGCTGAGTTGCTGCGCGAGATTAAGGAACCATCATCACCTGTCGTCTTCTCATGGGGACCAGGCGCTCCAGCTGTTGCTGATCCCGTAGCCTCACCGATGGCAGGACCTTTGGCGCCCAGCAGAGGAGATGCCACTTGAGGAGCTGGTGGATTCTCGGTCATGATTGGTGTCGCAGATGATACAGAATCACGATGAGGGGCATATCTTCGCCTGCGCATCCTGCAGAACAAGAAGACGAGGACACAGGTGACCAAAAGAGCCAAAAATCCCAAGACGGAGATGACGACAATCGCCCAATGGGGAAAGGATGAACCGTCATTGGTGTCCTGTACGCTGCCGGTGGGTCTTGATGTTGTTGATGAATTTGACGACCCGGGTGAATCGGTTGCTGTGGGTAGGAGAGAGGAAGATGCAGACATGGCGGAAACTATTGAATTGGCGTATGTCGTCTCTGTAATGGCATATTTGCGTTAGTTTCGGGGGGTAGAATAGGGGTGGGCGCTTGAGAAGCTGGTCATGAGGGAGAAGGGACTTACGGACTGCGGTGAACGTTGCCTGAGGGAGGTAATTGGCACCTAAAGACTGACCACCTGGAGTGATGACCCAGTAGAACATATAGGAGATATTCTGGCCACTCCAGTCTCCACCGCGATTACCCCACCATGTGTCGTTGACGAGAGCAGTGATGTCTCCGGCACGGTCAGTCGGATTGGGGTATTCTAAGCGCGAAAGGACTTGTTCCCCGGAATCGCCATGGAAGAGATAGATGTTCACAGTGCCTCTCTGAGCGTATTGAGGGAGGCGGCTATTCCCTGGGGTTGATGTAAAGAGGGGGAGCAGGGGAGGGATGGCTGAATGCTTACAAACAAAGGTTGCCCATTCGTTCTGGTGAACAGTTGTATTGGAGAGGGGATAGCACGAGAGGACATCGTTTCCGGAAAAGACCTGACAGTCTCGTCTTGCTTGCGCTACGGGAGAAGAGATGGGAGGTGAGGGGATCAATCGCAAGGGAGGGATAACTGGCAGGAAGATGTTCCGGGGCCGGTGGATTGCGATAGGTTCGTGGCAACCGCAACGAGAAGGGGCGGGAGTGGTAAGGAGAGTAGGTACGAACCTATAGCAGTCTGATCTGGGACTGAGGATGTCTGGCGTCGTTGAACGGTGAGACGCTTGCGACGGTTGACCGACGGGGACCGTTTCCGTTTGGATGTTGAGGATTCAGGGACCTGTGGGATTGGCGTCTGTTCCGGCCAGGGGTTGCGCAGGGCAGAATCGAATGTCATGGGTGGAGGAGTGGGGAGGAAATGATTCGAGAGAGACGGGTTGGGAGGGAGCCAGGAGGGAGAACGGGGGGGAAAGGAGACGATCGAGTCGGGTGAAATGAGTTCTACCGCAAACGACGGAAGACCCGGGGTACAGGGGGGGGGCGGATATGAGGGAAGGGGGGGGGATACGGAGGAAGAGGAGGAGGAG
>Ga0307515_10016376_pt1 | contig 13574 bp, 12 predicted proteins | sample 17_EM_MG_FD_194513 | JGI IMG/M metagenome (GOLD analysis project Ga0307515, IMG submission 194513) | Populus trichocarpa ectomycorrhiza microbial communities from riparian zone in the Pacific Northwest, United States - 17_EM | ecosystem: Host-associated > Plants > Roots > Unclassified | place...
ATAGGGTAACTCAGCATGATTCAAGTCGCTGGTTTTTCGGTCAACACGCGCATGACTTACCACAGCGCAACAGAAGCAGAACATAAGATTCTACAACATAGGTATTATTTTTAGGCACAGATACAAGTTGTGGAAAAAAATTCTGGCCGAAATCTGTCCAATTTTCGGCTCGGTGGCCCATTGTTGCAAATCCGGTTCAAGGACCACTCCATCACTGTACATCATTCGCGTTGCTGAACGCTGGCTGGGCGTAGATTCCAAGACGCCTTGAGGTCTTTCTTCCAGCCCATCAAGACCGATGATCCCCGCATCGACTTCTACACCATGTACAAGAGGGAGGCGACCGAGTACGATATGGACTACGTCAAGAAGTACGACGAGGACCTCAACACCACCCTGATTTTCTTGCGTCGCTTGCCATCGATCATCCGCTCTCGTCGGCTGTTCCTGTAGGCTGGTCTGTTCTCTGCCGTCAGCTCCGCCTTCGTCATTGATGCCCATTCGAACCTCCAACCCGATCCGAACGAGCAATCCGCCGCCCTCCTCCGCGCAATTCTCCTCACTCTCAATCAGTCTGCCATCCCCGGTGATACTCCTGCCGTCCCACCTGCCCAGGGGGACCCACCGGGCGAGATCGTCACCGTGACCTGTCTCATGTATGCGAGTCTGAAGCCCAGGAATGGAGCAAGTTGGAGTGTTGGATGGGAACTGTCTGCGTTTTATGGCCACTGGACGCTGATAGGATAACGGAAATGGATCTTATCCTTCCACTGTTCCGGCAACGACCTGGCGCTTTCTGGAAGCTCAAACAACGGATGGAACGATGGAGCCGGGTGAGGCGCGAGACCATACCCGATTCGTTCCAACGAATCTACTAACAAGCACGGGAAGTTGCACAACGGGATATACCGTGGGTTCCCTTTCGCGCTCACCGAACATACTCTGGGTCTCACGCAGGAGTTCGTTTCGTCTTAGGCCAACTTCACCCACCGGAACTGAAGAACTCGTCCATTCGCCACCGCCAAGAAGCAACGGGTTCTGGGAGTCGCTACTGTATCACGCGTTTTAACGTTTGAACGGTGTGGCTATTTGTGCTTGACCCCTTTACATTTCCCGTCCATCATTTTTGCGAGTTCCTTCAAGATCACCTTCCGTCGTGGTGGTCCTTTTTTAATCGTAGATTCTACGCAATTACGATGTATTCTTGTGTCAAACCTTATTGTTCTCGTCCCCCTCCCTTAATGTAACGTGCATCGTTCCCTACACACATCCAACCATTTCTGAATATCTCGGTCAATTGTGTTGTGAACCCAGAGGTGTAGATTGAGGCTTAGGTACGGGGGCGGACTCCTATCGAGTCGTCGAGGTGATGGGATCACCGGAGAGAACTACACCCTTCACCGTACGATTGATCCCAAGCTTGGGTTTGGACCAGTGCCTCCACGGCTGGCAGAGGCGACTGTCACGCCGCGAGTCCTCAGTGCATCGAGTACCGCTCGGCTTCATGAATTCCAGCCAGAGTACTATGGTGCAGATCACTTAGAGACCATACTTTGTGACAGCCGCAAAATTTTGTCGGTGAACATTTCTGGGCACTGGTTCCCCTGGGCGCCGCTCCTGAGACAAATACATTTCAAAATGTATAGAAATGTACATATTTTGGTATTTTCTAGCGGTTTATAAACTCAGGTGAGCAACTGGCGAGGGTCGTCCAAGGTCACCCATGCAAGATTTGGGTGCCTTTCGTGGGATTTATTTACCAAATATGGTAATTTTTCCGATGCGGCAAAATCCATGAAGGTTGGAAAAAAATAACTCGACAACCTATGAAATTCTGTCTGACAAGATACTGAGTGACTATCCGTAACACCAGATAATATTATTTCCGTCGTAGAAGGGTGCCATTAGCCGAGGTTTATTACTCGATACCTGGGAACTTATACATCGTGTAGACCAACAGAACTGGAGAACTAAGCGTCGAGGTGACACAAGCATGTAGTGGGGTTGGAGTAGGTGGGGTTGCCGTTCTTCCCGCCCCCAGTAATTCGGGAGGATGGTCGAGTTTCGAGCGAAAAGGGCCAAGGCGCCGGATTCCAGATGCGCGGTCTGGAGACAAAATCCTCGCCCCGACGCAACGGTCGGGGTCCTGACAGTTCCCTTAAAAGGCACTAAATATTCGTTTATACCCCGTCGTAGCCTTACGGATAGTCACTCACTTCTACACTTGAAAAGGAGCCTTTCTGTTAATTCAGAATGTTTCTAAGGTGATCGGAAGTGCCCCGAATTTTTGGAGTTTCCGCTTATCACAAACTAGTGGTCTCTAAGTGATCGGCACTGGCATAGCAGTGGCCCTTACCAACAGTCTCGATCGGACAGTTTGCGGCGGTTCGGCGGGGCCAATTACTCCGTCTTTTCTCGCGAAGGCCGAGAACGTCTTGTTCAATTTAGTGTTAGATGGCTGCCAGCGCAGCCGCTGAGACGTGGGAAATCGCTACAAGTTGTTGTAGCCGCACGGTAGTGAGGGGCATATTCCCGACAAAATGTTGCAACTGCCATCACAAAGGAGTGGTCTCTAAGCGATTTGCACCATAGATATCCCTCTACTGCGCGCTTCCCCTTCAATCGCCTCTCTGCTACCGGTCGAGGTGCTTATTGTGTGTTGGAAGGGAAGGGGGCCAGTCGGAATGTCCGACAAGCCTCTCATCGACCATCCAGCAGGGCCTAACTACGGAACCCAAGCCTCCGAACTCTCTTCCCCCTGTTCCTCAAAGGCTTTTTACCAGGCCGTCGTCCGTGAGTGACGCGGCGTCGACCGTCTCGGGCAGGCCCGCCGCACCAGTAAGCTCAGATCGAATGGTGTTTGTGTCTGACATATCACACGCAGGATGGACAGGTATTGAGATCGCAGCGCTTAGCGCTCAGCCTGCATCCTTTTGTTAAGAACGTAATGCTATCTTCCGCTCTGGCCGCGGTCTGGACTGGTGAGCTGCAACGCACCCTTTGTTTCAGTCAACAACTATCACTGGGAAGTTTCTGCGTTTCCCGATACTGCCCTCCGCTACGCAGTCCTTGAGACCATAGGCCTCACCTGGTATATTTTATCACTACAAAAAAATCTGACACGCAGGGAGGGTTTGTCGCTCCTGCATAGTCCTCCTCGCGCCGCCCCCGTCGACCCTTGCCGTCAAACTCCACATCGGGTGGCGCACAACAGATCTGAAGTAAGTCGATGGACCCTTTGCATGCTGTGCTTTCCCCCTTCAATCCCCCACTGGAAACGAACGAACCGCAACTGCCGAAGCGGTCGAAGCCGGGCTTCACGCACGTTGACGCGTCCAATCTATCTATTAGCCAACACTTGTATTATCGCCGCAGGATCGAAGCCAATTGGGGAAGTGTACATATTCCAGGTAGCAAATCGGGAGGGTCATGTACAAAGGCTCGTGCACATACTTGAGAAAGCCGTTCGTGATCAACAACGCAGATCTCGACGGAGATGCGGAGGTGATTGTTTCTCTCTTCCAGCATCTCCGGTCTCGCACCAAATATAGCCTTATACACCATATTGTCCATACACGTACTGTCTATCACTACCCTGCATGTGGCGGCTGTTTGCGTTTTGACCATTTTCCGTGGAATAGCACTCACCGACATCCGGGGCTCGGCATACCGGCATTAAGCTCGATGCAGGAGCCATGTATCCTGAGCATGTTATGGGACTTGAAAAATCGATGTCATATCCTTTCTTGAGGTCAATGGACGAGTCGGTAGACACCGCGATCCCTGGGCGCCAGACTCCGATGCGATCACTAGAGGCGGACGAGTTGGAGTGGGAAAGGGCCGGATCGAAACGCAAACAGACCGCGGGCGGCACTGACCGGAAGCGGTTGTCCCGTGGCCACTGACTTCGTATCCCTTCGTGCACGTTCGCCTATACGGTCGATCTGGTGTTTGGCTGTTGGACTGAGTATTCAAAAAATGTCGAGGCATCTACTCGGCCATAGTTCAGCTCCCTTCCCTTTTGCGAGTACTGTGGTAACACGACCAGTTCAGCGGTCATCGATCATCCCTCAAAGCCTCATCGCTCCAGCAAAAACCGAATTGACCGCATTTTCAGTGGCTGGAATTGTCGTGCTCGTACAACGTCATTCTTCCCTTGCTCAAAAGATTCCACGATCGTAACTCCCGTAGAGTTCCGAATCCATCCGCGACCCTCAAGGTAAGGTTCGAGAAATATTCACTATGAGGGGGAAGTCCCATTCCGGTGACATTAACTAGGATGAACTTGTGCGGTGGCCGACGAGCCAATATCGGCGAGCTCGGTTTCCCCGGTCTGGTCGGTATGGCTACACGATCTATCTCCCACCATAACCTGACGACGCGTGGCACCCGACATAGTGTGTTTGATATGTTGCGGCATACTCACGACGTCCACATACCTTTCCCATGGTACGCCAGCCTAGAAAAAGCTTTCAAGTCACCTCGTCTCTTCCAGAACTCTCCTCCTCACCCGCCCAGTCGCTGTCGTATTGGCATCCGTTGGGCTCACACTGTCCCTTCCATTGACCAACTGTATCCGGGCACGCACAACGAGTCGCTATTCATGGGTTATGCCGAAAAGAGCGAAAAGAATGAAAAGGAATCCCCACCATTGCAAATAGATCCAAAATGGTACGCGTCACACCCTCCATCGTCTGCGTCTCCGATCGCTGACTGGGCGTAGCTTCCAAGATGCCTTGAGATCCTTCTTCCAGCCCATCAAGACCGATGATCCCCGCGTCGACTTCTACACCATGTACAAGAGGGAGGCGACCGAGTACGATGCGGACTACATCAAGAAGTATGACGAAGACCTCAACACCACACTCATTTTCGTGCGTTGTCCACCACTACTCCTGTCAATTATCTCACCTGCTCCTGTAGGCCGGTTTGTTCTCTGCCATCAGCTCTGCCTTCGTCATCGACGTCCATTCGAATCTCCAACCCAATCCGAACGAGCAATCCGCCGCTCTCCTCCGCGCGATTCTCCTCACTCTCGATCAGTCCGCCATCCCTGGTGAGACCCCTGCCATCCCGCCTGCCCGGGGAAATCCATCGAGCGAGATCGTCACCGTGACCTGCCTCATGTATGCGAGTCTCATAATCTCCATGCTCGCCGCGTTCATCGCCATGCTGGGCAAGCAATGGCTGAATCGATACTTGAAGAATTCTGGCGGGTCGATGATCGAGCGATGCGGAGATCGTCAACGCAAATGCGATGGGCTGGAGAAATGGCCACTGCACCTCTTCGTCGAGAGTCCCCCGGTGATGCTCCAGGTCGCCCTCCTCCTTCTCGCCTCCGGTCTCTGTCGACACATGTGGACCATCAACACCTCGGTCGCATTCACCCTCATCAGTCTCACTGGTCTTGGAGTTGTATTTTATGTCGTGGTTGTGATTGCTGGGATATCGTCGTATGCATGTCCATTCCAAACGGCAGCATCGGTTGTTCTTCGCCGTTTCTGGAAGAGGGTTCGGCGTGAGGTCGTCTCCCTTCCCGTTCGCTCTACACGAGTGCTCCCGCGGACCCGCCGGATGTGGAACCGGAGAGTCCGGTCGCTCATCCGCCGTCGCCAATCTCTACCAACGAAGATTCCGCTTGAGAACATCGAGGTACAATCTGAGCCATGGATGAAGCCAATGGATCTTGCTATCGCCCGCCGAACGAACGCCGATGATGTACAATGTGTATCGTGGATCCTCAGAAATATCACGGACCCGGAGGCACTTGACACCGCCATCAGACTCGCCGGTACCATCCGGTGGTTCGATGACGGAATCAATGTCAACCCTCCCTACGATCTGATCGTCTCGACATACAAGGCGTGTTTTGATCCCACTGGCAAGTTGTATCCCGGGTCGAGGGACAGGGCATACTATTCTGGACGGGCAATAATGTGGATCCGCACTCTCGCGATGTGCAAATCCCAGGAGTTTGGAAACGCATTCCCCCTCCTAGGCACGGAATACGTGGCTCTAGGTCTTGACCATGACCTCGGACATCTTCTCCAGGTCAACTGCGTGGCTTATTCCGAGTTGTGCATCTCCTGGCTGCTAGCGATCGGTTCAGAACATACTCCCTCCCACTCAAGATGGATTTCAAATGTACTGTTACATCTGACCCGGGCCAACCAGACCGCATTGGACCCTCAGCTTCTCCTGGGCTACATTTCCGGAACCCACGAAACCAAGACTACCCTCCCTCTCAATGCGACGCTCAACCGACTCCTGGTGTGGTGCATCTTCCTTGGATCACCTGTCGAGGAAGAGGCATTGAAAATTCAAGACAAATCGTACGATACCTCCTCTTTTTGCCCCTCACATTGTTGACATTGCGCTGTACCAGTGAACACATGGAACAAATCCTACATCAATTATCCACAGCGGTTCGTTCAACCATCAATGGAACTGGGGCTCAACGTGAATTCATCCCGCACGTGCTGCATGACTTGATCGGGTTGGAAACTCGCCCCATCTGCTTGACGGAGATCGCATATGGTTGGTGCTCTGTGATATACCAGAACCGTGAAAGCCTTGGGGATTGGAAAGGTCTTCTCCTTGCTTCTATGGAAATCGGTTTCCGTCACCTCGATCCTCAGGACTGGTCCACCTCACATACACTCACTCATACCGAACACCACCCGGAAATGGTTGACATAGTTTTCGGAAGTCAGGACGGGGAAGCAATTGCGGATCTTCTCTACGCCTGGACCATACGTCATTCCCTGTCCATCTCACTTGGCACATGTACAGAACACCTCGTTTGTCTGCACGATCTCGTTCCGTTCTCCTCGAGGTTGCGGCGACTTGTTATACGCTCCGTCGAGCTCATCGGTTATGGAGGATTTGAGAGGGTAGGAGTGGAGAGGTTTGTCGGATTGCTGAACCATCTTCGTGTCACAGTCGAAGATATGGAGTTCCAGACCGAATGGTTAGGACTTCTCTTGGAGACCCTCCAGACCCCCGAGGGAGCTCAACACTTATCCCGCTGGTACTGGGAGCTATTGGTGGAACTTACTATTTCACGGTCCTTGTGGCCGGAACGCGATGTCACCCACAACCCACAGACCGCGACGTTCCTCACCAAAGCCCACGAGTGGAACAAGTTAGAGTGTTGGATGGGAATTGTCTGGATTTTATGGCCACCGAAGGCCGAGGAAGAGGAAGATCTTGGCCGTTCGATCCTTCTACTGTTCCGGCAACGACCTGGTGCTTTCCAGAAGCTCGAACGATGGATGGAACGATGGAGCCAAAGAGACGACAAGAAAATACCCGAGTCGTTCCGACGAATCTGTAATTGGGCGCAGGAAGCTGCACAACGCGATACACGGTGAGTTTATTTTCACGCCCACCAGATGTATTTTAGGTCTCACGTGGGGGTCCGTTTTGCCTTAGGCCAATCTCATCCGACGATCAAGGAATTGAAGAACTTGCTAGTTCACCACCGCCCACCCCTCCCCCGTCGGTATGCAGTGGATTCCGGGAGTCGGGCGGCCTACCGTACTATGCCCTCTAATGTTTGAGCGGTATGGCCGTTGGCATGTTTGCTCCAGTTCCACCATTTTCTGTACTCCTTCGGGGCTGATTACCTTCCATTGTGGTGGTTGTTTCTTTATCATAAATTCGATTCGAGTACAATGTATTACTCTGTAGAACCTTGTTGTTTCCGTGTTCTCCCTTCCTCTCTTCATACCTCCAATACAACGGCGCCATCACGTCATCTCCCACATACGTCCAGTCACTCCGGTATAAGGAACGAGCTGTCGAATCGTCGAGGAGATTGCCTCATCGAAGGAAACTAAACCCTGGGCCACTGGGTGATTGACCCTGAACTTGAACGGACAAAGGCTTCCACAACGTTTATGACGGTGGTCGTGAGCCCTCGTTGCGTCGGGTGCCGGTTAGCCTAATGAGCTTGCGTTGGAATGGTAAACGAGGCGAGCATCGAGTGGGCCGAGTTGTAATTGCGGCTTGGATTGTAAGATATTGACTCGGAGCGCCGTCAGTGTTGATGTCGGCCGTTTAACGTTTAACACTCGGACCGCAAGGCCACAGTTTTGACGGGCTGGAAGACATATCTGAGAGCATCTTGGAAGCTACGTGCAGTCAGCGGCGGGCGACCCAAACAACGTAGCGTGTCGGACGTACCACTCGGGATCAATTCGAAGCGGTGGGGACTCCGTCTCTCTTTCCGCTCTTTTAGCATCGTTCATGAGTGGTGTTTGTGTACGGTGGGCCGATGGACTCTAGAGAGAACGGAGTGTGTCAAGCAGGTGTTGATATTATAGCAATTGGGCGGGAGGGAAAGAACGTCGAGAAAGAGTGGGTCCGTACTTCTTTTGTGCTTGGTTTGTTCGGGTCACCTTTGGGGTCGATTTGGCCGGTCCATGTTAAATCGATAATTCATATGCATACGGTCCTAGTGAGACTTTGAGCGAAGTGGTGGACGGCATTTGTTCCGGGGGATCTGATGAGAGCGGGCTGGTCGGAGGGCATACTTGCGCTGGTTTCTTGCCAATTATGCATCTCATCTTTATTCTGCCAAGGTAAAAAAACCATCTTCCTGAACCTGGAGTCATTGCCTTGCAGATGGATCGAGGACCAGTCTCAGTCAGCGTCCAGCTTCCTTCCCTTTCACGACTGTCGCTCCCCGCAACTCCCGTAGATTTTGGGGCCGATCCGCGATTCTCATGGTAAGGTTTGAGAGATGTAAGGAGTCCCGTTCCGGCGACACTAACTGGGACGAGATTGTGTTGTCACCGGCGAACCGATACCGGAGGGTTCGGTTGGATCCAGCTCTCGATCAGCCCGGAGAAGTTCCAGCGCGTGCCGCGTCGTTTTTTTTTTTTTTTTTTGCTTCAGCATTTATACCCCGCAACAGCTACCTAATACAAGGGCAAGACGCGGCTTAATAAAAATAAAAGGGTTGGGTACATGTACTGAACGCATGGTGCGCGCGTGACGCGTCGTGCCCACACGGTGTATTTGGGTATCAACATCCGTACACCTTTCCTGCGGTACACCAGGCTAGAAAAGCTCTCAACCCACCTTACCTTCTTCAGAATTATCCCTCTTACCCGCACAATCCTTGCTGCAACGACGTCCGTTGAACTTACCTTGTCCCTTCCATCGGCCGACTACACCCAACCACGCGTAACGGGTCATGGAATTTGCTGAAAAGAGCGAGAAGAGCGAAAAGGAACCCCCACCGTTGCAAATCGATCCAAAGTGGTACGTTTAACTCCCTACATCGCTTGCATCGCTGACCGCTGACTGGGCGTAGCCTCCAAGACGCCTTGAGGTCTTTCTTCCAGCCCATCAAGACCGATGATCCCCGCGTCGACTTCTACACCATGTACAAGAGGGAGGCGACCGAGTACGATGCGGACTACATCAAGAAGCATGACGAGGACCTCAACACCACACTGATCTTCGTGCGTTGCCCGCCACCAATCTTTTCAATTATCTCACTCTTCCCGTAGGCTGGTCTGTTCTCTGCCGTCAGCTCCGCCTTCGTCATCGACGTCCATTCGAACCTCCAACCAAATCCGAACGAGCAATCCGCCGCCCTCCTCCGCGCGATCCTCCTCACTCTCAATCAGTCCGCCATCCCTGGTGACACTCCTGCCATCCAAACCCCCCAGGGAGATCCACCGAGTGAGATCGTCACCGTGACCTGTCTCATGTACGCGAGTCTCATAATCTCCATGCTTGCCGCGTTCATCACCATGCTGGGCAAGCAATGGCTGAATCGATACTTGAAGAATCCGGGCGGGCCGATGATCGAGCGATGCGGAGACCGTCAACGTAAATGCGATGGGCTGGAGAAATGGCCACTGCACTTCTTCGTCGAGAGTCTCCCGGTGATGCTCCAGGTCGCCCTCCTCCTTCTCGCCTGTGGACTCTGTCGACACATGTGGTCCATCAACTCCTCGGTCGCATTCACCCTCATCAGCCTCACTGGCCTCGGAGTCGTATTTTACGTCGTGATTGTAATCGCTGGCGTGTCATCGTATGCTTGTCCATTCCAGACACCAACCTCAGTTGCTCTTCGCGGCTTATGGAAGAAGTCTCGCCGTTGGATCTTCTCCCTTACCGTTCACTACACACGGGTGCTCTCGTGGGTCCGCCGAACGTGGAACCGGGGAATCCGGTCACTCTTCCGGCGCCAATCTCTGCCAACGGCGATTCCTCTCAAGGGCATAGAGGTTCACCAATCTGAGCCGCGGACGACGTCCAAGCGTTTTCATATCATTCGTCGAACGAATACCAATGACATCCGATGTGTATCCTGGATCCTCATTAATATCACAGACCCAGAGGCACTCGACGCCGCCATCAGACTCGCCGGTACCATCCGGTGGTTCGATGACGGAATCATTGTCGACCCTCCCTACGATCTGATCGTCTCTACATTCAGGGCATGTTTTGATCCCATCGGGAGGGTGTACCCCGGGTCAAGGGATAGGGCATACTATTCTGGACGGGCAATAGTATGGATCTACACTCTCGCGATGTGTAAATCCCGGGAGTTTGCAAGAACGTTCTCACTCCCATGCGCAGGACACTACCCAGCCTCGGATCCTGACCCCGACCTCAAACATAATCCTGACCCCGACCTCGAACATCTTCTTTCGGTTACCTGGGAATCCTCGTGTGTTCGTACGCGCATTCGCTGTCTGCTAGCGATCAACCCAGAACACACTCCCTCCCACTCACAATGGATTTCAAACGTGCTGCTACATCTGGTCTGGGCAAACCGGACCAGGTTGGACTGTGAATTTCTCCGGGGCTACGTCCCTGAACACAAAACCAAGGCCCTCCCTCTGAATGCAATGCTCAACCGGCTCCTGGTGTGGTGGATCTTCCTTGGATCACCTGTTGGGGAAGAGGCATTTGAGATACAAGACAAATCGTACGACATCTCCTCTTCCCCCCCCCCCCACATTGTTGACAGTACTCTTTACCAGTGACCACATGGAACAAATCCTGGATCGGTTGTCCCAAGTGATTCGTTCAGCAATCGTTGGCACCAAAGTCCAACGTAAATGCGTCCCGCACGTGCTGCACGACTTAATCGGGTTGGAAACCCGTCCTGCATGCTTGACGAGGATCGCATTTGATTGGTGCTCTGTGATATACGAGAACCATGAAAGTCTTGGGGATTGGAAAGGTCTTCTCCTCGCTTCTTTGGAAATCGGTTTCCGTCACCTTGACTCTCAGGACCAGTCCACATTTTTCTGGCGGACTTCTGCAGAAATCCACCCAGAAATGGTCGACGCAGTTTTCGGAAGTCAGAAAAGCGAAGCAATTGCAGATCTTCTCCACGCCCGGATCGTATGTCTTTCCCCTTGCAGATCAAGTGGCATCTTGGCAGAACGACTCGTTTGTCTGCACAATCTCGTGCCATTCTCTCCGAGATTGCGACGGCTCGTGATCCGTTCCGTTGGGCTTATCGGTTATGGGAAATTCGAGGAGGTAGGGGTGGAGAGGTTTGTCGGGCTGCTGAATCATCTCCATGTCGCAGTCGAAGATATGGACGACCGGTCTAAATGGATGGAGCTCCTCTTGGAAACCCTTCAAACCCCCGAGCGAGCCCAACACTTATCCTATTGGTACTGGGAGTTAGTGGTGGAGCTCGCGGTTTCGCAGGCACTGTGGCGCGTACCCACCTACAATCCACGAATCTCGAAATTCCTTATCGAAGCCCAGGAATGGAGCAAGTTGGAGTGCTGGATGGGAACTGTCTGGATGGTATGGTCACCAGAGGCTGATGGGATAACGGAAGAGGATCTTGGTCATTCAATCCATTTACTGTTCCTGAAGCGACCTGGTGCTTTCGAGAAGCTCAAACAATGGATGGAACAATGGAGTCAAACAAACGACGAGAACATACCTGATTCGTTCCAACGAATCTGCGAACAAGCACAGGAAGTTACACAACGGGATACACCGTGAGTTCCCTTATGCGCTCAACGGGTATATTCTGGGTCTCACGTGGGAGTTTGTTTCGCCTTAGGCCAATTTCATCCGGCGATAAAGGAACCGAAGAACTCGCCCATTCACCATCACCCATTCCTTCTCCACTGTCGGGAGGCAGTAGGTTCTGGGAGTCGCTACCTCACCGTGCCCCCTGATGTTTGAACGGTATGGCTACTCAGGTTCGCCCCTTCTATACTTCCAATCCCATCACCCTGTGAAACCCTTCGAGACCACATTTCGTTGCGATGGCCACTTTTTCACGATAGATTCTACACAAGTACGACGTATTCTTCTGTTGAATCCAGTTGTTTCCATTTCCTCCCTCAATACAACGGGGCGCCATCCTCCACATATATCCAACCATTTTTGAATATCTTGGTCAATTATGTCGAACCCAGAGATGTAGATCAAGGCTTAAGTACGGAATGGACTATCCTAGTAGTCGTCCAGGCGATGGGATCACCGGAGAGAACTGCACCCTGCACCGTGAGATCGATCCCGAACTTGAATTTGGACCGGTGCTTCCAAGATCGGCAGTAGCGACCATGCTGACCGTGAGGCCCTCAGTGCGTCAAGTGCCAGTCAACTTCACGAATTTGAGTTAGGGTAGAATCATTGTTTGGGTGGGGTGCATTTGTAGCTGCTGAACTGTATGCCATCGAGGGCGCCGCTAGCGTTGATGTCGACCGGTTCAACATTCGGACCGCAAGGCCATGATAGTTCTCCAGCAGACGGTCGAGAGCGGTGGCAAGCGCGAATACTGGCAGTTGAGCGCCAACGATACCGAATGGTATTCATCCACGTCGTACGCGAGACCGGCTGCGTAAAACGGGACATCTCGCCCACCTGGTTCGCCCACCGTGCACCAGAGAAGGGGGCTTCTGCGGGATCTTATCCTAGATACCTCTTCCACTGCTGACGGATTCTTGTATGACCTAGGGCCGCCATTGATTATGATCAGAATTTCAATAGCGATCCGACGTACCCCCGCGTTTCATACACCAGGTAAAGCCCTAGCTCCATTCAGTCGAGCATCATGCATCAATCTAAGCGCGGTCAAGTGAAGTCCTTACGCAGGTTACCCATTCGACCTGCCATATTGATCCTTCAAACAGGGGTCTCTGGATCAGCAAACGCGGACACAAAGGGGAGGCATGATGCACTGATAGATCGTGAACATACCCTCTCGATTCGCCAAATAACCATCAAATGAGGTGAAACACCCGAGGGGGGATAGAGACGTGTAACTGGCGGCATACCCGGCATCGAACGGCTTTGCCCACAATCCTCCTGTGTGAGCGTCGAGCTTTGTGATCGAGCCGAAAACTGGGATCGGCAGGTACGACAATGAAGCGTCGGTGATATACTTTTGGTCCCCACGGTAGGTTGCGGAACAAGAAACGGTGTTACGGTTCTTTACGGGGCGTGAGTTTGGACGAGGAGAAGGGAATCTCGAACTTTGTCGCGTGGACAGGGACCTGGCTAACGGCCAAAACATCCTTTCCTGTGAAGATCGACTCCACGAAAAGAAACTCGGCTGTGAATTCCAAAAC
>Ga0307515_10016377_pt1 | contig 13573 bp, 19 predicted proteins | sample 17_EM_MG_FD_194513 | JGI IMG/M metagenome (GOLD analysis project Ga0307515, IMG submission 194513) | Populus trichocarpa ectomycorrhiza microbial communities from riparian zone in the Pacific Northwest, United States - 17_EM | ecosystem: Host-associated > Plants > Roots > Unclassified | place...
GCGCGGAATTTACAAGCGATGCTATTGACATTTTGATCGCTGACGGAGAAACAACTCAAAAGATGATCAAGGTGGGTTCCACAAGGAAGTTCGCGTGAGGTTTTCCGAGGTCTGATCGGACCTTTCAAGTTCATCATGTCGACACTTTTTGTTGGTGTCCTCAATACCGGGATAATCAGTAAGTCGATGTCTGACGAGGTTCACGAAGGCTAATAAAATCTAGCGTGCTGGACGCTCTTCGACCTCGCCGTCCACCCAGAGTGGAGAGAGAAGTGCAAGAAGGAGATCCAAGACCTAATTTCCCGTCACCTCGGAGGCTCCCTCTCCTCCGCAACATAGCGAGAGAAACTCGCCGCAATCCCTGTCTCCGCGTGGGAAGACGAGCTCCCTATTCTCGAAGCTTGCACCCGGGAGTCACACCGAATGTCCCACAATACTGTTGCCCTCCGGAGGAACATTCATGAGGAGATGAAAATCGGCGAACTGGTGGTCAGACGAGGAGATTTCCTCGTATGTTCCCCCGCTGATGTCCACTTGAACCCCGAATACTACCCCGAACCACACAAGTACGACCCAGGTCGGTGGTTGCGACCTGACCCGGTCCCGAAAGCTATCTATCCGTTCCTCGGTTGGGGAACCGGTAGGCACTTTTGTACAGGGATGAAGACGGCAAAGTTGGAGATGAAGTTGATTGCGGCCATGTTTTTGACGAGGTATGAGTTTAACCTCGTGGATGAGGATGGCAAGTTCCCCGATCATTTGCCTGTCCCGGACAGGAACGACATACACCAGGTGCGGGTGGGATCGTGGATAAGATGTTCCGGTCCAGACGCTCATCTTGTTTCTCCTTGCTCGCCTCTGTCCAGGCTCGTCCCATTGGAGCCACGTGCTACTTCAACTTCGAGAAGGTCGTGCAGTAGACGGACGGCCACGCGTTCCCCCCATAGGTTTATCCCCAGGCGAGGATTTGTATCATGCGTGACACGTAGTCGTATATCTATACCACTATTTTTTAGCTCGCATGCTGAGAGCACGCTGCCTAGCGTGATCGCGAATTCGTTCCCGCCGGTGAGGTACCCCAACACCACCACGTCTCTCGAGAAAAGGACCGCCGCCGCCGTATTGCACACCTGTAGACTATCCCTTTGCTTTTCGGTCCTTGTAGAATACATACGAACCCTCGTCCAAAATATCAGCCGATCCCCCGTAAACCTGCGAGAAGCGGGGTTCATCACGTGATCGCTACTTACAAGAAGAGTTAACTTTCCACGCCAACTCTTTTTTCTGACTCGTGTTGTGCATCCCCTGCCGTACACCGAGTCTCTCCTCTTCCAACGCTCTCTATAAGACGACCACTCTCCGTCCTTTTCCTTCTTTTCTTTTCCTTCTTCTCACCCGAAAATGATGCAACGCTCTGCTGCATCCAAAAAGGTCCCCCTCGTCCGTTTTAGGTCGACCACAGCAGGGACATCCTCCATCGTCGAGGCAAAATCGAGAGTCCTCGAACACGCAAGGAACATCTCTCGTACCAGTGTAAAGGGTGCTCAGCCCGCACCCACCGTGTGCGACCTCACCCGACTCCGTTCTGCTATATCCGCTAATTCTGACTCGTTAGACGACCGACACCCACACCGATCTTCCCCACCCGTAACAACATCCCGTACCAAGCCCCTTCTCTGGTCCACGAGCAAAACCTTGATCACTCTTTCATTGGCAAGTCGGGCGGGGAGATCTTCCACGAGATGATGCTCAGGCATCGTGTCAAGCACATCTTTGGATACCCCGGTGGGGCAATCTTACCCGTGTTCGACGCCATATACAACTCTTCCTACTTCAAATTCATCCTCCCCCGACACGAACAGGGTGCCGGCCACATGGCCGAGGGTTATGCCCGTGTTTCCGGGAAACCCGGTGTCGTTCTCGTCACCTCTGGACCAGGAGCTACCAACGTTGTTACCGCCATGCAAGATGCTCTTAGCGATGGCATCCCCCTCGTCGTCTTCACCGGTCAAGTTGCCACTTCAGCCATAGGATCCGATGCGTTCCAAGAGGCCGATGTCATCGGCATCTCAAGAAGCTGCACGAAATGGAATGTCATGGTCAAGGACATAGCCGAACTACCTAGAAGGATCAACGAAGCGTTCAAGATCGCTACCTCAGGACGTCCCGGTCCCGTTTTGGTTGATCTCCCCAAGGATGTCACCGCCGGTATTCTCCGTACGCCTCTCCCCTTCAAAGCTACCACTCCTGGACGGCCCTTGGGTCTCCCCAAGAACCCCTTACATCCCAACGACGAAGTTTCGATCGACTTGCTTGCGATCAAACAGGCGGCGGATCTGATTAACGGAGCTCAGCGACCGATCATTTACGCAGGGAACGGAGTCTTGTCTTCTCCGCTCGGGCCCGTCCTCCTCGCCAAGCTTTCAGAAATCGGGAACATCCCTGTGACTACCACTCTGCAAGGCTTGGGGGCATTCGATGAGTCATCGGATCGGTCCCTTCACATGCTCGGTATGCACGGCTCTGCGTATGCCAATTTGGCTATCCAGCAGGCGGATGTCATCATCACCCTCGGTGCCCGGTTCGATGACCGTGTGACGGGTAAGGTTGACACCTTCGCCCCCGCCGCACGAGCCGCTGCCGCTTCGGGTCGTGGAGGTATTATTCACTTCGAGATTCAACCCAAGAACGTCAACAAGGTCATGGAGGCTCAGATCCCCATCCTCGGAGATGTCGTCGCGGGTCTGAACGCTCTCGTACCCCTCATTCGATCTCCTGCTTCCAACGGAATGGCTGGGGCTAGGGACAAGTGGTTGAAGGGGATAATGGAGTGGAAAAGCAAGTATCCGTTCACGTACGAGGCTTCGAGCCCCAACGATCATATGAAGCCTCAGGAAGTAATCGAGGAGCTGGACAAACAGTTGAGTTTGGGGAAAGACGGAAAGTGGAAGGAGGAGACTGTCATTACGACGGGTGTGGGGCAGCATCAGATGTGGGTCGCTCAGCACTATAGGTGGAAGGTCCCCAGGAGTATGGTGACCAGTGGTGGTCTTGGTGTACGTTTCCTCACTTGAAACCCCCTGTTTTTGAATCTATGATACTGACGCACGGTGGTTCTTTATTTAGACCATGGGCTTCGGTTTGCCTGCGGCTATCGGTGCGAAGGTTGCCGCTCCACACAAGACTGTCATCGATATCGATGGAGACGCCAGTTTCAGCATGACCGCTATGGAACTCCAGACAGCTAGCCAGTTCGACATTGGAGTGAAGGTCTTGGTGTTGAACAACAGATTCCAGGGAATGGTTCTGCAGTGGCAAGGTACGTTCAACACCATCTCGTCTTTCATTCACCTCGGATTTCTTAACCTCCCCGTTTGGTTAGACCTCTTTTACGACGCCAGATACTCCCACACGGCCATGACGAATCCCAACTTTATTCTCCTCGCTCAAGCCATGGGCGTGCACGCCATCAGGTGTGAGACTCTGGAGGAGCTCCCGGCGAAGATGAAAGAGTTCTTGGAGTATCAGGGTGATAAACCCGTATTTATGGAGTGTTTGGTTGAGACGAATGAGCATGTGTTCCCTATGGTACGGTTTTTGTCTTTTCTTAAGGCCACAAATTGCAGGAGGGCTGACATGCGCATCAGGTTCCGGCTGGAAAGGCCTTACATGAACAGATATTACACAAGTCGTTGAGGACACCGGAAGAGTGAAAGGAGGACCAGACCATGATTGTTTGGGATTACCAGGACCTCGGTTTTTATATCTTTTCCTCCCCCATTTCTTCGTGCGCTCAGGTTCGGTCCCCGTTGGCTTTGACGATCTACCTACGTCCAAGTTTGCGATCTCATTTTCCGTCTCAATTTCGTTAACTTGCGAGAGGGTTTCCATGTTCTCCATCATCCTATCCAACGTCACGAAATCAACACACCAGCAGCACACAGTCCACGGAACCACACCACACGCCACACCGCTGTATATATACTTGCTCTTCCTTCACACTTTTACGGTTTTTCATATTAGTAGTAGATGCATTCGAGAAGGAAATACCAAAAGATGTATTGTAAGATTGCGAAAGAAAGGAAGGGTTGCTGGATTTTCTGGGCTGAGAAGTGGTCATGGGTGACTTGGGCAGACAGGTCGTCGAGGAACATCAACGGTGAGGATGGTATCGGGGGATGACATACATTCCACTGTCGTACACGGTAAAAGGGCGAGTACCTGAACAAACTACCGCGTTCAGTAGCAGACGGACGAGAAAACCCAGTCCAGGAGAAAGAAAGCAAGAATGAGACCCGACACGCCGACTGGTACCCGACCCAGCGGGTTGGTTTGTCTGGGTCCATTTCTTCATCCTCGGCTCGTGGGAGACCATCGTACCCGCCTCCGCAACCCCCCGTGATTCGTCATTTGGGCACCCTACATCCAAGGCAGAGAACCCCATCGCCATCGGTCGTGGTTGGTCTAATCCTTGGAAGGTATTGCGTTCGTGGCCGTTTATTTTTTTCCAGGTGTAGCCTCTCGACTGACGCACACGTTGAGTTTGTTGAATGAGAGGCTCTCCCTCCCTTATTTTCCGGGGTCCTTCTCAACCTCGACTAGATAAATAGTAGTGGTATAGATGCATGACTACCTATGGCACATGAGACGAGATCCTCGCATGGGGATAAGCCTGTGGGAGAGGAAGACTAGAAGGTAGTGGGTGGTCATCCGCCTACTGCGTGACCCTCTCGAAGTCGAAGTAGTACGTATCTCCAAGGGGGCGGGCCTAGATAGAAGGGGGCAAGGAGAAAAATGTTGAGTATCTAGACGGAACCTCTTATCCGCACTCCCACCCGTACCTGATGATTGTCGTTCCTGTTCGGGACAGGAAAAGGATCGGGGAACTTCCCATCCTTATCCACGAGCTCATATTCGTACCTCATCAAAAACATGGCCATAATCAACTTCATCTCCAACTTTGCCGCCTTCATCCCCGTACAAATGTGTCTACCGGCTCCCCAACCGAGGAACGGATAGATAGCATTCGGGATCGGGTCTGGTCGCAGCCACCGACCGGGGTCGTACTTGTACGGTTCGGGGTAGATTTCGGGGTTCAGGTGTACATCGGCGAAGGAATACACCAGGAAATCTCCCCGCTTGACCACCTGTTCGCCAATTTTCATCTCCCCATGAAGGTTTCTTCGGAAGGTGATTCCAGCTTGGGTAATCCGATGTGTCTCCCGAATGCAAGCTTCGAGGACAGGGAGTTCGTCTTCCCACGCGGAGACAGGAATAGCCCCGAGCTTCTCGTGTAGTTTTTCAGAGGAGAGGGAGTCTCCGAGGTGACGGGAAATTAGGTCTCGGATCTCCTTCTTGCACTTCTCTCTCCACTCTGGGTGGATGGCGAGGTTGGTGAGCATCCAGCACGCTTGGTTGGATGATGTCAATTCGTTGTTCGTGTACCTTGTTAGTCATTGAGACTTACAGATGATCCCGGTGTTGATGACGCCAGCGAAAAGCACCTTAATGACGAGCTAGGGAGGTCGGATCAGACTTCGGGAAACCCTACGCGACATTCGTTGCGGGACCTACCCCAACAATATCTTGAGTCGTCTCTCCTTCAGCAATAAAAATGTCGATAGCATCATTTTGGAGCTTCGGCGCGCGCCTCCTGGTCTCAACGTAGCCGCGGAGTATGTTGTACAGTTCGTTGGTGGCCTGCTTTGCCGTCTTCCTCGCTGGGCTGGGAAACCAAGGCAAGAGCAGGGAGACTGGGGTAGCACTAGTCTGGCAGATCATGAACAGTTCCGCGACCTTCTTGAGATCCACTTCGTTTTTTGTTAACTCATGACATGTGGCCATACGGGCGGTCATGACGAAAACGAGCTGAAAAAGGAAAATTCAGCATCAGGCCCAAACACCAATGTACGCTGCTGAGACCCACGTCGTAGATCTCGGTGAATGGGTCGATTCTGCCGTTTTTACCGTCGTTCCCCCACTTGTCGGCCTTGTCGATCACGTCCTGCAGTAACGTGGGGAAGACTAAATTGGAAATGAGACCGATACCCGAGATCAGCCCGCGCTAAGCTTTGACGGAGATCACACACACCGTCTTGCAGGCGAGTCTTATTCAAGAGCTTATGCAACTTCTTGTTGAAGAGGCCAATGTTCCCCTCATCGACACCTTCTGCTACTGTGTCCACATCGATGACTCGTGGTGACTAAAAATAATCGAGATTAATAGATCGTTCGGTTGAACCGCGGGAGAGAGATACGTACACCTCCCATCAGAAGCCTGAAACCCTCGGCCAAGTCAAGGTGCGAGCTAGTGTAGAAAACCCGACGAGCATCCTCCCCGGTCAAAGCAATGACATTATGATGGAGCACGTTGAAAGAGAAGCTCTTTCCGAGGTTTTGCTTGAAATTCGACTGGATGAAGTCGTACCGCCGATGGAAGAAATTCCAAGCGTGGTAAAGCTGGATTCCCCGCAGCTTGGGGAACTCTTGCTCCTTATCTTTGGAACTGAGAGCGTAGTAGACAGCAGTTGTCACGAGGATGGTAGCCGCAGCGATGGCGCCGGCGACGAGCTGGTTGTCCTGGCCGACGCCGGAATTCAAGACGGTGGAGTTGAGAGCAGACATGGGTGGGTAAGGAAGTGACAAATGGGGGTGTGTGGGCTTTTATTTGACGAGGGTAGGATGAATGTATACCCTCTGTATTCTTTAATCAAATACCGTCAATTATACTGACCTCTGAATGAAAGTAGTCTCCGCCCAATAGGAACTCACCAAGTATCTCACACCAGGTTATCACGTTCCCCCATTCTTATTTCTCGTGCTTAGTATCGGCCGCCGTTGTATGTGTCCGCACTAAGGTGAAATGACACAGCGTGGTAGCATCTGGTTCGAAACTTTGAAACCGTCGGAAAAAGAGTCCCGTGGAGCTCGTTAAATATAATGGGCCTGCAAGAATATCAGGACGGGTGTCGTCTGGATCACCCTTCCAGCATGAGTCAGTGTATAGCCTCAGGTGGCACCTATCATCCGCAGTGACTTCCTACCGCTTCTCATTCACCTTCTGCGCAGGACAGCGGGTGCAATGACCACATTCAACGCGTCGAATGCAACAGGTATGATCCTGGATTTCCGGATAAGTGTCTGCTCTCGTTGTTCAAAGTGAGGCGGCACTCGCCATCGTGATGGAGATCGGGGTTCAGTCGTTCCTCTTGGTCCTGTAGGACCCTCCAAAATAAGTAGGAAGGTCTGTTAAGCCCAGTCGGAACCAAGATCTCGCGATATCCAAGAACCAACATTCCACAAATGGGCCCTATTTCCCTTCCACCTCCCACTATAACAAATCCTCCGCTTTCCGTCGGGTTACATAAACAGGGTATCGCTCGGTGACCTCCCTGATCGATCGATTGATCTATCAAACGACACTCTAGTCTCGGCGGAACTCGATCGGCCGGAGGTTGCCTCTTTGAGCGAGTGGGTTTGGTACGAACCTGTAAACGGCGTTCGACTTTCTCAGCTGACGGTGAAGGCCCCGCAGCTTTCGTGGAACGGAATTGAGCCTCAGCCCCAGGAACAGCCGACGGATCTCGGCTCACGCCCCTCTCTCAATACATCGATTGAAGGGAGGAATTTATTCCGAGTCTTGACCAGACGGTCAGATTATAGAGTTAGCGTCATACGGTGTAACCGGCTCCTCCACGGGGGAATATGGAGGTGGGATGGGCAAAAACAACGTGAAAACGCACTGCTGCGTCACGGCAGAACTCGACTGAGCTCCCCACTCGTTCGTCGTTGGTAGATCGACCACTCCAAGTATGGTGGGTAAATCCAAACCACCACCATCCCCACCGTTGTTATACTGCCCTCCACTGAAATCCAGATCGTAATTGAAATTCCTAGCTCCGCCTCTTCCGTCCCATAAACACCTAATCGGAGGACCCCCACCGTTGCCGTTTCCAGCGGTAGTGTCAGCTCGTATGATTTGAGTTAGGTGTCCCGTGATTAGGTTCCTGACTTCCACGAAAGCGGAACAGAACAGGAGGACGTAGGGGAATCGGAACGAAGCACGGTCCGCTTGGCCTTCCCACTCTACGATCCCACGGTCCAGGAGCGGTACTCCGTACCTATCGACGTATAATCCGAATTCTGGTTTCGTTCATGTCATATGAGAGAGTTGGAAAAAATGGCAAGTGTGTGGTACGGGTGCGGGCGGGATCGCGATGTAATTGGTATACTCACTATCGTAACACAGAACGAAAACTTCCGCTTCGACCCTCGTCATGGAAAGCGGTCGACCGGACGAACACCGTTTTATGATTTTCTTGCATTCAGACACGTTTTGGTCACCCGCTTGAGGGATGTCGGCGAATAACATCCTGATGAAAGGGATCACGGGTTGAGCTCGCTATGGGAGGGAGAGAACAGGGGCGAGATATATCGTACCCTGGTAAATTGACCAGGTTGAAGCCGTTGTGATGCAAAATGCAGAGTCTCGTCCTGAGGAAGACGACTTCGCTACATTCCACGGGTAGAAAGAAGTTCTGCGATGATATACTGTAATTTCAGTGTCATGGGGGCGGTGGGAGTCAAGGTGAAGGATCGTACGTGGATGAGTCGAAATTCTTGAGGGTCTGGCAAGGGGCCGTCAGGCCCCGTCTTCACCACCGCTTCCCAAACATAAAAAACGGTATCCAACTACACGGGTGGGCTCGTCAGGTGACAAAATCAAACCTCGAACAAATAAACAGTCCCACATGTTTCTTTACCGCAGCGACGACATACATCTCACCGTTCAACTTCCCCACTCGAAAGAAACACACCTTCCCTTTAGTTTCGAGGATTCTATGACGGAAGGTCATCGCGCGACCAGTTGATTTCGGTACGCAGACTTCCAAATCGAAGACATGCAGTTCCTACATAGAACTTTGAACAAGGGGAATCAGACATTCGGTCGAATTGGACGTACTCCGTTGGAAAGGATGAGGATAAAACCGTATTCCCCGATTACTGCGCACTGTTGGACGGGAAGGCGAAGCACCCAATGGAATGCTGGAATCCCTCGTCATTTCTTTGGTCTGGGTCAAGATTTGTAGGAGCGTACATTGGGTGTCCTTCCCATCTCCGATCCACAAGCCTTCCGCACATCCAATGGCCAGTAAAGTACGCCCATCGCATGTCACTGGTGTGGCACACTGGTCAAGAACACGAAATGGTGTCCAGAATAATATGCTTACCAAACGGAGTGGCACAAGTTATCGTCCTCGTGGTGGGCCGGTCCTCAGGTGGGTACGTATCCAAATCCCCACCAGCCACCGTGAGGAACTCTTCCCTCACCACAACTTTCATCTCAAACACTTGGCTCGATTTTTGCCTGAGAAGGATGGCTTCCTCCAACCTCGATTTCCACGTCGACTGTACGTCCTCGCTCTCTGCGTAGAGTCGAATCATGCCTCCCAAACGACCGTTGTGGTGGATGACGAGAGGGAGCATTGCGCGAGAATCTCCAGGTGGAGGGGTGATACCCCAAGTTTCTGGTGGAAAGGTGGAACCGCCCCCAACAGAGATGGATCTATTTCGATTTGGGGTGGTGGTATACGTCTCGACCCCCAGAAGGTCAAGTGGAACCGGCTACCACCGGCATCCAAGGTCAGGACGATTCAAAAGGAGAGGTTCGATAGTCCCACCCGTTTGTAGACTTGGAATGTGATGTTTGAACCTGTCCCGGTGGTCTGAGTTATCACAACTACAAATTGACACGTTCAACTTGACAGTCCATTGAGAAAGGCGATAAGAAGCCCCGTACGATAGTTGTCGAACAACAATACAAAAAGCTCGTACATCCCTTTCCGCTCGAAGGTGGAATCGGTACGGAAGAGTCTTCCGGCGCATATCAGGCGTCTTCGTTGGTGAGTTAGATCCATATCCTAGGATCACACCTGAAGATCAGTGACGATCTCATCGCGAAGAGTTCGAAAATAACGAAAGATATGCATACGCACCACAAATTCCGCGTCTCTAGTCGTCATCTTTGAATGATAATGCCGGATCTTCTCCATTTCCTCTGAAGTGGGAACCGGTTCCAACGTCGATGCGAGGTCCGTAAATGGAGGGGCGGCATCTCCAACGAAACCCGCGGTATGCGACTGGGTAGCAGACCTGGATCTCCCCTGCCACAGACGAGAGAAAGGTTTGTTGCCGAGGACGCTCATGGCGGACGGAAGTCGGAAGTAAAAGAAGATCAGATGATATTCAGGTCGGGAGTTACTGCGGATGGCGCGTGGCTGACACTCTTATATCGGGTTCATTTCAGCGGGCGGCAACCAGAGCTAGTAATACTTACGTTATCTTGGCTCTGGATGTGCGTCGCCCCATTGCTGACGATGGTCTTTCAGGTGGGCGCGATGATCGTGTATAGGTGGAGAGGATCTCGGGATGACGCAGACAGACGCGAGCACAGAAGTTCTAGCGCATTGTTCGGGCGCGCATCAGATGTGGTCTCAGAGTATGGTGCTGATACTTTGCTCTGCATGTGATGCATATGGTACACATTACAAAAATACTTAAATGGGATTCCAGGGGTGACACGACCACTAATCTCAAGGCGAGAACAGTGAGTTCATACTGACAAGGTAGTGGAACACCAGGAACACCTCGTCCGGCTCCTTCTCCAAGTCTCCCAGAGTAAGGACTTTCCCGGTCAAAAATCAGATTCTGCAGGTAGCAGCGAGAAGAGGGTACTACGCAAATCCCGGGATGTCCAATAATTAGCAGTACGTGCCTACCAGCTTCACTCGCCGACGGGGTTGTTTGTTCTGCTTCGCAGTACTCGAACTGTACCGAGATCCGTTCACTGGACGAGTTCCGGACATTGGGTAGGGCGTCGGGGATTTTCATAACCAAAATCTCTCCAGGGACGGTATCGGGGGGGGGTCTTCGATGCGGCTCTCAACCAACTCCTGCTCCTCCAAGGACATTAATTCTCCCCCATACAGATTCCTTGAACTGGACCCAGGCGCGAGAAGTATTCCTAGGGACGAGGTCGCCCGTGCGGAGAAGTTCATTGACCCTGGCTGTCTGATGGTGAATGAGACACCATGGAGGTTGAAGCTCAAAGCTCGAGGGATAGGCGTCACCGTCCAACGGAAGAGGGGAAGTTGGGTATACCCCATGGATTCTGTGAGCTCGTTGGTCGCGAACGGGAAACGACGGAGGACAGTGGCCATGTACCTCCTAACTGTGCCTAAAGTGTTGCTTGCGCGCGCAAGTACCTCTGACCGGCCGCCGGCCGCTCGGGTAGTTCCCTCACCGTTCTTAACGGCTTCCCCATGCACGGCCCTTTCATCCTCAGTGGCCAACACATCCAACTTACGCGTCATATTGGCGCAAGTCACCCCCGGAGGTCGATCTGGTGCTGAGAGTCAGTATCTCCGGGCCCATCCCAAAAGACAGCAGCCTACCACTCGACCCCGTCTCTTCTTGCCGGTGGCCTGTGAATTACCCTTGACGAGGTGGGTTTTCATCAGGTGGTGTGCCTGGCCATCGGAACTTGGATCAACAGCCCTCGTCCGGCGCCAGGGACCCCTATTCGGTTATTTACTGATCGGTGCCTCACCCAGTACAGCTGATTCACATTTCCGCCAGTGCATTACATACAGCACGTAAGTAAATCGCTTTTTGTGTTTTGTGTTCTGTCGAGTGTTGACGACTCACGTCTTCCGGTGGTGAATTCATCATTTTCGCAAAGCAGTGCATCGGGTACAAGCAATCCCTGGCGGCGGTCCGACCCGTGCGCGCCCAACGTCAAGGGATTTTCAGCTCGGCTAGCAGAACCATTCGAGATATGAATTCTCCTCTGACGTTGACGTTGAGGGGCTGGGGGCTGTGAGCTGGCCGCTTTTGTACCTTCCTCGGGACGCCTAGTGGATGTGTGTTTAAAAGCCAGCGTTCTCGGAATGCAACGGTTCTCAGGCGGTCGTTCTCGTCTGCTTCCTTTTGCGCTACCTGCCACCTGGTATGAATCAAATCGGCCGCGTATACTTGGTCTTCTTTGGGGTGGTCTTGCGAGCGGTCGTCGTTGAAGCAAAGAGAGGAGGGGGAGGGGGAAAGAGCAAGGGGGGTGGGGGAGGCGGAGGTGGAGGTGGCGGGGCCACAGCAGGAATCGTTGCTGGAGCTGTCGTTGGTACGTACACACCCGGCCTAACGAAGCTAATGTTCTGACGACAGCGTGTTTAGTCGTTATCCTTCTCGCCGCCGCGATCGAGAAATCCCGCTCTTGGGTGATGAAGTTTTTCAACCCGCCACAAGATGATCAACCGTACGCAAATGAAGTGGCGAAATGTCCGGATCTCGAAAGAAACACCATGAAGGGATACCAGCCTCAGGATCTTCCGGCTTATGTGAGTGTGTTTACATTACTGGCACATTCTTAGTCGTCCTCCACACGCTGACCTGGTTGGCTAGACGACCTCACCGCCGCCCCCGGTTCTGTACAATCAAACGGATTGGAGGAGGGACTCATATTCAGGCCCCCCTCCTCCTCAACAAATTCAACCAGGACCACCTTTCTTCCCACCTACTCCGTATATGGGGGCTGCTTATACCCCTTCTCAGTACTCCCCGGGACAACCTTTCCCATCCCCGCAACTACCACATATGCCATATCCACCTGCGCCACCTACTCCTATGTATGGTCGATGAAACACGGTTATAACGCGAGGTTTGGGGAAGAAGCGGTTCGGTTGTTCGGGATGAATCTATGCAATCCCTTTCTTTGTCTCTGTGACCGAGTTTCGGGGTGATGACGACTTTGAGTAGTATGATCCCTTGTTTTTATTTACGACTTATAGGCATAAATATTGAGTTGAGTGGTATTTACGAGTTCTGGGCTCGGTTCCCTCTGCCGTGCTGCTCCGATCCAGCGGATCAAATTCACATCCGAGATCGCGTCTCGTTCCGCTCTTGGGGCTTTGACGCGTTTGCCCATGCTCCGTTTCTCCACTTGTTCAGCACCGCGAAACTTCACCAAACGTTTCCTCACTACAAGTGCCGGACGAAATCTACGCCCGGATAGGGGTGAAAAGGGTAACCTGTTTTGAGTTGACCATAAATATTTCACCCGCTGACGCAAGGTTGGTCTAGTGGTGGTAGCCATGTCAGGCGGTGTAGATTCTTCTGTAACCGCCAAGTTGATGATAGACCAGGTGTGCCGTGCCGAACGTTACCTTTCTGTGGGGTTTCTTCTGAGCGGTTTTACTGGCAGTAGGGTTATGATGTTACCGGACTATTCATGCGGAACTGGGATACAAGAGACGAATCCGGGACCGATAAGGGATGCGAATGGGAGAAGGATTGGGAGGACGTACGGTTGGTGTCCAAGCACCTGGGCGTACCCTGTCGAATGGTACGTGCGTGATCACGCAACGCATGCCCTTCAGCATGTTCATTGAGGCGCATTGAAAGGTTGATCTCACGAAGGAGTATTGGAACAACGTGTTCCAACCTTCATTAAGAGTATGGGAAAGCGGTGACACCCCGAATCCAGATGTGTGGTGTAACAGGTCAGCTTCTCGTGCATTGC
>Ga0307515_10016378_pt1 | contig 13573 bp, 4 predicted proteins | sample 17_EM_MG_FD_194513 | JGI IMG/M metagenome (GOLD analysis project Ga0307515, IMG submission 194513) | Populus trichocarpa ectomycorrhiza microbial communities from riparian zone in the Pacific Northwest, United States - 17_EM | ecosystem: Host-associated > Plants > Roots > Unclassified | place...
GAATATTGTTATTACTACGGTAAGTAAAGAAAATAAGTAGTATAGCTAAAGAAAGAATAAAGACGTTAATAAATCTTTATATAGACCTTATAGAATTAGCAAAGAAAGTATAAGAGAGAATGAAAAGGTACTATAACGCTAAGAGATCTAAGGGACTAGATCTTAAGGAGGGAGATAAAGTATAGCTACTACACAAAAATTTTAAGAGTTAATAACTAAGTAAGAAGTTGGACCACGTTAGACTAGGACCTTTTAAAATTATATAGAGAATTTCACCGGTTATATTTAAGTTAAACCTACTAGCCAAAATAAAGATCTACCCTATATAGCATATCGCAATACTAGAGCTAGTATATAGGAATATTAAGCCACTAGTTTATAAAGTAGACACGTATAGAGGATAAGAAGAAGACAAATAGTAAGTTTCGAAGATCGTTAATTATAAAGATATTAACGATGAAATATGGTATAAGGTTAAGTAGATAGGCTACACTAAAACTACCTAGGAGCTACTAGAGAATTTAAAGAATACTATAGGAAAGGTATAGGAGTATTAGAAGAGATTAGGTTAGGCAGCATTAATAAAAAAGGATCGCTAAAAAATAAGTTACCTAAGGGGGACCTAAGAAGAGCAGTTACTAAGCTATTCTGATCTATTTCTTTCTCTATTAGAAGAGAATCCGTTCTTTTATTGCTAAGTTCCTATAAACCTTATTCTATAAGTTTCCACTCCTTAGAACAAACCTTTTTATAAACCTTCTTAAGATAAAGCAAACGAGTAGATGCCGTAATATAAGTATCTAGGGCCTTTTATTCCGTATTATAAGAACGTTCCAATTTAGTAAGGGCTTAAGATAGTTTACTATCTAGCCGCGTAGTAGTAGATTAAATATAAAACCCTAAAACAAATTAATTAGGGAACTAGACGACTATTAAGAGTAATAGGTCGCGTATATTTAGTATTAGAGGTAGAGCAAATATCGCAGGACAAATAAACATTTGCTTTAGTGCACTTTAAGCAAGAGGACGGTTGTTATAAAGATGGGTTCACTAACGCAATATAAACCAGCCCCTCTTTTAAATAATAAGAATATGGAGATAGTATAATCTTACTAAGAGATAATATTATAGCAATAGTGCGAGCACGACGTTAGGCGTATAAAGAAGAAATTGCTTTAGGTATAATAAGTAATAATATTAACTAAATTAATTAGACGGATATTATACCTCTAGTAAACGACTTAGAGATGTTAGGAATCTTTAAAGATAAAGATAAAGAGGAGGGAGATAGTGTTATGGACGCTTTAAGTACGATATTATAACTACTTAGGGAAGAGTCGGAAGAAGCTAGTTGGTTAATTTAGGTACGGTCTAGAATAGAGCCAATAGAACTATGTGACGAGGAATGGTAACTAAGGTTATATAATATGCTACGTGTTAAATAAGAGGAATAGGAGGAACTTATATACCTTATATATAAGACGTATATTACGTATAAGAAGGATTTTATAGGAGTACAGTTATGTATTTAAGGACCCTTAATCCCTACCTAGATAGTTCCTTCCTTATAGTAATTCTCAGAATATAATTAGAGTTAATCTGTTGGGCAACTACTCCACCAGTTGTTATTACTTGTCGACTATTATTACTTGCATTTTCTACACACCTAGCCCAATAATAGGACCCACCGTAGTTCTTGCTATAAGGTTCCGTTACATAAACCGCTACTATATAAAGGAAACTAAATAGGATAGTATAAGGCTCTAAAAGCTTCCCGTTATACTTTACTAAATTCTACTACTATGTTAAAGAAACTCGATAGAATAAATCTACTTTAATTAACCATTTAATAGATTCCTTAAACCTAGAATTAAAAGTATCCCTTATAGGAGTTATATTACCAGAAACTATTACTACCTACGCTAATATTATTAATGGCTTATATAACGACATACTATGCCTTACCCTAAAATATACACCTTAATACTTTGCCCCTTAACCGCCTAGGACCTGTAAGGACTTAAATGCTATAAATATTAATACCAGAACCCTCTCTTACGTCTTAAAAGGATATGCTAAATTTAAATAACGCATTAAATATAACCTTTGTTTTAAGTATGGAAGCGACACTTATATCTTAAGTTACTGCTCTATCTTGCTACCCTAAATGTATATATAAATAACTGGTATAGGTGGTATCCCGTTATTCTAAATATATAAATAAACGACAAGTATAAGTAACTAATTACCTTAACTAAGCCCTATCTACTAACCCTAATTATTATCCAGTTCTAACTTGTCTATTAGTAAACACTATTTATAAGAATAAAGCTATAACTAATACGCTATAAAAACTCCGCCCTAATTACCTCTAAAAGGAAGATTCCGGAGCTAAGTCGCTCTCTAAAACGGCTCTGCCTTAGAGTCTCGTTAAATACTTTAGATATTACAAACTTAGACTCCTAGGATTATAGTATAACCATTAACTATTATCTCTAGCAGAATAGTTAATAGGTTAATACTTAAGTCCTAATTAATATAGGAGCCAGCGGCATAGGATTTATTAACAAATCTTTGTGTAAGATAATAGTTTTACCTTAACCCCCCTTAACCAGTATATTAATATATTTAGATTTAATAGCAAACGCACCATAGACCGTATTACCTATATAGTAGCCCTAAAACTTTAATACCTAAACCATAAAGAACTAATTAAGCTTTTCGTTACTACCCTAGATTACCTAGTAATCCTTAAACAGCTCTAGATAAAGCTATACAAAGTAGGTATTAATTAGGATAACCTTAAGCTTCTATTTACTACCCCGTATTATAAGTAGGAATGCTCTATAATATACTACCCTAACCCTAAACTAAAATCTAGGAAATCTACTAATGTCTACCCCGCGCCTAAGGAACCTACTAGATTCCACTAACCAGAGGAATTTACCAAATTTTACTAATACGAGGAATCCACCAGATTTTACCAATACGAGAAATTTACTCAATTCCACTAACCTAAGAATTCCACTGAATTCTACCAGTATAAGATTTCCGCCGACGTCTACTAAGGACTTAAAAATTATACTAAACCACACAAACTAATCCTAACTACTGCACCGCCCTAAACCAAGCAGAAGCTTAAGCTTAATATATAAAAGTAGTAGAAGAACTAGTACCTTACTATAAAAAGGATACTTAAAGAACCCGAAGCTAAATCTAATACTAACTCTACACCTAATACTAAATCTAAATCTAAATAAGAAACTATATAAGAAACTATAGACAACCTAAGTAAACCTAGCACCTTAGATATCCGTATAATTGGAGCTACTCCGCTAGTATAACTTGCTAAAAAACCCAAATATATAATCTTTACTGTTATAATAGCCAATATTAAGAAGGCCTTAGTACTAAAGAAGTATACTAACCCTGCTACGAAGGTACTAGTAGAGTATTATTACCGCCTAGATATATTCTTATAAAAGGAAGCTAATAAGCTACTAAAGCACTAACTATACAACTATAAGATTATACTTAAAGAAGGAAAGCAGCCCAGATTTAGACCCTTATATAGAATATCCTAAAATAAACTCTAAGTGCTATAAAAGTATTTAGATAAGAACCTAAGTAAGGGATTTATTAGAGCAAGCTTATTGCCTATAGCCGTACTAGTAATCTTCGTTAAAAAACCTAGCGGCGGTTTACGCTTCTATATAGACTACTAAGCTCTTAACGCTATTACCGTTAAGAACTAATATCTAATCCTATTAATATAAGAGATGCTAAACTAACTAAGTAAGGCTTGCTACTATACAAAGCTTAATATTATCTCTATATTTAACCGCCTCTATATTATAAAAGAGATAAATAGCTTACCGCATTTTGTACTTAGTATAGATTATTTAAATACTTAGTAATACCCTTTGGCCTTATAAACGCTTTAAGCTCGTTTTAATATTACGTAAATAATACCTTATATCCCTACCTAGATATCTTCTATACTGCTTATATTAATAATATTCTAATATATAGTAATAACTTAACTAAATATTGGAAATACGTTAAGCTTATTTTATAAGCCCTACACGAAGCTAGTCTATAATTAGATATAGATAAATGTAAAATTTATAAAATAGAAGTCTTATACCTTAAACTCCTTATTTCTATAAACGGTATATAAATAGACTTAAAGAAGGTTAAAGTAATTATAAACTAGCAAGAACCCAAGAACGTTAAGGATATAAGAGCCTTTATAGAATTTACTAACTTCTACTAACGGTTTATTAATAACTTCTCCGTCCTAGTTTTACTCCTTATAGCTCTAACCTAAAAGGATAAAGCCTTTGTCTTTAATAAGGAATATAAAAAAGCCTTTACTTATCTAAAGGTTATATTTACTACTATTCCTATACTCTAATACTTTAACCTAAACTAAATAAGTGTTATAGAAGCCAATTTATCTAACTATATTACTAGAGGCATTCTATCTTAATATAATAAGGATAAATTATTACACCCTATAGTATATTTCTCTAAATAACTAAGCTTAGCTAAATATAACTATAAGATCTATAACAAGGAGCTACTAGCTATTATTAGATATTTTAAATAATAGCAACCCAAACTAAAAGGCGCTAAATTTCCAATTAAGGTCCTTAGCGACTATAAAAACCTATAGTACTTTACAACTACAAAATAGCTAAGCCACCGCTAAGCCTACTAGTTAGAGTATCTATCCTATTTCTAATTTGCAATTATATACCGTCTAGGTGTTTAAGGCTAAAAGCCTAATACTCTAACCTAACACTCTTAATACGCGCTAGCACTAAAAGAAGTACGCTTTTACTAAAACTAGACCCTACTCCACCCTAAACTATTTAACTCTCCTACTAAAGACCTTATAGTATACGCTCTTAAAATAACTAATTAATTAATTAAATAGATACTAGCGTCTATATATTGCTTAGCAGCATCTACCTCAGCAACGCATAATGCTAAGACCTCCTACAATATTCGCGAATATCGAACGCAGTCACTACGTGGCTAATTCGCTTTCAATATCGCTAAACTCATTAATATTCATTATATATTCATCATCTATTCGTTTAAGAATTATTTTATAACGCTATTACCGCTTATAACTAACTGGGAGATTTATACGCATGTATAATCCTAATAAGTAAACCTACCTAGACAACCTACCTCAACTACACCATCGTCTACAACCGCTAGACCCTCCTCCGCTAGTCCTATAATGCCGTCTAAGGCTAATATACGCGCCGCTACCGTAAAGGAGCGCGAAATTACTAAAGAGTAAAGGGAACAAGCCTAAGATAAAAGGGAGATTTAGAAGTATAAGGAAGAGCGTAAAGCCCGCCTAGTAGAGGAGGCTTACTAGCATAAATACCACCTAGCTTAAATGGCTTAATTATAGTTAGGCTCAGCCGCTTTGGCCTTATAGGCCACTATAACAGCTACTATAGCTAATATCCTTAGTAAGCCTCTCCCTCCTAGTATAAAGTCGCTTAAACTCCGCCTTCCTAGCATTATAAAAAGGGATTACCTAGATATTTTTAAGGGTACCTTTAATTCAGTAAACCTCGCCCGTCTTTAAGTCTATACTACTTAAATTAAGATCGCCGATAAGACATAGATTAAGAATGGTACTTTAGTTATAAGGAAGGCAAAGGTAGATAGGAAGCTATTTATAGATAAAGGCGTCTAGTTTAAAGGTTTTACTAACTACGTAGTTATTACTAGCACCCTCTATATATGCCCACTAGACTTTATTACTAGTATGCTTTTCTAAATAAATATAATTTATACCTTATCAACCTAGTATATCTAGGTAGGTTATATACTCAATTTAGCACTTAACTATTATACCTTTATAATAACCAATAGCTAACTAAAGCCCGCTAATTGGCAAATACTAGCCTAGTATATAGTGCTATACCTTATAATATCTAGTACTATCGGCTTTACCGCCTTAAAGAGACCCAGGTTAGATACCTCCTATACCTCTAATACCTGCCATAGGTTTAATAGTAGAGGCTGTAATAATACAGCTTGCAAATACCCGCATAAGTACTTAAAGTATAGTAAAGATTATACTGCATTATCTAAAGCTTGCGCCTAGGAATAGTAAGGCAAACCTTATAAAGTAGGGTCTAGCCTAATAATAACACTAACTTTAATTATACGCCTAGGACCTAGGCCTAATACATTACTATTATTCCCTACCTTTATAGAGGCGAAGGCTCTCTACCACTCTCCGTCGCCCCTAAGGATCTTAGCGTAGCACTCCCTTTTATTTAACTACCTAGGCAATCTACCAGCTATCTTAGTAGGCATCTTAACCTATAGCTACAAGATAGGAGCTAAGTCTATCTCTACCCTAAGATCTTATAGAAACCACAACTCCTCTTAGGATAACGCCGACCTTATCTCTAAGAAGATAGTATTAGACCTTAAAAAAGGATATATTAAAATCGCAACAAGGCCTATTATAGTCTTACCTCTTAGCCTAGTGCCAAAATCGGATAGAGGATACCGCTAAATTTACGATCTCTCCTTTCTACTAGCATCTTTAGTTAATAACGCAATCCTAAAAGAATATAGAGCACTAATATACACTACAGTTACCGCTATTTAAGCCCATATTATTTCTATAGGTTGTAAATATCTGCTGCTTAAAAGAGATATTAAAGACGCGTTCTATATAGTCCCCCTATCTTATAGGGCAAGAACATTAATAGGCTTCTCCTAGGAAGGTGTTACCTACCAAAAATACTACTTATCTTTTAGTCTTTAAACTACGCCACTTATATTTAACCTCTTCGCGGAAGGCCTATACTAAATACTCTATTTATAACTACCTTACAAGGTAGAACACTACCTAAATAACTTTATCTTTATCCTTACCAACCTAAATAACTTAGCGGCTATCACCTAAACTTATATCTCTATTACTAACTCCCTAGGTATCCCTTAAAACGGCTCTAAAAACATAGCAGGAACTATTATTAAAGTTCTAGGATATACTATTAACACTATATAAATGCAAACACAATTATCACTACAGGAACAATTATGTGCTATTAAGAAAGTCACTACCGCACTCTAATACGGCTTATTATTATTCCTTTAAGCCTAGTAGCTTGCGGGCTACCTTGCATAGTACGCCCACGTAATTAAACCCGGTCAATCTTACTCTAAATCCCTTTAGATCTTCATTACTACTTAGCTAAAGACTCTAGTAAACAAGTATAAACCTAGGTAATTTAGCACTAAGTTGCGAAGTAACTTATATATCTAGCTTAACCTCCTTACTATAAGTAATAGGGTATTATTCTTTAACGACGTTAAGCGTGCCTATATTTATCTCTTTACTAACGCCTCTACCCGGTTTAGGTTTAGCGGCTTTTACTTTTTTAAGGAACTTAAATATAAGGATAACTAGCAGTGGTACACAGCTAATCTCCCTTAATCTTAGGCGTTTAGTATATTACCTAAGCCTAGTTAATAAGTAGACTATATTAATAAATAAAAAATATATGCTATTACTTATATATTTAATCTATAGTCTACCAACTAGCAGTATAGCGCGCTATCTATTTATACTAATAGCATAGTAGTTTACCAGGGCATTAAGAAGACTATTATCCGTAGTGTAGCAAACAAATTACTCCGCAAGATTATGCTAGCTGCTATAGTTTATAATATTATAATATCTATAAAGTAGATCTTAGGTAATTTAAATAGCTTAGCTAATACACTATCTTAATTCTAGGCCACGGCTATTTATTAGTTCTGCCCATACTAGGCCCTTAATTTATTACTACTAAAGCTAATAAGTTTTTAATAGGTGCTATAAACCTAACGGACTACTTATAACCGCCTATAAACTTTAAAGATAATATTAACGCGCTATTTAACCTCTACGCGCTCCTTCTCTAAAACGGCCTTACGCTAGTAATCTATAGGAACTATTCCTTAGCAGTTAATAGCTAGGAGTTATACTGCGCACTTAAAGGAGTCTCCCCCTACCTAGCTAAGCCGCGTAAACTAGGCAAATGGATTGCCTGCTGCGTATTTAGTACCTCCTAGCTATAAATAGGTAGGCTTAAGGCCGAAACCTTACGAGCCTATATCTCCGCAATTCGCTTACGCCACGTAGATTACAGTATCTTAATTATAGCATTTAAGGATCCTATAGTACACCAATTACTTACTAAAGCAGCTGCTATCTCTCCCTTAGCAAAAAAGGATAAGTAACCTATTACTAGGGATATTTTAGCCCAGGTAGTAACACACGGCCTATTACTACTAGATATTAACACTAATACCGTATTTACCCTCGTATTTGCTAGATTTCTATAAATAGGCGAGATTATATACACTACGGCGGAGCTTAAGAACTAAACGACCTTCCTAGTAAAAAAGGCCACTTAATATAATATTACCTTTACGCCTAGTAGGATAATATTCTACCTTAAATAGAGTAAAGCCGATAAGCAATACTAGGGCGTTAACGTCGCCATCGCGGTGGTAGGCGGCCTATTATGCCTAGTCACTGCTATAATAAAGCTGTTTAATAGGGACCCTTAACCCCTTAACTCTCCCTTATTTAGTCTTAATAGTAAACCCTTTACCTCTCTAGAGGTTTATAAAATCCTTTCTTCCTATTTAGTAGCCGCTAGGATTAGCTTAAGTAGTTACTTAAACTACTCCTTCCGCCGGGGCGCTGCCCAGTTCGCTAAAGATTTAGGGTATTTATATTAGCAAATTTAGCAGCTAGGTTAGTGGTTATTAGAAGCCTTTCGCCTATATATTAAGACTAAGACCACTAACCCCCGTTGCCTTAACTCTTACTTCTAGCGTAGTATACCGCTTTTAGCGTAAGGATTACTAGATAGTAGGTTAAGATATTAAAAGGGCCGCTAAGGCGCTAGTGGTAAGCAAGCTAATAGCGATTTTTTATGCCGGGCATAGAAAATCCTAATTAGTTAGCTTATAACTTAGGGTTAGCAGAATATAGCAGAATATAACAATATAGCAGAATTTGGCAAAATGCAATAATATAGTAGAATTTGGCAGAATGCGATAAGGTGGCAGAATTTAGCAGAATATAATAATATGGCAGAATATAGTAAAATACGGTAATGTCTTATTAGGCGTAGGAGCTTCGCTTAGAGACATCTGGCCGCTTTAGGGCAAATCCTTAGTAGATTTAAGTGCTAGGAACTAGTAAAACTACTAAAAACTAGCCCTAGAGCAACCTTATAGCCCTACGCCTCCTAATTATATAAAAATTAAATATCCCCTTACGTGACTGCAATAGATAGATACTAGCGTCTATATATTACTTAGTAGTATCTACCTTAGCAATATACAATACTAAGACCTCCTGCAATATTCGCGAATATTAAACGTAGTCACTACGTAACTAATTCGCTTTCCCTACCCGCCATCCCTTATACTCAGTATACATTATATATAGATAGCGCTTTAAGGCAATTCTTTAATAGGTGCTAGGAACTAGCAAAACTACTAAGAGCTAGCCTTAATGCGACCACTATAGTTAGATAGTCTTGCAGCTATAGGCTTACGGTTAGGGATATCTGGCCGCTTTAGGGCAAATCCTTAGCAGATTTAAGTGCTAGGAACTAGTAAAACTACTAAGAATTAGCCCTAGAGCGACCTTATAGCCCTACGCCTCCCAATTATATAAAAATTAAATATCCCCTTACGTGACTGCGATAGATAGATTATAGTTAATAAATACCTAAATAATAAGTTTATTTAAAAGACGCTTAAGCTAATATAAAAAGGCATTAAACGATCTAAAAGATTTTCTTTAAGTAAATACAAAGCCTATAGGAACCGCTTATACTACTAAAACCGCCTAGTTATACCTAACTATAATAAACTTAAGCTTAAGCTCCTTAAATACGTATATAACCTACTAGGTGCCAGCTACCTAGGCTAAGGAAAACCCCTAAAGCTACTCTAACGGGAGTATTACTAGCTAAATATATATAATATAATATAAAGGTATATCTCTAGCTGCTATATCTACTAATAAGCTAAAGCTTTATATAAAATATATAACGGCCTATTAAAGCTACTACCTATTCCGGACTAAAGATAGAAAGATATCTTAATTAACTTTATTATTAACCTCCTTATAAGTAAAGGCTGTATAAATATTATAATAGTTATAAACTAATTATCTAAAATAAGGCACTTAATTGCCTACCCTAATATATTAATATCTACTATTACCTAACTGTTTTTAGATTATGTATAGAAACTCTATAGACTTCCTAAAACGATTATCTCTAATAAAGGTAGCTAGTCTATCTCTATATTTTAGAAAAAACTAACTACCTAACTCCGTATTAAAGTACTATTATTTAAAGTATATTATCTAGAAACGGACGGTTAAATAGAATGTATAAATGCTATAATAGAATAGTATATTTAGATATACACGTTATATTTATAGGATAACTAGATTAACTGGTTTATATTTACTAAGTTTACTATAAATAAATCCGTCTTAGAAACTATAAAGGTCTCCCCGTTTCTAGCTAACTACGGCTAGTATCTATAAATGGGTTTTAAACCTTTTAGTAATGTTCCTTACCCCACTTATTACGCCTTATAAATTATAAAAGTAAATAAATTTATAGAAAAGATAGAGGAACTATAATAGTTCCTTATTAATAAAATAATATGGGCCTAGTCTATTTATAAAGCCGTAGTAAATAAGAAACAAACCCTAGTACTAGCCTATTAAATTAGTAACTTTGTCTAGCTAAATATAAGAAATCTAAATATAAAACAACCCGTTAAGAAGCTTAATTAAAAAACGCTGGCCCTTATAGGGTTAAGAAGGTTGTCTTCTCTTACGCCTATTAATTAAAGCTCCCTAATACGGTTAAAATCCACCCTATATTCTATATATTAGTCCTTTACCCTACTACCCCTATATTAGACGCCCTGCCCAAACAAATCTAAGACCCCCCTTTACCAGTTAAAGTAGATAGTGAGAATAAGTACTTTGTTAAAAGAATTAACGATATTAAGTATAATAAAAGAAAACGCTAATATATAACGTATTCTATAAGCAAATTACCGACACAAGCGAGTTACCGAAACCAATTCCTTACCAAAATCTATAAAATTCACAATGAAATATCTCAACAATGACTAAATAAAAAATTCTAAATTTTTAAAATTGGGCTTTTATATATACTCTAAAGCCTATATTAAAATTTGAAATTAATAAAACTACTAGTTATTAAGATATAAGAACATATTTTAATTTAAAGATTAAAATTTAATATCTTAATAATTATAAGAATTTATCTTATAAAAATTTAATAATTGCTTTTCCTAGCTAATATTTATAATCTATTAAATTTTTAGAATTTTTTCTTTAGTCGTTGTTAAGATATTTCATTATGAATTTTATAGATTTTGGTGAGGAATTGGTTTTAGTAACTCGCTTATTGTTCTTGCCGAAATATCGTAAACTCGCGCCGGAGTAAAGCCGGTTATCGCGCACTACCCAATTTCATATAACGTAGCTGACCAGGAAGCGAGCCACCCCACGTAGCGAGCCACACAAGAATATTCCTACCATTTTTTATTTCATAGCAAATTACACCAAAATCAAAAAGCCTTAGCATATTACACGATGCCAAATCAATCCTTACCCTCTCGCGAAGCCGAGACTACCATACAAAATATCATACAAGATCTTTCTTCTAGTGTTGAGCCGTCGATTCGCAAGGCCTCTAGCGCCCATGGAGCACCTAGATCTACCGTTAGACATCATCTTGCTAGCCGTCTCTTACAACACGAAGCTCATCCAGGTTTATTATATCCTTTATAAGAACAGCAAATTATCAAATAGATCCACAAATGTTAATCCTAGGGCCTTCCATTAAAGGTTAATATGCTCTTAGAAATGGCTTATTCCCTTTTAGGAAATGGCCAAACCGTAGGCAAGCATTAGGGGCAGAGATTTATTCAACGCCACGGTCTTAGTACTATATTAAGTCGTCAGCTCAACTGTCAGAGAGCTTAGAATAATAATCCAGTAATCATACGTGATTAGTTCACGTTCTTCCATGCCATTTATAAGCGATATTAAGTTAAGCATTCAAAATTTATCAGCAACTTTAACGAGAAGGGGGTAATGCTAGGCCTTACAGTGGTGGCCCGGGTAATCATATCGGGCAAGACGTATAGGGAGAGGTTAAAAAATCAAACAGTTATACAGCCAGGCTCTCGTGAGTTAGTATCTATTATTAAGACGATTTGCGCCGACAGCTCTCTACTACCTACCTTCTTAATTTGGAAGGCGCAAACTTACCTAAAAGGATAGTATTAAATTACTAAGCAAAATAAGGGCCTTCGCGGATACACATACACCACCTCCCCTAGTGGGTGGACAGACAGCTCTTTAGGCCTACATTACATCAAATATTACGATAAACATACAAGACACCTTGTGGAAGATTCCGACGGTAAAATACAGCAATATCGCCTACTTTTAATGGATAATTATTTAAGCCACCTTACCTAGCAATTCGTTGAGTATGCCCTCGCGCACAAGATCGTCCTAGTCGCTCTACCACCTTATTCAACTTACAAGCTCCAACCACTAGATATAGGTTGTTTTGGGCCACTCTCTCACTACTACAGGAAGCAAGTAGATAACTTCTGTCGATATGGCCACTCAGGCGTTAATAAGGAATATTTTTTAAAGCTCTACCTAAAGGCGCGCATGCAGGCATTTACCCCCGATACGATTAGCAACGCCTGGAAAGCTACAGGCCTTCTACCTTATAATCCTACTGCTGTTTTAAAGACTCTTACCCGTACGGAGCCTTCTGAAAGCCAGGATAAAGAGGAATTAAATACACCTACTACTTTACGCACTCTAAAGACGCTAAGAACTATAAGGGAAATCGAATCTCTATACAATCGAATCAACGAATTAACAACCACACGACTTGACGGCCTGCTTAAGACTCCGACTCGGCAATGTCTTAAAAAGCTTTTTAAAGCTTCGATAGGCTTCGCGACCGACTCCTATATCCAAAGGGAAGAAAATAAGAAATATTAAAGCTTTCGCATTAATAAGAAGTCAAGCAGGCGACTGCTTAGTAAGGGTAGAGTCCTTAGTCAGGAGGACGTTAATTGATTAAAATCTGAAGATCTATAGAAGCAGGAGGCCTCCGCATAAAAGTTGACTTAAAGGGAGTATAAGGAAGGAACGACTCTACTAGAGCTTAACGTCGCTACGTCAAGCAGAGCCGTTCTAAACCCTAGTGAGTATAATTAAGATTGGGCTCACCTTTCTTATATATTTAGGTATGATCCGCAGCCTGTAAATAAGTGGATCAATGGGTTGTTGATCTGGAAGGGGACGTCGCAGGAATGTGGTAGTCGCCCGTGCGATTGGTCGGCGCGCGGGTCTCTATCACCACCAAAACGTAGATAAATTATTTCAAGCAATATTACGATCGAAATAGTGGTATAAAAGCTTCAATTT
>Ga0307515_10016380_pt1 | contig 13572 bp, 10 predicted proteins | sample 17_EM_MG_FD_194513 | JGI IMG/M metagenome (GOLD analysis project Ga0307515, IMG submission 194513) | Populus trichocarpa ectomycorrhiza microbial communities from riparian zone in the Pacific Northwest, United States - 17_EM | ecosystem: Host-associated > Plants > Roots > Unclassified | place...
TATTTTCGAACCTCCTTAGTCAATTTTTCTGATTCTTTTCTGAGCGCTCCCACCTCTTATTATTTTTCTAATTTCTTCCGGCTATATATATATATATATATATATATATATTTTATATATATATTACATATATAATGTGAATTAATTAAAATATCATTCTTTTTCGGTCCACACACATACTTGAGGTACTTATTCCAAATAATGACATTTTCAACCATAAAGATTTCTATTTTAGAAACCTACTATTATTTATGTGAGTTAAAAAAGGAAAGCCCTTTTTGGGCTTGAAACTTGCACAGGTCCATATTACGTTGTGCTTAATTTTTATCAAATAAATGGGGATGGTGAGATTCGAACTCGTGATCGCTTGGTCATCAAGGCTCTGATACTTTGTCAAAAAATCATCTCAACCTAATAACTTAAGCTGTTACGTGAGATCTCAAGATATGATTTATATTATTCTCTAACATACATATATAAGACTGCATCCATTTAATTCATAATGCTAATAAGCCATAATATTTATTTGAAAAATTAATATTTATTTTTTTAATTGTCCACATGTAAAACAAATTATGCTCATATTAAATATCTTTTGATCATTCTATATTTAATTATTTGCCAAATATTCCTTTTCTTTTTCTAAATAAATTAGACCGAGTTTCTTTTCCAAAATAAGTTAATAATTATGTATCCATGCCTACCTTTCAATTAGAATCCCTCCAAGTTATTGATGTATATATTTATAATCCTAACTTAATATGATTTCTAGCTGACATAAAATTCAAAAAAGGAAAGCAAAGTATTATACATATATTTTGTTCATGGATATTTGGTTTGATATGAATAAATTGATTGGCATGTGTATAATACAGTGATAAGGATATTATATATATAAAAAATTGTAATTATTTTTAAGAATATATTTAACATCATTATCCTAGTCAATTTATCATGTGATGTTGTTGAGAAAATAAGAAAAAACTAAAATGTTAAAAATAACGATTAAAATGATTGTAGAAGTTAAAAAGATGAAAAGTAAATGATAGAGAAATCAATCATGTTTAATGACCTTGTGATATATAAATGCTTAAATGATTATTACTTTATGATTATAACATTATTTATTATTATTCGATATTGTTAAATATTTTGATATATCAAAAGTGTCTTTTATTGAGATTATCAGTGCTATGATGAATTCACCTGATGTTACCCTTAACAAGTTACCAGCTATTAATGTACTTTAAAAACCAATGGAATGGAGCTGAGAGGAGGGACACTTACCACTAACTGCCAAGGGAGCAATTACAGAGTGAGGAATATTGCGAACTTTTTCGTTCTCCATTTGCAGTTGCACAGTAGAATCCTAATTGTATCATTTCTAGGTGAGAAGTCAATAAAAAAGAAATTTGGAAATACATAGACAAGAAATGTGCAGCAGTGACAGAATTCCTACAAATAATTAATACTGTTAAGCTAATCAAGATGAAAAGTAACCAAAGAAAGCATAAATTTAGAGACAATAAATACGATGCGATTTAAGACTAGAAAAGCAATGCCAAAAACATTTAGGCTTGACTCAATTCAATGTATGAGAAGAAGCAACTACGATCTTAAAACAAGTGGGCACTAAGAACTAAGAAGCTTAAGCACAAGACAAAACAGGAGACAGATTTCAGAGACAAGTCAAAACCACAAAGTTTAGTTACTTTGGGATTTCGAAGTAACTTAAGCGTAAGTTGAACAAATAGAAAATTCCAAATGCATGTCAACTACTAAATTCAGAAGAGATGCAACAGTACAAAAATCTGTCTCCATGTCTGTATTCAATCCAGCAGATGCAGACTAAAATAAATTGCATAAGGTACCTTCAGTTGATACAAGTTCCATAAGTTTAAGTCGGTGAATCTTGAAATAGATATAAATGGAAGCTCGCTAGCTTGCACAATCATCATACAAGCATCTCCAGAACTTTCAGATGACGCAGATGCCCCATTTAACAACAAGACAATTTGACTATCCTGGTTGAGACCAAAAAAGTTACACAATATCCCACAGCAATGAAAAGAAGAAGACTGCACGCCAAGGAGTCTTAAGGTCTCACCTTATATAATGAGAGATCCACACACTCGTAACCAGCAGGAACATACAACAGTACAGCTTCCAATGAAGTATAACCATTCTTTGAACTGCTCAAGTCATGCGTAAATCCTCTTATTACGCCTATACAGTTTGCAATATCTGAAAATGGCTCATCAGGTACTTGGAAGCATACATAGTCAACAAAACTGTGTTGACATGTCTGATTAGATGAAACAGCTTGAGAAGCATCCTAAAGAAGGGAAGAAAAAGTTAAAATCAAGGCAGCCAATCAAATATATAGCACAAAAGATGTGACTTCAATTTCTTTTAACAAATTGGGACTTACTCGGAATGGAAAAATCCCTCATGCGTCATGCATTGATGAAAATGATGCATTTTATCGCGTGTCTGATTAGAAAGTTCAATGGAAAACAAGAGAAGAAAATTCCCCATGCATTGATGAAAATGTACCTCATAGTATGATATTGACATGGGAATTGCCATAGATACAGATGCTGATGAAGATGAAGATGGAAGAGGAAACAGTGGCAGCAAATCCTCACATAGCATCTTTCTTGATATGGTAGTAAAGGGCATCAGGAAAGCTTCCTTGAAGCTAATATTGTAGAAGCCATGAATAAGGCATTTATAACATGAAAAATGGTAAAGCATGATACTCCGCAAAGACATATATAAGCTAATCACTTAATAAAATAGAGAAATTTCAAGATAATGTGTGCATGCATTCTAGACCCTGCTAATAGCAATTCTATTTGTCTGAGAACTGATAATACATTGACATGTTCCTCAACAGTCATTGACAGTACATCATATTCTAGAATTCTCTTTCCTTGTAGAAAACTTTGAAGTTCAATGAGCCATGTATTGCTGAGCCATGTTAACATCTCCATCAACATAATTTACTATTTAATGTACTACTAGACAGCATAAGGATAAATAAACATATACCTGTCCTCCATTTGCTGGAATTCTTTAGCCAATGTTCTTTGCAGATATTCACAATCTGAAAATCCCCCAAACTGAACTAATTCCTTAACTCTCTGCATTGTTTCTCTGAAATAAAATTTGCAAACATTAAAAAAAGTGACCTCAGAAGTACACCAACATTTGCATTCATGCATAATTGAAGTGGAGCATGCATAACTGTGATCTAAGCTGGTTCCAATTGAGAGAGTACCAAATATGTAGCTCATAGTTATTATATTGATGTCTTTAAGAAACTTTGGAAATGATTGTTCATAACCTAATATGTGTATGGCTAAATGGATGTCACCTCCCCTAAACATTAACTCATTTGAGAATTAGTCCCTCGACTTCCAATTGAAATCAAATCCTTTTTGATAATTTTTGTAGGATTCCATACGTGAGATAATGGATTGTTGCATGTGAAAGTTTAATTACCACTGGAAAAAAATCTGTTTTTTGACCTAATTATATTTTTTTTCTTTCATCATATGTATTTTTGCAACTTTACTATTTTTATTGAATAAAATATCATTTTTTTTATATCAGACACATGTTGTTTTATAAGCAAAATCCATTATCTCATGGATGGAATCCTACAAAAACTAAAGAAGGATTCGATTACAAAAACATAGTCCAGGGAGTTCAAATCTGAAATTGGAAGTTGATGGACCAGTTCTCAAATGAGTAAAAGTTCAAGGTGGGTAAACCCATTTAGCCTAAATGAATCTCAAAGGAAAAAAAAGGGCAAGATTTTCAGTGACAACAAATAGTAGAATAATAACTATGGTTGAATATATAACTTACAAGTCAACTTCAATATCATGATCAACTTCCAGCAACTGCTTAACTGGATCCTGATCGTATAAGAACTTCAAGAATATGACAACAAGTTCACTGCCGAACAGAAAGAAATTTTAAGTACAAAATTTATGTAAGCTACCAGTTGGAATATGAAAATGCCTCAAACACAAACCTATTGTATGGAAGAAGCTGGTCACTGGGTTCTTGCATAAGCAGCTTTATACATTTAAGAAGCCAATTGAAGAAATTTGAAAACTGAAAAAAGGAAAGGTGTACCATTAGAGTTTTCAACAAAAAGATATCACAATTCATGAAAAGAGAAATTTTCTCTCTCCTCCCAGTACACTATCAGTTGTTTTCACAAAAAAGTACTTCTGTTCATGACACAGCCACCCCTTATTTCTCCAAGTTGAAGAGAAATAATTTGCCTTATTTAGCAACAGCACCAAAAAATTCACAAGTAATTTTAGTTCCTCAATTACAGTACCTGCTGCTCCACAGATGAAAGGACCCTCATAAACCGTTCAATCTGCACTAGTATCATACCAGATTTTTCTGTTGCATTGTTAATAAGCATCTCATCCAAACCAATACCATGGTAGCGTGCACGCCATCTGGAAAGGCCTCTTAGCTCTCCCATTCTAAATCCAATAATTTCTGCAGCAGGCTGGGAAATGAATATGTATCTTTTAGTTTCCACTCAAGCCCCTTAATATAAAAGAATACAACAAAAAGAAAAAACTATATCAGGCAGATGGAAATCTAATCACAGAACTTGTGATAGGAAAAGACAGAGCACAGGGAATTTGATGATAAAAAAAACACGTCACCCCATGTAAACTGGGCAACTAATAAGCATAACTTTTTTTAGTTTTGTAATAAACGCAGTCAAATGATAACCTCAGCAAAAAAGACATAAATCCAGAGATGATGAAATTCATTGAAAAATGGCCAAATTGCTCAGGTCATCATCTTTGATTAAGGCATTTGAAGATATTGAAAGTCAAAATCCAAGATAAAACCAACAAAGTTATTTTTCTTCCTTGCTGACAAGTCGTCCAATATGAAATGGCCCATGAAAAACCCAAACTACTTATCCTCAATCCACTTGATTGAGGATACTTCAAAGCAGAGCACAATTATAGCCTTTTGTGAGCATACAAGTATGGCTTTTTTGCAAGCATGGTACTGCCCTTTTTTTTTTTGCCTGTGAACACTGACATGTATGTATTCAGCAAATCAGATTGCACGCTCAGGTCAGTGAATGATTCCGGGGCTTATGAACCCAAATATGATATTCCAACCTTAGGTACTCAGTAAATCAAGTTTTAGAAAACTCGAACCAGATCAACCACTTAAAGAAAGATAAAATACAGCACCTGACCTGTAAATGATCAAGGACAATGCGCTGAAGTTCTTTTGCTGTCCCACAAATGACCTTTAACACGCGCTTCACACCCTGTCAATGAAGAAGAAATTAAATATAAAATACCATTAGCCAAAAGCACAATTACAATCTCCTCTGTTGGCAACAAAAATTATAAACAAATCTAGTTAAGGCCATACCACTTCACCAAGGGAGTTAACTAGAAATTGATGTACTGCTGAACTGGTCCGAGCACCCCCTAAAAGGCTGAGAAATTCCTCTTGTGGAGTAGAGTCCAGTGCTGCATACAAGAACTAGAAGTCAATGAATGGGTTAATAATACAGGAGTTATAACCAATAGAGTGAAATCTTGTGTTGTCGAACACAGTTACCATGGTCAATAATCAGGGTAGACAGAGAATCAAATTTCTCATGAAATGTGTGCATGGCATCTGACCACTGCTTGCACATAACTGATAAAGACGCCCTGATAACTTCAGTTAAGTCCTCAATATTGGAAGCTTGTTGAGCCAATTGATGGAGCTCACTTTTCCTGCAATGACAAAGAAAGTGAGAAACTTAACTACAAAGCACATTTTTGTCAACTTCAAGTAACATTACAGGCCAAAAAACCAAATCATGAGCATCCAGAAAGTGGATTGAAATTGTGGGCAAGAATAAAGGAGATAAAATCCCAAGTGCATAGTTTTGTAGGCAACTTGCAACCATCATTATCCTAGCCCAACGAGTCAACACGATGAGCCACTAACCTAGGGCCTGGTTCAGGTCATTGGAAACCCCCCCTTTTTTTTACCAAAATGATGTCGTTTTGGGATTTTTTTAAGAAAAAAAAGGTCAAAGGTTAGGCTGACACAGGACAACCCCCCAATCTACGACTCGAGCCCTGGGCTGTGTTGAACCCCAGGCCAGTCTTATAACTATACCTACAACTAATCCCAGTTCTATGATGAAAATTACCTCTTCCAAAATATAGAAGTATCGAGCACTAAGCTATGCATACCCTGCTTGACCATTTGGCTTTCTCTTGATTCTGTGTTTTCATTAAGTTCTCCTGAGCACATGACAATCAAACGACAGAGGTCTTTCGACAGAGAAACCTAATGACAATGAACATGTAGAAAAATCATCTTGCTTTTGTATAGAAAATTACTCAACATGTATATTATAGTCCTAAAAATTCTGAACTCTTAAAGGGTGTCCAAAATGGAAGATGGGCATACCTTGTAAATGGAAGAATTCAAAATTTGACGAGGGGTCTGCTTATCAATAAAGGGGGTTGGAACTGAAAACTTGTGTATATTCTGCATATAATTTTGCACATTTATCAGAAATTACCAGCATGAGAAAAAAAAGAATAAAAATGATGAAATTGAGACAATGGACATCATACTGAAAAAAAAAAAACAGTTTAATAAGTGATAAAGTAATTCACTGGCTTAACCAACAAGAATATTAACCAGATACTGGACCAGCAGATGAAGCACAAATACTAGTATGATAGTTACTCAACTATGAATTTTCATCCGACCAAATCTTTAACAGCTAAAGTCAGGGTAATAACAAGGATATAGAAGAAAAAGGGGGGAAATGTAAAGAGGGAAATGGGCAAACAGTCTTAATCATGACAACTGATTTGTATCAAATCAGGCTTATCGAATGGCCCAAGCTTTCACAAGATCCTACATCCATTACTCATGACCACAAATGACAAACGATGAGCCATTATATAAAATATTAAGCATACTTGAGATAAGTTTGTCACAGTTCCATAAGCCCTCAATCAATTCCAAAACAATTGAAAAGGTTCTTGGTTAACAGGAGAATGAATGATCAACAAAGTTCAAATGTTTATTTAAAGAATAGATGAGTATAACTCACAATTTTTCCGATTGGAAATATACCAAATATGCTAAAGCATATACTTCCATCTTTATCTCCGCTACACAGAATATTAAAGCGTTGGTACGAAGAGTTTGACAGCTCTCTATATGAATCTTCACTGTCATCCATGAAGCCAGTATCTCCAGACACTACTCCAGGCATCCGGGGGACCCTAGGAGCAGGAGGAAAGAAACGGGAAGTGCGGTCTTCATATGATGAGGAGTTTTTAGAGTCATCCTGAAAACCAAATTTAAATAAGCAATGGAAATGAGAAAAAAAAAATGCTCCTGGGGAAGAAATCAAAAGCTTAAGCCAGATGAAAAATAGCAAGTTTAATGGTAAACTACAGAAAAATTTGTTGAGCGATCTTGTGGAACTCATGAGAGGTGAAAGAAAACGGCATACTCTAATAAGTTGTCCTTCCTCCTCCCAATTAAGACACACAACTGCAACGGTATGAGACTTCAAGCTTCTCAACAATTTGCCATTCTGGTCGATATGCATTGCCAAGCATTAGAAACCATGATAAAAACACTAGTAAAATACCAGCCAGAAAGTTAAATGTCATAACTTATACGTAAGTGTTATTTAATCAGCACAACAATCAGAATACATTCTCGCATTCAAACAACGCATGCTAAAAACATGAAGGAAAAAAAAACCAATCTCCTCATTCAAGTTTAAAAAGGTTTGCCAAAAATAACAACAAATATTGTAAACAATGAAACTGACCTCAACATCATGTAAAGAAATGGTTCCATCTTCAAGACCAACGGCAATCGCTTTACCATCCGGTCGCCAACACAATGATGTAATGTTCCTTCCTAAAAAAATTCAAAAACATTCAACTTCAAAACACTTGCAGAAGAACTATTACACAAGATTAACAAAACAAACCCTAAAAATTACAATTAAAGTAATTGGAGGGTAAATAAAGGTAATTACCAGGGGAGATAGTCCATAACCTCTGCCAATTGAATCGATGGAGTAAAATCTTGGAGTCTTCAGTTACCATTGCGAGTAAATCCTTTTCAGGATTCCACTCTGCGATTTTAACCTGAGAAGCGACCGGTTTATCGAATTGAAGTTGGAAAGGAAGCACGCGATCGGTCTCGTCGGTTTCCATGGAGAAAAGTAAGCGGTTGACGGTGTGCTCGTGATTAAGACGGTGTCGTTTTTGGAGAGGTTTGCGAGGTAGTGGAATGGCGGAAGTGAAGTGGAAAATGAGAGAGACATAGGTGGGCGGGCTTTTTTGGGGTTTTAACTTTTAATTCAATTGGATAAGTTAAAATTTAAAAAATTGAAATTGAAAACGCCGTTGCCGGGGATCGAACCCGGGTCACCCGCGTGACAGGCGGGAATACTCACCACTATACTACAACGACTTTGTTGATTTTCATTTCAGAATAACTTTTATTATAATTATATATCGATAACCTTTTCTGTTTCTCAAGGCCATTCAACAATTTCACGGCTAATTGTAGCAAGGTTACAAGCTTATGATCATCATGACATGAGTGTCTAAATTTTAAAGTTTGTTATTGAATTTAACTAATTACAGAAATTTTGTTTCCTGTTTTGAGAGAGATGCCATAAAGTGCTTGAATTAATTATATAATTCAAACAAATTTTTAATTCTGGTTCATAGTTATAGAATTGTGGAGTGAATAAATTAAATTGTAAAATCAGTAAATTCATTTAAATTTTGATTTGTTAAAAATAAGAAAACAATATTATTTTAATAAAAAATACTAGATTTTTTTTTTATTTACATATACCGAATTAAGTTTTGAGTTGAGAGGCTATTGAATTGATATTTTAAATCAAACCAAATCTTATAACTAGGTTGTTAATAAATTCAATTTTTTTTCCAGTTAACATCATGAGATTTTCATCAAATAAAAATACTGAAACCAAAATCATAGATTTCTACTAATAAATTATTAGATTTAGTTTTAACTACTTACCCTAATCAATTGACTTGCAGAAGGATTGAGGATTCCGACTTTCAAAGATGTAAATTGTGCTCAATGTGTTCTTCAACCTGGGCACACAATCATATGTATGATTATTAGTCAATTATTTTTTTAAGATTTAACTTTGATTGACAAGTGGATTTTCGAGTTATTATCTAAAACTCAAATATTTTTTCCACTTAAAACATATTTAAAACTTTACCACATAGAGAGAGAGGGGGGGAATTATGTGTTAAAATGAAAAAATAATAATTATCAAGTATTTATTATTTCAAGAAATTTAAGGAAAAAAATAGATGAGAGAGATCCCTTGAATAAAAAAAAGAAGACTATGTTAACAAATTAGCAAAAAAATAAATTCTTCTATATATATATATATATATATATATATATAAAAGCCGTATGATGACTGTTAATAATGAAGGTTTATTACTTCGTTAGGCTTTAATAGAAGTAATCAAGAAGAGGCGTTTAAGATTAAAAAGAAAAGCGCCGTTGCCGGGGATCGAACCCGGGTCACCCGCGTGACAGGCGGGAATACTCACCACTATACTACAACGACTTTGTTGGAGTAGCGGTAAGAAAGTAAAATGATAAACCTTTGCAACAACTATACATGCACAGCTACTACCTCTAGAGTGAAAATTAATTTTTTAACTATACTGATTTAAAAAATAAGTTTGCCCAGTGTGCTAATTAGCTCTACAAAGGTTATAAAAACCAGGAACCTCTCTTTAATAAGCAAGTAATTATTATAATCTTGAGCTCATGGAATGCTTCAATGGCATGATGTTGGAGACTGCAGAAGTCACGAACAACTTAATATACACAAGTCAACATCCAGTAATTGTTTGTGATTTAAATGTTTGACGGATGCAGAATTGTGAAATAATTCATATGAATCTTGAATTCGTTGGCTATTTGCTCAAACTAGTACTGTATGCCAAACACAGAAAGCATATCTTTGCTTCATGTTAACAAGTTCGGCTGGGTATTTTTTTATCTTCATATTGTAGCCGTGCGGACATTTTTGGAAGTTCCCTTCATATGGCTATAAGCAGTACCTTAGTTATAGTCAAGTTTGTATGAGTATTTTGTACATGCATGCATGCAGATGTAAATAGCTGCTATGAGATTGAGAATAAAGCAATAAGGAACAAAGTTTATAGCTGTTCTGTTGATTAGTTGTTAAGGTAAAGTAAGGAATGGAGCATTAGTTGAGTGCAGACTAGTTGAGGGATTTGGAGCTCAAAGGGGTAAATGCAGGTCCTTTTATGGCCCGAGTGTTGGGGAGATTATGTGATTTGTATATAGTCCATGGTTTCCTGCTCTTCACAGCAACTTGAGCATCCAAACCATTTATCTCATTTGACACTAACACCTGAAACACCTACTCACACCTTCTTTTTTTTGTTCCCTTGATCCCTAAACCCACCAGTAAAAAACTCGGTTCCCTAGCCGCCCAGGAGGTTGCTCTATGGTGGGGTGTCAAAGGCCAGCTAGACAAGCTCAGTGGCATAGTTAAGAGAAGTAAGGCTGTGCTCGATGCTGCTGATGAGCAGGCACAACAAAGCAACCAAGTCAAAGACGACTGGCTCAGGAAGCTGCAAGAACCAACATATGATCATGCATAAGATTTGCTGGATGATTTTTCAACTGAAGTTCTGTGAAAACAACCACTGACTGGGAATAAAATATCGAGGGAACTACGTATTTTTTTTCTCAGGATCGAACAAGTTTGTGCATTGTTGGCGGATGGGTCATAACTCATAAAGTTAAAGCACTTAGGGAGAGATTGGATGATATTAATGGTGACAGCGAACAATTTCACTTGGAGGTTCGTGATGAGGAAAAAGTTTCTTTGAATATGGCCAGGGAGCAAATCTCTTCTGAACCTGGATTTATGGTTGAGAGAGAAGGTGACCAAAAGGCAGTTAGAAGTTTTGTTGAATTCCAACTACAAAGATAATGTTTCTGTCATCTCAACAGTTGGGATAGAAGTGTTAATTAAGGAAGACCACATTGGGTCAAAATGTTTTCAACGGAGATTTTTTTTTTTTTTTGAATTCCAGCTATAAAGAGAATGTTTCTGCTTGTCTTATGCATGTTGGATAATAAGAATGGTTGGTGAAAAATGGGGATGTCATTCTCTTCGAAATACAAACATTTATAAAGGATAGATGAAGTTTAACTAGTTAGGTTTGAATTTGATTTTTAGTGGTTATAAATTTAAGTTTTTTTAAGATTATTAAAATTTTATATATTTGTTAATTTTAGAGTTTATAAAATTAATCAAGAGATATATATACGGTGAACCAACGTTTATAATAAAACAAATTAAGTGTATCGCACACATTCCAATTATTGTGATCGATCAAGAGTTCATTCAAACGGACGCCCGCTATGTATTGGACGACCATGGCAGCTTACTACTTCTCTCTTTGACCTTCTCGTTTTGTATTCTGATGATGCAAGAAAAAAGATAAAATTTTTCACTTGAAAAAATAAATTATTTCGCAAGTGTAAATATAAAAAAAGGGCGTGTGATGAAAGTCAGCTAGTTCGGTGGTTAGCTGGTCAGAGTTGTTAATTGTTAGTTAAATAGTCAGCTGAGATAGTTAGGAGGCTAGAGTTCGAAGAACTTGTAAGGCAGGTAATGAAAGAATAAGAATTCTGCGGTTACAGTTTCAATCTCCCTCTCTTTCTTCTACTTCTCCCTCGATTTCTTTTCTTCTTCTAATTCTCTCTTCGATTTTTAAGCTCTTTAGCTTTGTTAAGGTGAAGCCTTAACATGATTAAACTACTATTTGTTCGTTTTTCTTAAATATCTTCTTCTTCTTCATGAATTTGTTGCCCAAAGGCAAAGTGGCATGTTGAGTCTGCAGATGGCGAAGTTCATGGGGGAATTCTTTGTGTTGAATGTTGATCGCTTCTGTTTGGCTCTGGCTAGCAAAAAGATGCATGCTACGTTTACCAAGGGTATCCTCCTGATCTCGGAGGTGAGTTTTTAAACTGGCGTTTTTCTCTTTCAAAGATTTTTTCTTCATTGTGTTGTGTCGCTATAAGAAATTGTGTGCCTTTAATGTGTTTGACAAAACATCTCGATTTCGATTTTGATTTTAGTTGTTTTTTAAATTAGTTTTTATTTAAAAATATATTAAAATAATATTTTTTTTTTATTTTTTAATATTAATATATTAAAATAATATAAAAAATTAAATTTAAAAAAATTAAAAATAAAAAACATTTTATTTTTATATTAAATTTAATACATTTTATTTGTAAATGTATTACTCATATTTTTTTTATTTTTAATACTTGTCATCAAAATCATTTAAAAACATTAATAAAAAATATCAATTTAATATTTTTTAAGACAAACATATTTTTAAAAAATATCCAAAAATAAAAGCTATCACATTCCTAACTTTCTGTTTGGGGTTGTGTTTTCACTATAGTTTTAGTAAATTTTGATTTCTTAAAAATTTATTTTTTTATTTTTAAAAAATTTTTAATGTGTTGATGTAAATAATAAATTAAAAAAATAAATAAAATTATTATTTTAATATATTTTTAAATAAAAAATATTTTACATCCACACTTTCAAATATTCCCGCTGCTAGAGAGAAAATAAAGGTGGTAATAAATTATATGAGGCTTACAAAATCCCCTCCCCGCCATAGGTGGCATTTTAATTTACAATTATAATACAACAATCACTGTCTTCATTAATGGAAAAGTATAAGCTTCCAAGTGCAACACTCAGCGTTGGAAATTAGTTGTATAGATGCCAACTACTCACTCACTCGTTCATAAATAAGAATAAGAGTAAGAGGGGTTTGCCAGTCACGTAAGCCGTGACGCTCGCTATTTTGGGTTCATAAATAAGAGCAAGAGTAAGAGGGGTGTGCCAGTCACGTAAGCCGTGACGCTTGCTATTACGGATTTCTTGTCTACACCTCATCGTCTGTATTTCCATGAATACTACTATATTATAAACCTTATCCAAAAAAAAAAAATATATTATATACTCCTTACTAAATTAAGCAAATAAACGAATATCCTGAAAATGAAAAAGCCACACTCCTAGCTCTGGTTTATGTTTCTGACGTTAATCAACACGTTCAGATATCATTCGTTCTGCAAAGGACCAGTAGGAGTGTCAGAACAAGCAAGTTAACCATTCTATAATTTAAACTTGTTTATGTTTGAGATTTCTTTGAGTACTATTTGTACTTATTGTTCTTCTTAGCGATGTGTTCTGTTACTCATTTTGTTATGTTTTTCTTCTGTTTTCCTCTTTCTGTTTGATCAACTGTAGGTAAAGTAAGCAGTTTTGGTTTGCGTAGGGAGGTGGGAAGATGGGTTTGGAGGCATTGGTTTGGTATTGTCGACCTATGGCAAATGGGGTTTGGGCAAAAGAAGTGGATAATGCATTTGGTGCTTACACTCCCT
>Ga0307515_10016382_pt1 | contig 13571 bp, 17 predicted proteins | sample 17_EM_MG_FD_194513 | JGI IMG/M metagenome (GOLD analysis project Ga0307515, IMG submission 194513) | Populus trichocarpa ectomycorrhiza microbial communities from riparian zone in the Pacific Northwest, United States - 17_EM | ecosystem: Host-associated > Plants > Roots > Unclassified | place...
CCTCGGAGTGTATCTCTGAGTTCACTCGATCGTCATTTTCAGGCGCACCTCGAATTGCTCTCAAGCACCGCCTGCAGCCAGTCCAGATATACCGTGTGTAGATGGGTAGCTATATAGATACATAGATGAGAATACAAACTGAATACAAGAATTTTAAAAATCGTTGAACGAAAAGTAGTAGCTATGATTTCCGGGCGCACCAGCAGCGTTCCCAAAGAAGATATTGTTTTTCCCAAACTACTCTACAGTAATTCAAGGTGCTCCCAGGCTTGTCGCCAGCGCTCCCAGGTGCTCCCAGGCTTGTCGTCGGCGCTCCCAGGCTTGTCATCGCCGCTCCCAGACTTGTCGTCGGCGCTGCCAGGCTTGTCGCCGGCGCTTCCAGGTGCTCCCAGGCTTGTCGTCGGCGCTCCGAGGTGCTCCCCTGCTTGTCACCAGACCTCCTATGTCCACCAAGATTTGTCGCCGGTGCTCCCAGGTGCACCTGAAGGCCACTGCATCAGTCCAGTACACTCTGGGATTTGACCACCCTGGGATTCTGGTCCGACAACTTCCAGACACTCCCAGAGGCTCCCAAAGACAATAATACATTTTGCTGATGTGCAGCTGAATGGCAGCTCTAACATGGGAGGATCATATCCATTACTACACACAGTGGAAATACTTGCAGCGGATGTTCTGGAAGAAGGCGGGAAAGGCAAAAGGCTGGAAATCTGGCCGGTGCTGGCAGGTACAGGTGTCAGATCTGTTTTCCATGGATATATGTGAAAAGGTACTAATGGACTTCCTGTTGGCCACGGACTTCGGAAGGTTCCTACTGGGGTGATGGGTGGAGGCATGAGCGGCCAGTCTTTTTGATTAAATTACCTTGCATATCTACTTTTCTGTTTCTTTTGTCAGCAGGGACGAAGGGTAGTAGGTGGGAGCTCCACCATCTAACCGGCTCGTCTGGAGGTGGAGGGGATAAGGGCCTGTCATACCCTAGCTAGTGTAAATACAGTATGAATAAATGTTCTAGTCCATTCACGGAGGCGGTTCCTCCGCGGAGTGCCTAGTCAGTTCACGGAGGCCCACCTTCCGTGAACGAACCGTCCATTCACGGAGTCCGTACCCCACCTCCGTGAACTGACTAATTCGTTCGCGGAGTCAGTCAAAAATTACAAATACTGTGCTCCGCACGCATGAATGTGCATTCACTGGTGTGTACGTTCACTCAGCTGGCTCTATGCAGCTGAATTCAATCAGCGCAACCGCGTACGTTCAGCACAGCGCAATTGAGTACATTCTTCACAGCGCAACTGAGTACGTTCCACGGATTCTATCGTACTAACAGTATGGATCGCCTTACATCTACCATCCCACATCAAATTCCGACATTCAAAAGTGTAGCCATCGAGAACTTACTCTTCGAGAAGCTGCTTGTCTTCAGTCCCCTGTTGAGCTCATCCAAGTACGTTGGAGGTGTAAAGGCAACTGCACGACTGTTCGTTGCAAGTGTTTCAAAGCAAAAGCCGAGTGCACACTTCATTGCCATGGCCGATGTTGGTACGGGATTTGGCCCGATGGCTTGTGTGGGGTTCCGGGGCTTACAGCCCCCAACGGCCTATGGCTGCGAGCATGAGGCCTGTGGCTTGCAGCCCCATTGGCCGCCACCAGCTCCCATGCGAAAGAGTAGGTCTAGCCCCAGCAGCGATGCTCGGCATCGGTCTCCGGATATGATACTCGGCTTCGTGGAGTATGCCCTCTTCTTTCCCATATATATTTGCCTGTCTTTCTCTCTCTTTGCTCTTTAGAAAATCACTTTTGTATGATAGTCAATTCAATATCTCTATTCGTACTCGATTGATCTCAACAGCCGAGATGGTGGGTCGCAGTGCATAACTACTAGACCTTCTGCTGGGTCATCAGGTACTTTCAATGTCGAACGAAACACAAGATCAGCTCCACCGATGGCGCACAGTGTAATTGTAGTTGCATCAGGACGTCCAAGAGGCATCCGATTGTAGGGATCACGATGATGTATAGATTATTTATAATTTTTCATTGACTGTGTGAATGAACTAGTCAGTTCACGGAGGTGGGGTACCGACTCCGTGAATGGACGGTTCGTTCACGGAAGGTGGGCCTCCGTGAACTGACTAGGTACTCCGCGGAGGAACCGCCTCCGTGAATGGACTAGAACAATAAACAACAACAAAGCAGTTGACAAGTAGGTTGGCTACGTCAACGTCAATATTTAATCTTTAACAGACTTAGAGCCTTCTATTTGCCAAAGCTTGCACAAATTTACAGTTTCCATACGGCAAAAAGCTTCCTGTAGAAAACTCTACCCCTCCCGATGTTCTACCGTGTCCGCTGCGCTGAATCTCTCTATTGACCTAAATCTCACTGACTCTAAGTCTAATTGACACGTACACAAGAACTAAAGTGCATGCGGCTCCGCCGCGCACAACCCTAAACCAACCCACGTGATGACCGCACTCAAATCCGTCCTCACACCCGAAACGCAGCTTTGTCAAGCGCAGCTCTCTTAAGTAAGCTCCCAAGCAGGCTATTAAGCAGGCTTTCAGGCAGGCTCTCAAGCGCCAGCGGGCTGTAAAGTGGACTCGCAGCGACAGTGTGTACAGTACCGTTATAATAGCACAGACTGCAGGCAGTAAAGATAGGAATACGTCCATCTCCCGCGGCAAGCCATATATAGGTCCATAGGCCCACCCGCACGGCTCTATGAATCGACTATGGATGACTATAGGCTGCGCGTAGCGCACGGGTCTACGGGAAGCTTGCTGTGAGCTGCGCATGTGCGCGTGTACGCGTAGCGCAGCCTATTATCGATTTGCACTTTTGGCGATATTATTTCATTGTATTCTCTCAAACTTATCCCTATCCTGCTACTGTCACTCACAAAAATCAATTATGAAGATTTGACACCATTGCAGTAGACTGCAATAGCGACAGTTGAGACACACTATCCGCAGTTGAAATTCTCATACTACAGTAACCGGTCACGTAGGAGATTTTAAGTCTTCTCACAATCGGTATTTTGGAGATTCTTGTACAATGCTGTAAAAACTGAAAACTCTCTGCTTTCACAGCCAAATGCACTCGGCTTATATGCCAGCCTAGTGTCCCCTAGTCCAAAAACCCTCCGCCCGACAAACGGATACTTTGGGACCGAGCAGACATCTGCCCGCCCTGGACAGGCTTTCGTTAAATCTAGTATTAACAGATTACTGACTAGAAGTCCTGACACTTGTAGTGAACCTGAAGAACTTTGTAGAAAGGATTTTTCACCGGGTTAACTGTGCTCAGATACTCTCAAGGACTGTCTTTGACAGACTGACCGGGCATGTACGAACTCGTAAAAGCTGCTGTTGATGTAGCGGAGGACATTTGCCCAAGATCATGTAATTGTTACTATATCTGCTAGTTTCTCTTTTCTCTTTCTCTTGATCTTAGCACGTACACAAGTGACAATCATCGAGTTATTTACTTCTACTTGACTGTACGTGTTAACAGCTGCGCTCACTCCCACCCGAACCTCCCCCAGTAGCAGACCCAACATACCCTCTGAATCACTCACAGTGATTACTTTCTTTACAGGAAGGATCTGGCAATCATAATCATAGAATGGACAGGTGCCTCTCGTCCGAGCTAGTATATGCCCTCCAGTTACCGGTGACTTGATGTCTTTATATGTGTAGTAATGGACTCATATGAGGTTATATGTCTTTGCTTTTATGTCTTATTTTATGAACGCAAGTAATAATGCGGACGAGGGCAGGTCTAGACCCATATACCCTACACGTGTTGGTTTGCATGCTGTTTGTGTACTAATATATACATGGGGGAGGCTAGTACCCGTACATCCTTCTGATGTTAAAGTTTAAGTGTCAGTGTCAGTATTATCATGGGCGGAATCCTATACGAGCTACTTTCCTGTTGGGCCCTGGCACAGTATATCAGGAGACGAGCAGTATGTACTGCAGGGTAATACTAGTGTAAAGTAGTTTGTGAAGACGTACAAGAGCAGAGACAATTTCTTAATTTCATATAAAAAGCCTCGTTTCGTGGTAACCCAGCGGCCAGCCAAAGTGTGCACGATCTCATTGGACTAAGGCTTAATTTTGCACCCGCCTCGGCTCTAGGAAGATCTCAATGCGGCACTTCAATAGTGACTTCAGCTAGTCCCCGCTACAGAGGGTTAAGATACACACCTTCGAGAGCGACCCTCTGCTTAGGATGCCAAGACTTCTCGTGTGAACCCTTAGCTTCACGATAGTTTAGTGGTATGTGTTCGCTCGTCTACCGGAAGGCGATGAGCGTGCGAAACATAATACAGTGAATCCTTGTGTACCTCACTAGACAAGAGAAGTTGATTCAGACCCAACGATGGCTTTAGCAATCCGATACAACTCGGTTTTGACTCTTGGCCGGTGGTCTTCACCAACAACTCGCCCGAATAATGTTTTATACCAATTACACATCAAGCGATAGTCATAGTCAGACATAACGTTGAGATATAGCACACGGGGAATATTCCAACAGCTTAACGTCGTCATATTCATCGGGCAGAAGAATGGTACAGTGAGTCCTGGAGGGCTTCACCAGACACATCGACCAGTGTGTTTAAAAGAGATAGGAAGGGGGAAGATAATTTGGAGGAAAGGTTTAATTGGTGGTGGGAGAGGTTGAGTGTGTTGGCGGGAATTGATTGGTGGAGGAGCTGTTTGTAGAGGAGTTTTTTGGAGGGGAGCCAGAGTTGCGTGGTGTTGATGTGAAGATGCGCAGTGTACCCTCCGTTGTGTAGCGGTAGCAATTGAGGAAACCACAACTTGGGCTCTAGGGTTCCCTAGGGGAGTGGAAATGGGAATGTGTATTTATGCTATGATCGGGAATGGTCGAATGCAGTATGATTACAACACAGGGTTAGGGTTTTTCTTTCTCCATCGTAAAAACATGTGCGGGGTAACTTGTCTCAGAACCGCCTGCCTTACATTCCTCACCTCGACTGAACCATGGCAGAAGCTATATCCCCAGGAGCCTACGTGATCCGCGCCCTCGGTACCTCCAAAGTTCTTCATGTCCCCAACCATAATAGCGCGACACGTGCAACTACGTCCGATCGCCACGAGGAACGTTACCGCGAGAATCAGATTTGGTGGATTGAGGCTGATCCCGGATTCCAAGATCTTAACAAAGCAGCTGAGGAAGGCTGTATCTACCGCATCGCAAACATTGCACATAATGTCTCACTCATTGTGGAATGTGGACAGGGAGATGATGGAACCCCAGTTATTATATACCAAAGTCAGGGAGCGCCATGGCACCTTTGGAACTTCAGGAGACTACCAACACATACCGACGGGTAAGCAGTATTGATACCAAGATCCCTGCTTGAAGTGCATCAAGATATTCCTTGCGGCTCCGAAGGGACCAGGAATGGTTCTAGCCGGGCGCCCTGTACTTGCAACTCTACATCTTCCCATCGATTAAATTCCAAGTTTCTGACGTCGCGTTGTAGTGAGTACTACAACATTTTCAGCGCTAGCTCCGGCCTTACGTTAGACGCCTGCAACACCGGATGTTATACGCGGAGAATAGATTCGGAATGCAAGATGCAAATGTGGGAGCTGTTGAAACCCGTGATTTCGATTCCTGCCGGGTGGCTCCAGCTCCATAACGTTGCAACAGGTCACCTCCTTAGCCAAACCTATCCTTCCCTACCGCTACTGGCTATACCGGCTACTGCCTCTTCGACAGGCCGCGAGTCCTGGGCAACGCAGTGGACTTTTGTCCATGCATCCGCGGTGGATGGTATCAACGCGGAGAGCAGGTTATACGTTATCAAGAATCGACTTACAGGTACTTATTTGAAACGCCAATCGTCGAAGTTACTTCACAGGGGGGAAGCAGCCGGTAGTATCAATGCCTGGGCAAATTATTGTCACGGTACCGAATCAGAGCTGTGGAACCTTGAGTTAGATACAGAATTGAACTGGAAGATTGTGCACAAGAGTGGATTTCTTCTTGAAGAGGCGGTTGTGCCATTACTCGATGGATATGAAATTGTCTGTGATCAGAGAGCCCATGACAAACGCAAGAGTTGGGTGCTCGTGTACGTATTTTTCTATCGCCATTTGATGGCTAAAACTGATAATGCTTTCAGTCCTCCAGTTAATACTAATGGAAGGTTTGCTGGACCGGTACGTAGTTCAGAGTCTCTAATGCGATATCCCATGACTGCTAACTACGAGAGATAGAGTTCTCCTCCACCTGTGCGCAATGCGGCAGCGGGTTAGCGTAAAGGGCTGAAGAGGCGGAGAGAATTGCCTATGAAAGCGAGGAAAAATGAGAACCTACGAGCATGTTACATATTTACCAATTATTTACCCATTTGCTCATGTTGTCTTTTGGCAGGACGATAAAATTATGTTGGGTGTGGCCGGGATTGATGTTTAAGTGACACAAATCCAAACATTCCCTGTCACACCCAAATATTTCGACGCATCATCATCGCTCGTCTTAGATTGTTAGTATTTGGGAACCAAATTTTGAATATTTTCTTAGAACTATATTGTGCTGACAATGATACCAGTGGGTCTCAACATTGCTTACCGTTCATGAATAGCTAAATGGTATCACAGTATCGTCTAATAATTATCTCAATGCTAGCTGAATTTGTGAGTTTGGCATGGGTAACTATAGTGGAAATCCCTATCCTTACTGCGTCAATAGATCGTGCGCACAGTACCTAATTGGTGGGCTATTCTAGTACAGTAGTGCATGGTCGACTCGAAATAGCACAAACGCGTCAACATTACCGTGAACGCCAGGAACTTGCTTTGAGACCAGGCTTATAGGGTGCGAACCTGACGGTTCCAGTTTCGTAATGCTTCTTTATATAAACAGCACCAAGGAACTGGTAATTTGGGACTGGTTTGAATTATTGACTTGATGACACGGAGGTGAGCTTAACGAGACCGGACATCAGAAGTCTTCAGCAGCCCGCATTTGGAGCTCTCTGATGGACAGCCCCATGCACACAGCCCATATGTAATCTCATAGATAGAAAATGCCAGTGACTGCTTGCTAATGATGAAACTTGGGTAATTGGGTAAGCTGCGGTGTCTCCGGGATAGCCCGTGCGACCTCTAGAACTGTTAACACGGTATGCCGGTCAAGTAATTGTAGTCGTTGCGGAATAAATCATGGCAGGGAAATTATTTACAAACTTTCCATGTGTCACTTGCTAGCAAACCTCCATCCATATCTTTCCTCGCCCTACTCACCCCGCTAAGAAACATAAAAGTTGGCGGGGAGATGCCAAGCCATTCATTCTACAGTAATTCTGTGGGCTATGGGATCACCGCATTGTTATGCACAAGACAGATGTCTGGGCACGTGGATTGGCTGCGAATGGGGAGCGGGTAGTTCCAGAAGTATGTACAGTTTCAATGAGGCGGGGTAAAATATGTATGCATTACGGAAGATCCCCAGATCACTGTAGAACCATCAACTTTGCACCGGGAAATTCCGCTTTATGCCACTAGTAGTTGAAGTGCCACCAATATTAGTTTAAGGTAACACCCACTAGTCAAGGTGACACCCACTAGTCAAGGTAACACCCACTAGTCAAGGTGACGCCGTGGGGGCCCCGCAGTTTCAGCCGCACTGTGTGCTGTTGTTGTTGTTTATTCATACTGTATGCACTCTTACTAGAGTATGACAAAACCTAAATACCCCCTCCGCCTCCGGGCGAACCGGCTAGATGGCGGAGCTCCCCCCCCGCTACCCTTCATCCCCGCAGCCGCACTGTGTGCGCTGTTCTGTGTTCGCTCATAGCCGATAGCAGCACGGAGGCCGTTATATGTGGCTGCATGCAAGATCCATTCCATGAGATTATATCGCACCTCCAATTGGCTGCAGTACCACGTGAGAACATCCACATCGCCCGGTGCCTAGAACTGCAGCAATACTTAAGTACTTGAGCATACAGTACACTTTTTAGCTGCCCCATACCGCGCACCACGATGCTACGCCTCGTACTCCTTTCCCTGCTGGTACCATTGACAGCTTCGTACTGTCCCTTCCCCGGCCCGGTGCTGCCCCCGCCAACCCACATCTCAACCTCCAAATCCTTCCAATCCGCAATCGAAAACCTAACTTCATACCTCTCCTCCCCCACCACAGACCTTGGCTTTGCCCGCAATGAGACTACGTTTTCTATCCTCCTCACTAACGCTGAAAACTGATTTGGGAATATCATCATACCACCCCAGCTAGTATCGTCAGTAACATCACTGTCGGCCGCCACTCGCAGTACCGCGTTGGCTCCGTCAGCAATGTGTTTGCGGATCATTTACTGTTACGCTTGGGCCTAGACCTCAATACAGCGGTCACAAAATGGCTGCCGGGGCTGAGAGAAGGATCGGGCGGCGTCGACTGGGACGCTATCACACTGAAGGATTTAGGGAGCCACATGGCGGGGATCCGACGGGACTGGGTTTTGGGGAGAAAACTATACCGCAGCGCCGTTATTTCAACAACTTGGGTTACCCCCGGCGATAAAAGAGAAATATCTCCCGTGCGAGGTTGAAGGGCTGCAGGACCAGCCGTGTACAGAAGCGCGTGGGTCCTCCGACCAACAGCACCGTTCACGCTGACAGTGGGATAGAGGTAATCAAGGGAATGGCCGATAGCGCACCTGTGTTCCCGCCACACGCAAAGCCGATGTATTCCAACGCCGGGTTCAACCTCCTTGGGTTCGTGGTGAAGAAGGTGACGGGGATGGAGTACACACGCGCTGTGCGCCGGTATATTACCGGTCCGCTGGGATTGAAGCACACTACGTTCCTGCCCGCCGACCACGTGGTGATACCATCCACAGGGCTCTGGCACGCGGATCTGGGCCAGAACAACCCGTACGTCCCTTTCCCCCTCCCCCCCCCCAAAAAAAAGATACAACCCCGTTAACCTAAATTTCCAGTGCCGGCGGCGTATACTCCACCGCCCACGACCTCGCCGTTCTGGCGCGGTGGATCCTTTCCCCCACCGATCTCAACCGGAAATGGCTAAAACCACTCACCTTCGGACCGTCCTTAACCCAAGCCATCGGGTTTCCGTGGGAAATCACGCGCACGACGACGCTCACCAGTAGCGTGGTTGAGGTGTATACGAAGGGAGGGGATCTCCCGGGTTATGGCGCGATATTGTCGTTGGTCCCGCAGTATGCATTTGGAGTGGTGGTGCTGACGGCGGGAGTGCCTACCGGCGAAGCCAAGTATGCGCTCGCCGATGCGGTGCTTTCTACAGTTGTACCCGCGTTCGAGGATGCTGCTAAACTCCAAGCGGTGGAGGCGGGGTACACTGGGCGGTTTTCGAGAGGGAATGGGAGTTGGGTTGAGGTTGGGGTTGATCAGGGCCCCGGATTGATTGTGAAGGGGTGGTGGGTTAATGGGGTTGATTGGTTGACACCGGTGAGGGAGGCGGGCGTGGAGTACAGGTTCTACATGGCGGAACTTAGTAGTGTTGGGAAAGGTGGGGGTGTGGAGGAGGTGTGGTGGGCGGCACCGGAGGTGAGGACGGTGAGTAGGCAGCGTGGTAGGGGGAGTGTGCTGAGGGAGGAGTGTTATTGGACGGCGGCTGTTACAGTCGGTTGGTATAACGGAGAGCCGGTAGATAAGGTTGTGGTAGTGAAGACGGCTGGGAAGGTTGTGGGGGTTAAGTTTCCGGTGCTGGGGGTGACGTTCATGAAGGAGTGAGTGTGGAATTCTAACTATTGAACAAGATGTATGCAAATGAATCTAATGGAATTAAAATCCGGTAACGGGACATGTGACGTGGTATCTCAGATGTCTAGGACTAAATTTTATGTGTAAAAGTATACTACAGGGGAATTTAAGGCTGAGACGCCTGATACCTAATATAGAATACGCGTCATTGTGCACGGTGCGGCTGATCAAGCTGCACAACATATCGGCGTCAAACCATTTGAAATGTGGGGAGTGCGCACGTGCTTCTAGAGCTGTTGAGGAATATCATTATCCCCTGGGATGAAAAAGCTCTTTTCGTTGCAAAAACTTCTGAGTGACAGTTCATGATTGCCGCACTGGTTACTGCGATTCGATAATTAGCCAGCACTTGTCTGGACTTTTAATATACAGTGGAAAGCTTTTTCAGTTGTGAATTAGCATAAAACAATAAAACAACGTCTTTTATTTAGTATAACCCTTCGGGAACCTGTTCTATAGCATAAACTTGACTGATTTTTGGTAAGATAACCCTCACCAAAATGTTGAACAATGCAGTGGGCAAAATGAAGCAAACTATTTAGAAAAATTATTGCATTTTAATGTCTTCTTTCACTCCAGTTTGTGGGTGTGATGTTGCATATTGAGTTGCAATTCAATAACAGCTTTAATAAGCAGTCATGTCAGAGTTAATGAAGAGATATGTCAAGTTTAATGGTTGATGCATTTTTGGTCTATAACGACCATTGCTTTTGCCATTCACACGACCTGCAAACACAACCAACACAGGAAAAAGCACAAAGAAAACATACTCCGGATAAATTAATGATGAAAGCTTTTGACTTTTAATTGTTTTTCACTATGAAGGTTATGTTACAAAAGTATTCTCTGCCAGTTATCCAGAATCAATTGGCGAAAGAAAGGGTTATCTTGCAGTCAAGAGTCATTCTACATTCAATGGTCCCCCTAGAAGGTTACCCTATATAAAAACCGTATAAGTAACGGTTACGACATTGCGTGTTGAAAGTTAACCCGGTAATAATATCAGTGACTTTTGCAACCGGGAAACTGATCACTTTACCGGAAGACTAGTTAAACACCAGGGGCGCTCATACTTCTCAGAAACTCACGACAGAGGGTCAATATGTCGGTATAGGCGGTCATAACTAGTCGGTACACGCTATGCTAGCTTGTCTTGATGATACTTAGCCTGGATTTTGGGCAGCTCACAAAGTAACATGTACTTGATGAACCGCAGCAACTCTGTACCGCTGTATACCGGAAGTGTGAGCGCCACTAGTCTGTTGTCGAACTCGAATATCCAATCTCTGGAAAGTCGGTGAATTATTTTTATTAATAACGGGGTTCTCTGTGTAGCACTATGATCCCTACGCCAATCGGTAACGGAAATGGTGCTGGGAGATTGGGAATGTTCTATCTTGTGATAGCCAAAGTTTGTCCACCCGTACATTTCTCATAGCTAGCCGGGGTTCTGATCATATACTCAAGGCTGCGGTGGGCTCAGTGTTCCGAAGCGGCCAAGTCCGGCCGCCCTGCATGAAGCCGGGTCTGATCTTCGCTAGTGCAGGCCTGTAAATTGAAGCCTGGCAGGCCGGCCGCCAGATATCCTGCAGGCCGCCAAGTCTTATGCAGGCCTCGAAGGTATATGCAGGCTTCCGCAGGCCTCAAAAGTATACGCAGGCTAGCCCAGGCTTATGCAGGCCGGCACAGGTTTATGCCAGGCTTATGCAGGCCGACCCAGGCTTATGTAGACCTCGATAATATATGCAGGTTTCAAATATATGCAGGCTGGCCGTCAGATATTTGCAGGCCGGCCCGGCTTTTATATCACAGGCCTGGCTGGCCTACGCTAGCGACGGCCTCGAAAATACAGGCCGGGCCGTTTAGGAACACTGGGCGGGCTACGGCTGGTAATTGGTATAGAGGGAATGTGCCAAGGATGCTGCTAACAAGGAGCTTAAGGTAAGGCGCTAGAATATTTTTGGGGTCAGATGGGTGTGGAATAAGCACAGTATAAACGCTAATGAGTCTATTGAATACCCGGTGGCGATACTGGCGAGTGGCAATGGTAAGGGTTGTTGCGAGTGTAAAGCGGAAGAAATCTATTGAACTATCTATGGGAGAATTTATGCCTTTTTATACAAGAGCTCCGTGGAAGTCTATGGATTGGAAATTCCAGTGGCGAGTGAAAATTCGTGTATGAGTCTACGAGAGCCTGTGAGTCAATTCGGCGAACTCATTGTATCGGCAACTTCCTTCCAGGCCATAGTAAAAATGGTGGCAGAAGGTGGCACCGGTATTCACAAGATATACCTGGCCTATGCCACTTCCTCGGAACCTATAGGTCCTGACAATTGGAAGACCACTGCTCGGCTTCGGGGCGTTAGCTTTCGGGCGGTTAGGGTATTCCACTGCGATAACTTTATATGAAACCCTGCGGTTGTGGCGGGGATGCCAATTGCATATGCAGCTGGAGTGTGAGGGGTAATTTATTTATCATTTATTTCCTTGCGGAGGAGTCGGCGGGTTTTCTTGGTTGTTCCGGAGGATTCGGGTGAAGGGATAAGGTATGGAGTACTTTATTGCGATTGGAAGGGAGCACAAATTTACCTCGGGGATGTTGAGGAAGTGCAAGGATATGTTGGGGAGGGGAGTTAATGTATGTTAATTAAAACGTCAGATGTCATGGCCGCTCGCGGCCGAATGCAATATGATTACAAACAAAAAATACCCGAAGATATACCTGAAGATTCTCTGTATATATTTCGAGTCTCCTTCACTCTTCTTTCTGTACCATAGTCTATGGGTTGGCGTAGCGGAGGACTTTTACCCATGATCACGTCATTTGTTGCTATATCTACGAGTCTCCTTTTCTTTCTTAGATTTTTGTACGTACGAGTACACAAGAGACAGTAGACGAGGTTTTATTCCCACCGCTACGCCTATGGTCAACACTATGCACACAGTTATCCCCTGCATATGGCAAAAGTGTCGATATGGTTTCAGTCGAGTGTTATAATAAGACGATTGAGAATGACAACTTCAGTCATGATCAAACATGGAACATAGAAAGTGTAATTCTAGAATATGCATGACGGTACCCTAACCCAAGGATTGCAGTCTTATGACTTTCTCATTCCAGTGTCTCTCAACCCCAAGTAACCTCATCTTTGCCCTCTTGACGATACTCTCAATTAGCAGCAGATTGAAAAGTACCTCCTACTTCCTGAGCAGTGACCGTATCAATATCGTCCGGTAATGCCAAAGTCGATAAACAAGGTGCGTACATAGATGTAAGTCGGGGGCTGTGTGTTAAGCCGCCGCGCAATCCTTGCTTGAGCCCTACAGAGCAGGTAGCGGAAGACTTTGAGGATGACGAAGTTGCCGATACATTTTGGATGTATCAAATATAGTGATATGTGGGCCTTTTTTGTGTGGAGACGTCTAAACTTCCGAACGATCATTATATCTTACCCACATTGCTTACAAGGTATGCAAATTCTTCACTGAGATGAAAACCTACCGCCATGACTTGATCGACTAATCTAATCATGATTACTTCATCCTCCGCGACTATTAGCACTTCCAGATCCATCTGGGGCGCATTCCTTACCCACATAGAGCAGAATGGAAGCGAGAACGAGCTAGTTGTGAACGTGCAACCGTCTAGATTCTACTAGCACCGGTGGCGGCTTTGCCGCCTCCAGGATTCGATCCGGCAACTTATTAAGCCCTATTTAACCATAGTAAACTTGTTGCGATATCAGGCAGATCACCTAGACTTCTGCTGTGTATCCACCA
>Ga0307515_10016383_pt1 | contig 13570 bp, 8 predicted proteins | sample 17_EM_MG_FD_194513 | JGI IMG/M metagenome (GOLD analysis project Ga0307515, IMG submission 194513) | Populus trichocarpa ectomycorrhiza microbial communities from riparian zone in the Pacific Northwest, United States - 17_EM | ecosystem: Host-associated > Plants > Roots > Unclassified | place...
GCAAGGGGATAAATAAGGAGAAATATGGGAGGGGAGGGTTGATGCCTAGTCATATAGTAAATCTTACCGATGGAATTATTTCATCTGTCACTCCGTTGGAAATTCTATCGGTGTTTCTGACACGTCACTATAAGGACAACCCAGTTTCAATCCGACTATAATTCTATCGGTAAAATTGTCCACAAAAACTTATACATCATCGCACAACTTGTTTTTTTAAATTTTTTTATTCCGTTTGGGATTCCATCGGTATATACCGACGAATTGTTTCTATCGGTAAATACTGATGATTTTAATGATGGAAAAAGTTATATTGATAAATATCACTGTAAAATACCAAAGAAAAAATCCGTGAGTAATTCCATTTGTATTTGTTGAATTTTTGGTAGTGAAACATGTTAATCTACCTGCATAACTTGTGATGTCATGTGTACTCTTTCAAGTACGTACTTTATCTATTTTTAATATTTTTGAAATTTTTTATTTAATTTGCGAGGAAGTTTTCAACTTTTTCACTTTTCTACTTTTAATTTGTTGGGATTTCAAGTTTTTTGGAGTTTTAAAGTTTTTCAATTTTCTACTTTTAATTTGTTGGGTTTTCAAGCTTTTCTTATTATTTTTTAAAAACATTTTTCTTTTCGTGTTTTAAGAGTATTTTCATAAAAAAGATGGAAAAAGTGGTCCATCATTAAGGTAGAATTGAAAAACATAACTTTAATTCATTTTTTTTAAAGAAATATACAAGAGAACGTGCTAACACTTAATTAGTATTTAATTGATGTGTAAATTACAGTTTACCCCTAAAATTGCTAACACATAATTAGTATTTAATTGAATTAGACGTGTTTAGAGGGAAAAAAAAAACAATTAGACCAAAATTGTCCTGCACCTTTACTATATGCATGCAATGCAATGTGATTGGTTTAGTTGATGCATAAATAGAGAAGGTGTAATAATTAATTTATCCAAACAATAAGATCTTGAACTTGAATTCCGCACTTAATTTTGCTTCGTAGAAATAACACTGGATTACGCACATCTAGTAGTTAAACTACTTGTCTAATTATTCTCCAAGAAATAAAAAGACTAAACTGACAGCCGAATCTGTAAAACTGCCTTGACATGTTAATTTCCTATTTTTAACGTCTAAATTTACAGAGTGCCTCCAGCCACAGTACTTTAAAGCGTGATAAAATTATGTGCAAGTAGTAGCCCTAGCTAGTGAACATTAAGCAATGTGATTAGTACTATATATTTTAATTAACCAAAGATCAAAAGTTAATTAGGGTCAGGACTGCGGAAGAATAATGATGGGATGGTAGGGAGGAGGAGAAGATCCCTTGAAAGACTACAAAATCCATATGTTCCCCAAGCTATGCTTTGCTTTTCCCTTCTTTTTTTCCTTGTAGCTGAGCTGCTCACCACATGGCTCCTCTCCCTCCCTCTCTCTGACTAACCCTGTTAACGGTTTCTATCTTTATTTATTTATTTTTAAAGACTTAAATATGGTGAGAGAACAAGAAGCACTGCATGCAAGATGAAGCCCTCGGGAATAAAGCATGGTCATTTCTATGCTTTGAGACTGAGATGTAACTTGGACTCCCCCACATGGAGTCCTGTTGTCCTGTTTCTCTTGGAATTTTCACTTTCTCCACAAAAATTGAATAGTCAGTCTCATACCCATTAAAAAGAAGAAAAGGCAGTAACATCCAATAGCTCACTACCTCACAACTTTTGATATCTCCAAGGTGATTCTTGACAATATTAGTATTATTTTTGCTACTAATATAGTAAATACACACTCACGTGTAAGAAATATTAAGGCCATACATAATTGATAATCCTACAACAGCTTATGTGCTTATACTTGTCAAACGTGACGATGCTTCGTCATTCTTCCAGAAGGGGGAAGAAAACAAGAGCAAGACACTCTTTAAATAAATAGTCACATTGTGCTTGATCGGAACGTTTCATTTTGCTGTATATTGATATCCCATCAAAAGCAAGTGAACATTGGATCTAGTTATGGATGGGATGTGTTTTTTCTTTTAGGAGCAACATAATAAGTACTTGTCAAAGTCGACGTCGAGCATAATTTTTATGGCGGATGCGTTCACATACTATACAATATATATTGAATAAATACAAGAAAATAAAGTGGAAGTGGGATTTGCTTTGTGACTTGGCTAGTGACTGCATTGGGTCTTGGGCTCTAGGGATTCCCTCTATGTATCTATGGATATCTATCTAAAACAAAGGAATGTTACGTAGTGATGTGGAATGTGTAGTCTCTCAGTCGCATATGTTAATGTTCTTTCTTGAACAACTCAAAGATTCATCTCTAGCTCTACTATACCTCCCTGTCTTTTTCTTGGATTTTGAATATATTGTATGTCCCTCCATATATTCTTTCACATTCTTTCTTCCTTCCTTGTTTTTTTTTTTAAAATTTTAATAGTTTCATTAGAAAAATCATATACCCAAATTCGATTTCAGGCCCCATCACGTGAAAGTCTCACTAGTTAAATCACACAAATTCTCATGTTATGCTAATTAATCTAACACACATACTCTCTTTCTCTCTATGTATGTGACAATATTTGTACCCCCATCAAGAGAGACTCGCGTCCCCACCTGGTCTTTGTCTGTTTACTCTTTGTTTCAATGATTCCTTTGAGAGAAGAAATGCTAGGCAACTGTGAGAAGATGGTTGTCATCTCTTCAACTACTAACGCATGGCCACAGGTTCTTTACCCCCCTCCTCCTCTCTCTCTCTCTCTCAATTATTAGACAAAACATGACCCATTTTTTTGTTTCTTAGCTTTTGGAAGAGAATATCTATCTTGTGTTGTTATTTTTACTCTAATAAAAACACCACTCTTGATGTATTTATTTTTTTTCTTTTTTTTCTTTCCTTTTCTCTTTGGTGCAGAATCAGATAGATGAGAAAAGCCTGATGGCATCAACAAGTAAACTAATGGAGAGACCAAGCCAAGAAGTACTTTCGCAACCACAGCAGCAGCAGCAGCTGCAGCAAGCTCTTAAATGTCCTCGTTGTGACTCCTCAAACACCAAGTTCTGTTACTATAACAACTACAGCTTATCTCAGCCAAGACACTTTTGCAAGGCTTGTAAGAGATACTGGACAAGAGGTGGCACTTTAAGGAATGTTCCTGTTGGTGGTGGATGTAGAAAGAACAAGCGTGTCAAGAGACCAGCCTCAGCCGCTGAAGGAGCTAGTAATTCAGTTTCTAGTGCAAACCCTAACCCTCAAACCCCAATTGACCATATTTCTTCAACTTCAAATCATATTAATCCTTTGTTTTATGGGTTATCTGGCAGTAACCCATCAGAGATGAACCTTCCATTTCCTGGTAGGTTCAATCCAAGGATGGATTCAGCTGTTTCTGGGTATCACGATCTCCAGCCTCAGTTAAATGCTCTTGCTTTAGGGTTTTCATCAGGAATCATGAGTACTAATGATGCTAATGGGTTTAACCCTACTAAGCAAATACAAGATGTGGTCACTTCAAATTCACTTCTTTCAAGTTATTCCAATCTCTTTGGCTCCTCCACAACTTCCACCAACACAACATCTCCTACTATAGCTTCTTTGCTTGCCTCTAGCTTTAACCAACAAAAGTTCACCAATAGTGGTATCAAAGAGAGTACTAGAGCTCCTAACTACTTTCAAAGCTTGACAGTACCCTTCGAGGAGTTGCAAATGAATGGCAATAGTGAATCTGGGATTGGTATGAAAGGGGTGAAAACTGAGCATAATCAAAATAGGTTGGACTGGAATGTGCCATGCCAGAATCAGATAGAACAAGTTGGCTTGTCAGATCCTTCAATGTATTGGAACACCAACACAAGTGTCGGTTCATGGCATGATCCAGCTAATATGGGGTCTTCAGTACTTCTTTGATCTAGCTCTACCAAAAACCCATTTCTTTCATTTTAGATATCTCCCTCTTGGTTAGTGATCTTGGTATGATCATCTTCTTTAAGCTACTTGATTTTTTTTCGTTTTACTTCTGTTTCTAGTGCGGTTCATGGTACTCAAATTGAGGATGGATTTCTCTTAACAAGGGTATAAGACAGGTATGGAAGGAAATTACAGATGAGAGGAGCTTGGATCAGAGAGATCATGTCAGCTGCAAGATCAGCCTATTGGTTTTATTTTCAAGGTTGAGAAATCCCATTTGCACTGAGAAGAACCTCGGATCCTCTTCCCTCTCATCAACACAGCTACCATAACCACGATCATTATCATGTGCACTACACAGTGTTGAAGAAATTAAGAATATCCACTACTATTTGGTGCAACTTTCCAGCTAGTGCTGGACTGGACTTTCCTTAATCTGTATGTATATATGCATGACAAGTCTCTTTTCCTTTTCCTTTTATTTTCTCCTAATGTACTAGTCCTTGTTATTAGGTTGGGGTTAGGGGGTATATGTTTCAGTCCATAATCAATATCAGACGAGGCACTTCTTTTTCATTTTTTGTCTTTTATACTTTCTTTTTATGGGGAAAAAAAATTTGCTGGGGGGCGTTGGGTACAATGGTATAGAAGGGGGGGATTTTGCTATTGTAATGTTGGGATTTTGTTTATGTGATTGGTCTTTTGGGTTATATGTTTGTTGACTTTGAAGTGTTTCATGTAATGAAGGAGCTGTGGGTTTGGGAATTTCCAATGCTGATGTTTGAAATGCATTCAGTGATATCCTAAACTTCTGGATACACTACACATTGTCAAATAATTGCAGATAGTTCACTGTTGCAGATAGTTCATATGCCTGCATAATGTTAGAAATGTAGGCACGATGATATTAAATGAAAATATGAATTCAGATTTGCTTTAAACAGGAGTAATGTACCAGGACTAGATGTTACATTTGGTATGATATATATGGCTTGCTCCAATTTTACATCCTGATCTTGTTAAGTTCCTCGGAGAGATCTGAGGGATCTCTAGATATAATGAAAATTAAGATATCTCCCTGACAAGAACTGAAACTAAAATAGATTTCAGCTTCATGATGACTTGGATTTTAGTATATTGGCTGCAGTGCCTGACTACAGTTCCAACTTCGAATCTCTCGACACAGAAATCTTTTACAAAATCAAATATGAGGAGGTTATTTTTTATATACAATCCTAATTATATTGTAGCTAATGATGAGAGTTTGGTGCAGTTATTATATAAAGGAATTCGGCTGCTAAAATTTAGATGCAAAGGATCAAGTTTTGTCAATTGTATAATTGATAAGCTAATGCTAGCTCGAGGTTAGGCATGGCGTTCATAACATCATGCCCAAAAGCAGAATTATATACAACATTAACTTATCTATCTCATCCTCTGATTAAGATTGCTCCATCATTCTACATTTTTACTCAGCTTTTTGTATATTTACTATTCTAATGTCAATTTTAAGTGGCAGTAGTTGGGAGATGAAGTGATAGTAGTGACTGAGTGTTTGGTCCAATTAATAATTAGAAACTGACCTTCTCGGAAAGGTATTGCCATTAAGGAAGTTTGATAATCTCCATGTGTTTATGTCTTCATTTACGAGGGCTATTTGACCGTATATCTAGTATATATATGTGCTAGCAAAGGTAACATCAAAAGTTTGCTTTGAATTTGAGGTGTTCATAGGCTGGGCCTAGGCCTTTAGATCTGTCAAATTTGAGAGAACTCGGCTTCTGTCCAAAAACGTCATGGACAACATTGACCTGCTGCCTAACCCATGAACAAATCCATTTCGAAACAGGTAAATATTATGAAAAATTAAGGATGTTCCCTTGGTTAATTTACCATTAATTTTATGGAAAAAGAATTTAATTTCTTGCAATGAAAAATGATGTGAATCTAAAGGAAAAAATCTAAAAACCTACAATTAATAATTGAAAAACTTTTTTTAAAAAAGCTAAAGTCAAATTATAAAACACTCATTGATTACTTGAATCAAGAACTGAAGGTATATAATTAGAATATCATGAAGATGATCTTTTAAAAAAGTTATTGAAACTTTAATGAAAAACCAAAAGCAAGAGTGCTAGCATAAATTTTAATTCAATATCAATCATTTGTTTTTCACATCAAAAAATTAAAAGTATTTATAAGTCTGACTTAAATAATAATAAACTCTAATTAATAATTGGATGAAAATCAAATCCAAATAACTAATTAACTTAAAATAAAATACAAAACTTGGGTCTTGTATAAACAAAAGCCTAATTCATATATTCCCATATAATAACTTTCAGATCTTATCGAAATGCCCTTTCAATTTCTCATTGCTATAAAATTTTAACTCTATTGAAAATAGAGTTTTTAAAATCTTCTAGCAAAATTGTAGCTCGATCTAACAGTTTTATTCAAAGTTATGATTATTAACATAAAGTTGTGTAGCCAAGCTCTAATACATGTTACACAATCTTATATCTTGCTTGAATCACATTTATCAACCCTTCATCCTCCTTCGAACTCAACTTCATGCTTGACGCCAGCTTAAAAGGAATTCTCAAAGCTTGCTTAGCCCAAATGTTATGAATCAGCTCATTGAATGCTTCTTTGATATTCTTAGCTTTTTCCCCTTATAATTGATCCAATTAAAACATATAATGGATCTTCTAGTATTACTTATTGATTCTTATAAAAAAAAAATGAAAGAACTAGAACCAAAATTAAGAAAAAAAAAAAACATGCATTTTGTTTTCATTATTTAAGAGATGCGAAAAATTACAGCTTTGTCAACTAAATTTTAAATTTTACATATTTAGTCCTTATTATTTGAGAATTTTGTTTTCATTAAGTCTTTTTCTTTTTTTTATAACGTCAGCAAGGTCTTCAGCCAAGTAAATCTCCTTCTTCTTCCTCTTTTTTCTTTAATTGCCATTTTATTTTGTTTATATGGATTATTGCTTGGGGTTTTTTTTTTAATTATAGAATTACATCAAGCTTGGATTTTCATGGATCAATCTTTTTTTATTTATTTATTTACTTCTTTGAGTGCTAGGAATTGTTCTTTAAGGATTAAAAAAAGTGGGCTTTGTTTGTTTTCTCCCAATCTACTATTAGTTGTTGAATTTGCTTGCTTCTTGTTGTATGTTAAATCTAATAAAGGTAAGAGAACTAAGAATTTAGATTTGGATTTTTTTAGTGTTTTTGTGGTAAAAGTTAGCTGAAATTTTATTATGTTTTTTGTTAGGAGTGGTATTAGTGTAGATACCAAGAAAAAAGTTATCAGTACGTAATACAGACAGGAACGCTGCTAGTTTTTCTAGCAGTGCTTCTAATAACCATGAGTCGCTAGGTGCCGACCATAACCAGGCACCTGAGGCATATGCACCCTCTCTCTATGCATACTCATTGAGTCTAATACCACCTCCTAAAAGAGTGTCTATTCTAAACAATATGTATATACCGGGAAGTAGATTGCTTAGTGAAAGTCTGACAACAATAAATATTTTTTGAATAATTAATTTCAATTAACAAAAGGAATGTCAAGTTTACAAATGTAAAGGTTCATCACACAATAACATTGACAATTAAATCATTAATGGAAGTGTCATTGTTTCAGTAGAGTCAAGTTTTCAAAAATCCTGAATGGAAACCAATGATTGATGCATGGTTCGAAAAGTTCAAAGTTAGTATATACTTAAACAATTTTTTATTTTATTTTCATTTGGTTAGTTTTTAAATTTTAATGAATTAATTCTTTAACAAATTTGAAGTGCAAGAAAAACTTTTACTGGGATAGGGCTGACAACATTATTACCAGGAGGGTATAGAAGAATCACAACGTAACTCAGTAAGAATTAATTTAAAATGTTATATTTTTTATTTCAATGTTAAAATTTTATTTTTCATTATCTTAACCAATAATTTATTTCTACCATATATGTTGCGTGATTTTTTATATGAGGCGTAAAAAAAATATATGCTAAAGAAATAGGCTTTCCGGGCTGGGGAAACGTTACGGTTAATTTAGAGAGATTCCAAACCTTTGCATGTCTTGAAGGCTATATAGGAAGCTTAGATCCAGCACATGATATCTGAGCGTTTCGTGTGGTTATCATAGTCTAGTGTGGAGAACCGAAACAGGGAGATTCATGGTTGAATTACAATGCCACTGGCGGATCCATTCCATTTGTTTCGCATGTGATGCTAATGGTAAGATTTTTTATATTACATTTATTTATTAAAATTGTTGTTTTATTTGAAAATGATTAACTAATAGCAGTTTTTTTTTTTTTTTGTAGGCTATGGCTCTTGGACATGAATCAAGACCGATAGAACTTTATGTAGAAACTCACGTGCGAAATGACGATCATCGGAATGGGATGCAACAACTCGTGGATAACCGAGCTTAGAAGTTCATGGTAAGTTGGATTTAAACAAAATTTTTCTTAAGTTATTAATTTTTTAAATTAGGCGACTAGATGTTTTTTCATAAAACATATATCATTCAATTACAGGTGAGATAAGGGGATGATATCATTCAACCCATCCTACAATTAATCTGAATTTATGGTTGGAGGTTGGATCATCTGGTTGACTTGATAGAAATCAGGTTTACAGTATCTCAAATACTACAACTGAGGATTTATGGACGAGTCATAGTGTATTGACCATTAGTTCCTCAAAATTTGGTTCGAGCTCTCAATCTCTGGAGTTCCAGGTGATTGTACAACTACAAGTTCAAGCTCTGACAACCTGATTTAGTATTAAGACAAAATGACTTAGTTTTGAGATGACCGAAGTTAGGCGATAATATATGGAGTTATTGTCAGACATGAGTGGTACATGTGGTCCACCTTATTCGCCCCTTAGTCCCGACGAAGATCTATCTCCTCCTTCAGTTCATGTCCTTTAAATGAACTATATTCAAACTAATATTTTGAAATAAATATTTGGTTTTTTATTTGAATTTTTTTATAGTCTATTTATTTGAATTTTTCTAAAAAATAATTAAAATAAATTATTAATGTAATTCCTAATAGACTAAATCCTTTGGAGAGTTCTAGAGATTTGAAAAACATTACATGAAATGCAGTTCACTATTTCAAACGAAATCACGAACAAACTAAATCCCTCGAAGAGTTTCAAGAAGTTAAAAAACAATTACACAAAATGCTATTGATAATAGGTAATCACCGACAGATTCAGTCCATTGATAGTATGAAAATCAATCAACGATGCAATTATAAACGGTTTTTTCTATTGGCGATATGCCATAGTCATCGATGGTATTACCAACAGAATTATACCGGTAAGTTTTTTTTGTTTGGCGTGCTTTTGCTGTCTGTAAATTCATTAGTGATTTTACTACCTACAAACTGAACAACAAAATAAAAACCATTGTTGATAAGTTTCCCAACAAACAGTAACCATCCATAATTCCATCAGTAAAAATATTTATGATAGAATCAATGTCTTAATATAGACAAAATAATTTCTCAGTAATATGCAAAATTCTGGTAGTGAAAAATGAAAACGGTTTTGTTGCGTACGTGTATTTTTTTCTATGATTAAGATTAATACGAGTATTTATTTTAATAACACTTAACTTTTTATTCAAAAAACATGTTATTAATAAAAAGAAAACATGTTTGTGTAAAAACAAAAAAATACATTAATGAAAAAATAAAAATTCATCTATTTTCTTTTCAGAATTTAAATCATTGTCTTTCTTATATGTATCTTTTTTCATTATAAAAGATTTAAATAAAAATTTATTTTCAAAACTACCTCACGACAACATCTCAATTAGAACACACTAATACATTTGTTCGCGCTCTGTTGCTAGTCAAACTATTGTTTTCTAAACTTTTAAAAAAAATTAAGAGTATGGAGATTTTTTTGGTAGAATATATCATTAATCGGATCAAACGGTTTGATTTTGAAACATGACAACCCAACTCCTTACTTAGCTCAAATTTTGAATTAAACCGCGTGGGAGTTGATCTAAGGTGGATAATTCAATTTAATGGGTCCAAAGACACCTTGGATGACCGGTAAAAACATGGCATATATTTTAAAAAAACTTTAAGATGATAATTTGCTTTTTAATATTAAGATGATGCTAGATTGAATCGACCTCGATCACCTTGCAACCTATATCATGGACTTTAATGGGTTTAATAACTTTTTTTATTTTTATAAATTATTTTTATTTAATTCTATGGTAAAATTAGATGCTTGTAAAATTGAACACGAACCTTAAAAAAGATGTTTATTTGAGATCGTAATAACCATATAGAAGGAAATAAAATCATGAATTTCATTTCCCAACCAATACAATATTGAAGAAGAGTGAAAAAAAAAAAACAATTAGAAAAATTAAAGGATCAAAAACTAAAAAAAAAATTAGGTTTGATGGGTAAACCTGCTAAACCCGTGAATCTAGTAACTCAAGATAACACACCAAACTCACGAACAAGATGATGGACTCCATTGAGATTAATAACTTATTTGTTTTTCTTTCTAAACTATTGTTTATTTAACTATAAGGTAACAAAAATAGACGATTACAAAATCAAGTGTCAAATCAATACCGAGACTTAATTTTTTTTTTAAGACTATGATAACCTCATAGAAAGAAAAATAAAACAAATTATGAAACTCAATTTTCACTCAGCCATATATCAAAGAATGAAATAAAAAATAATAAGAAAAAAAGAAAAGTTAAATTTGTCAAACCCGTCAACAGGCCCATGGACTTTCTAAAATTTAATAACATGTTTTTTTTCCAAAACTATTTTTTTAAAATATATAATAGAAACAAAAATAGACGATCACATAATCAATTTTAATTAGAAAAAAATAAAAAAAGGTACCCCGCTAAACCCGTAAACCGAGACGGGTTACCTCTCCAAACTCGCAAATCGGGTCATTTACTCCACAAGTTTAATAACCTAGTTTTTTTAGAAATCATTTTTTATTTAACTAAATGTTTTTAAAAAATAGATCATACCGCGATGTTGTGATTTTTTTATACCAACCTGATGTTGAGATATTTTTTTGATACCTCGATCACCATATAAAAAGATAATTTAAGTAAATTATCAACTCTAAATTCTCATAAACACATCATATAAGGACTAAATTGAAAAAAAAAGTCAATAACCAAAAGGAAAAAAGGGTCAAAATGCAAAAAAAAAAAAAAAACCAACAATGTAGATTACTATTGTAATTCACAATGCTAATGGGTGTGGGAAACAATGTTTTGTCAACACCTTTTAGCTCTATACTTAATTAATACTTAATAAAATGGAAAACAAAATCAATTAAAAGCAATGTTATATTCCAATTGCAACTTAGAAAATGACTTCACATCTTCTTAATTAGAATACGTGATATAATCATAAGAATATGCATAGCTGCTTTTGAATAATAGTTTGCAATGGGAGGAAACCAACTTCCTCCTTATTTTTTTTTCTTCTAAAATGATTTTTAGTGTGTTTATTGAGATAAAATATTCGGTTTAGATTGATATATATTATTATATTTATTGATAAACAAACAACATTGTGTTTTCACAAACAACCACTTAACTCAATGTTATTTTATTTTTATTTTTTTGAGAATAAAATCCGATGTTTTAACTTTATCTATATTATTGACTATTACAACTAGCTACATATTGAAATTCATTCTTGAAAAAAAAAAGGAAAAATCAAAGCTTCCAATGGAAATTGGGCGCTTTTTGCTAGTTTCTTAAACTAACCAACCCTGAATTTAAATTATGCTTATATTATAATTAAAATTTATTGCATAATTTCTTGTGTGTGTTATATTTTGGTGAGGTTGTTACCTTTTAGTCACTAGATTTTATTTATCTCAAAAAACAAAAAGTAGAATGGAAATTAATAATATGGTACATGAAAACAATGGAAGTAGATTACTCCATGGACTATATGTTAATAACTAGAGTTGGGCTTGTGCTACGCATAAAAAGAAATAAAAAGAACCAATGACTTGGGTTATGGTCATGACTGAGTCTAATTAGTTTGTTTTTTTTTTAATGAGATGATAAAAAAAAATTAGATGATGATAGTAAAGGGACAAAATAGAAAAAAAAACATGATGACTTGGAAAAAAAATTCAAAGTACAAAATTGGATGAAAAAAGAACAAAAAAACAGTCTAAGACAGCGTGATAGACATGTAACCTAAGTAATAAGGGACAAGTCAATCTGTATTAATCTACAAAACCCGTGACCTATTTCATGACATTGGGAAAACCTAATAGAAAAGAAATTGAAGAGAACCACAAAACCACTTTTAAGAAAAAATAATTTTTTTAAAATGTTAAATGATGAAATCATAAAAGAAAATAAACTAAAAAAAGAATGTTAACCTACATTACCTTTTCAAACCCGTGACCCATGTAATTAGACTAAAAACACTACACATGAAAAAATCACGAAACACAATCCCTAGCAAACCAAACGTTGAAGGATAGAATTAATAAATTAATCATTTATACAAAAAGATCCAATAAATAAATATAAATTAGAAGAATGAAGATAAAAATAAAAAATAAATTAGAGGGCAACAAAAAATTATTGATTGAAGGGTGAAATTGGAAAGAAAAAACTTTAACAAAATGACAAAAAAACCAAAGTAATGGGGACTAAATTGCAAAAACTAATACACCATAATTTGGATTGATAGATAAAATTGAAAACAAATAGAAATTTCACAAAAGCTTTAAGAAAAAAATCAGAAATCAAAAGAATGAGAATCAAAATGAAAAAAACAAAACATGGCAAATTGAGCTTGATGAAGAATAAAATTGTAAAAAGAAATTCAGAACTTTACAAAAAGGTTAAGGAAAAAAAATTAAAAAGTAAAAGAACATGCATCAAATTTGAAATCCAAACAAATTAAGGGGCAGCTATGAAAATCTGAAAGGCTAGATGTGAAAACTAAGAAGAGAAAGAACAATGAAAAAAGAAAGAAAGGCATACTGGCACCAAACCTGAGGTTTGTGAAGAACACGCGTTTTTGAGTCATATAGGAGAGAACGAGAGAAATCAAACTCAACCTTGAAAGTCGTTGTTCGGTCTCTAGGAAACACCACACGTACTGCCTCAAGACCACAACAATTCTTCACGGACTGACTTGAACACATGCCTTTTTTTAATATTTATTAAATACTAAAATACTAATCTGTCTTTGACCTCACTTAAAAATAACAAAAAAAAAAAAACTCAAGGCTAAAAATGACAAAACTAACCCTTAACCAAAGCCAAATTTTTCTTTTATCTCAAGGGAATTCTAATAACTTAATTGTATATCTAAAGTTGAGAAGGAAAAAAATACTAATATACGCAATGCCTAAAAAATACAATGACAAAGCCACCATGGTGGTGAAAGATGATAATGTCAACGCACAGTAGCCATGTGACATGGAGGATGGCCATGCATGGAGAGGTATGGACAATTGGTAATGGGTTTGGGACAAAGGCAATACTTTATTTGTAGCAGTATATAGTAGTGCTCAACTAGCAAATAATGACCTGGTTTAGTTGATGCTGCAAGAGGAAATCACTTGTGG
>Ga0307515_10016384_pt1 | contig 13570 bp, 9 predicted proteins | sample 17_EM_MG_FD_194513 | JGI IMG/M metagenome (GOLD analysis project Ga0307515, IMG submission 194513) | Populus trichocarpa ectomycorrhiza microbial communities from riparian zone in the Pacific Northwest, United States - 17_EM | ecosystem: Host-associated > Plants > Roots > Unclassified | place...
TATAAGGAGCAGATATGAGTGATTTTCTGCCCTGCCTGCCCCGTAACCATGCACGTGCTAATCTAACTGAATTCGGCTAAAATTCTACTACGGAGCGTCTGATTTATGAGATAAAACGACTGTAAGGAAATAGCCAAACCTAACCCCGCCCTTTCGTCCTCCTGTCCGTGCTCAACCTCACATCTAGATGTCAATCTTATTTGCCATCATAGATTCTATCAACAATCCACACCTGCTTACGGCAGACCCATTTCTTGACTTATGTTGGAAGCAGATTTTAAATTCAAGGATTGGGCTTGCCAAATCCTACGAAGGAACCCAGAGCCGCCTCCCAAAGAGCGTGGAAATGGAACGTGCTTCCTGGTGGCAAAGCACGCGACAATGGACGTCAACACAAGTTCTATGCAGCAGCAGATGCTTTACTGGCCAAAATCAGCTACTCCAAGTTCATTCGTCCTTTTCCCAGGCCGCAGAATCCCAGACACACTAACGGCAACCTCTGGAGCAGCCTACTGTAACACACGCGCCCTCACAAGTTAATATACCGTCTGCCGCCCGCAATGGAAGCCAAAAGAGAAGAGCATGTAATGAATGCAGGCAGCAGAAATTAAGGTGCGACTTGTCCAGGCTGGAGCCTGACTGCCCGACTCGTGCTCCCGATTCAGACAGCTTGGGTTTCAATGTAGGATCGACGATCGCTTCAAGCGGATTCGAAAGAGTAAGAAGTCTTCGGAACTTGAGAAGGAGGTGGAACAGCTAAGACGTCAACTTTCTACCTTCTCCGACACCCAAGCTGCTGGATCTAGAGGAGAAAGACCACCGTATGACGATCAGCAGTCAGAGCAAGTCAGCGGTAGAGGAAGTAACGCGGGAAGTACATCATCTGTTGGAAGGGCCCCTCGTGCCTCGGAGATATTTGCAACCACTCTTCCGAATATGACGTCTTCAGATGCGACACATGTCTCTGACCGCCTGGTCCTACCACGAGACCATTCCCTGAAGACCGTCCTAAAGAGGTAGAAAGCAATAGTATTCCTGTTCAGCCTGTGAAAGATGTAGCATCGAGAGTCTCCAGAAATTTAGGTAAAATTGAAATCTCTACCAATAAGCTTAATGAGGTCTTTACAATCTAAGTGGGTAGACTCTTAAATTATATTGGAGTATTTCTTACCATCCTGAACCACCGCAAACTAGCGATATTTTAATTGGAGTTGCAATCCAGATTTGAAGTCATGAGACAAACGTTTAATTCTCTCATCTGTTTGTATTGTGACCGTATTTGAACCAACATAAACGCGTTCATGTGCTTGCAATTTATTTCGCACATATTCCAACATTCACTTAACCAAGGTGCTAATTTTCAAGTAGCTACTTCACTTACTACCGCTTTCTGCCGATCCTTGACCCCAAAATCTCCCCAGTTCGGTATTACGAGTCTTCAGCGCTATTATTTTGGTCCATCATCTCCGTGGCAGCTCGAAGATTCGAAAGTGATCCTACTCTCCTAAGGCTTGCCAGATCAGTCACCAGTCTTACCTGGAAAGCCTTGCAGTCGATACCCTGTTCGAAGAGTGTCGTGCAAAGCCTCATACTGCTGTGTACATGGCCGTTCCCTACGAGTAGTAGCGCTGCGGATGTGAGCTACATGTGGGTTGGCACAATGATGCAAATCAGCATTCAAATGGGATTGAATTGGTTGATGAACTCGCAGGACTTCACTAAATTCCACATCAAACTCAACGATAAGGAAGTCGCAGAAAGAGTAAGAACATGGGCGGCATGTAATGTCGTTGCACAAAGGTATGATATAAGGTACCTGTCATCTTGATGACTTAACCTGATGGAAATTGGTGAGGCGTAAGCATAGGGGCAGGTTTTACTACTCCTTCAGTACGACTAGGCCTTGATTTTCGCGTCTCGTTCTAGATTGCAGGTAACACAACTAGATCCCGAACTCGAATTGCACCTAAAGATTGAGATATTTCGCAACAACGTCTCTCGATCCATGGCTTCGAATGTAGCTGACCCCGTTGGCCTGCTATCAACTCAAGAAAGACTGCCTCTGTATCAAGTTTTCTCTAAAGATTCAGTAAGTATAGAAGGTTTTGCGGGTGCTCTTTCTGGTAAGAACATTTTATCTCCCGGAATCTATAGTGGTGGTTGCCGTTTGGTTCTTGATATCAATTCACACAGGGGTCTATAAAATTCTTGACTCACGTAGCGACGCATTATACACAGAGCAATACCCTTCGAATCGATAACACCTACTGGCTAGGCGTATATATCAACCGCTTCCACATTATAGCATCCCGCCTTCACCTTCATGCTTTTTTTCTCTTCGATGAATCGGAAATCGACTCGTATACTGAACGTATCATCAAGCCGTACTTCACCGCTGCATCCCTAATCCAACTTGCTCTCGGCATTGGTAAAAGTACTCGGACTTTTCTCCGCCATTTCTCTTTCTTCATATACTAGACATTTGTCTCTGCTTCTTCATAGGACTCAAGATCATCACAAATGCGTATTTTGCCGCTTTCCTCGGCGTCGACGCAGGCAAGAAGTTATTTAATGCTTCGGTTACTGCAATCCGAAAAATGCCAATCGCAAATAACGACTTACCGGGAAGGCTAGGCGATGTACTTGCATATCTGTGGACGGATGCTACTCCGAACCTTATCAGCAGACCGGGAAAGGTTGGACTACGTAAATATTTGAAGTGAATGAGTATGAGTGTAGTATTTGACTCCTTGTGGAGGTGGCGGCAGCAATTCAGAGCTCACGGAAGCGGCGATCCTGTAATCGACCAGGATAATGAAGATGTGTAGAGGTTCTATTATACCTAACGAACACTTTAATGTCCTACTAATCACTGCAGATGAGAATGCCGAGTCGGAGAGTACTGTTCCTCCACAGATCAATCTGGATGAGAGTACGGCGTTCGCTCCCAACGCGATGTTCTTTGACTCCTTCAGCCCTCTCGACTTTGCGTTAGATATGGCAGATTTCAGCCTCTTAAGCTAAAAGAATTTGAGTAATTTGACTTGCTATTTTTTCTAGCATTTGGGCTGCCGACATGTACATTGAGCTCCACATTTCATTCCCGCTGCATTACTGCTCCGTGAATGGCTGAGAAAGTATGGGACATATGAACAGCTATAATTCATGAAGGAAATGACGACGGATAGTGAACTGTGTCTTCGAATTCACAAGCAATCTTTGATAGTTTTGGGCCTCTAGGAGTTCCGGATGAACAATTGTGATTCACGTCAGAAGCCGACTTAGCACGGGAAACAGCGAAGCGTATCATAACATCAAATATCATTCACCTAATCTAGTACTTCGCCTTCCCTAACTGAAAAAACCCCGATTTAAATCTTGCTATATATCACCCCTCTCACCGCCGCATCCACCGCCGTCGCCTCCTTCAGCCCCAGTCTCAAGCAGCTTCTTCGGTGTAAACCCTTCCTCCAGCCCCGTCCTCCCTGTCTCTTTAATCCGCACCATCGACTCCCGAATCGCCGCATACGCTGGCGCAATCGCCGCAAACGCTGGCGCAATCGCCGCAAACGGGAAAATGACAATCCGAGACCCCAGCTCCCGCGCCTCCTCAGGCGTCAGCAACGGCGTCGCGCCATGCTCGACCATGTTCAGCAGCACAGGCGTCGGGCGCATGATGTCGCAGATGCGGCGCCCTTCCTCGCGCGTCGGTGCGCGCGATGATTAGGATTGGGGAGGAGAGCTTGTCGCGCGCTTGGGCGGCGGCGGCGATGCGGGATGAAGGTTGCGATGTCGACAAGCTCTTTGCCGGCGAGGTGCCCGCAGCGCTTCGTTTGGATTTGGTCTTCGATATGGAGGGCGGCGCCGGCGCGGTGATAGGAGGAGAGGGTCCTGGCGACCATGTTGGGACCTGCGTGCTTTAGTTAGGCTGGAGGTTGGTGAGCAATGGGGGGAAGGTGGTGATGGGGACGGAAGGGATCTAGGGCTTTCGTCAGAAATACTTTATTCGTACGGTACGATGGCTGTGGTGGTTTCAAGGATTACCACGACGTGGTTTCTTTTGGCTCTGGACCAGCTATACACATACAACATGTTTGAAATGGAGCCTATACGGATTTGACGCGAAGATGCGCCAACTATGAAATATCTATGCTCAAAATCTTGACGTTAGTAAAGATGCTGTCTGAAACAGTGACTAAATATGTTGATAGACTAATCGCCGCTAGCTCGGAAAGCGTAAAAGAGGTGCGCAAATTATATGAAAATAGTACAGATATGTACATAGCGTATGCTAATAGTCACCTTCCGTTCTCTATGTTGAGCATCAGAGACCGACCTTGAGACCAAGTTATACCCAGCTCAGACAGAGAGCGCGTCGGCTTCTAAACGCGTGCTTTCGAATACCTCTCCGCCCTCACGGTCAAGCCCTAGTTCCCCCACAAGAGTCCAGAAATCCTGTTGACCATAAGTTCCGGTTGAGCTTATACCTGTCTTTGCCAACCCGTCTCCCTTCTTCACATCTGATACTATTTCCTTTGCACGGGTCCAGTCGTTTACCTCAACAAGCGCCCGCAAGACGGCGGTAAGAGCGTTCCAACCTGGATTCTTCCCTGCTTTGGACATTCTCGCCAAGGCACTCATCATCTTACCCACTTCTCCGCACCGCGCATAGCCTTCCACTAAACGGTCGAAAAAGACGTTGTCAGTGATGGTGCCGGGAGTGTTCATGAGCTGCGTCCACAGGGAGTCCACAGCATCAACATCAGGTGGGTCTCTGGCGAAGTAGTGTGTGACGAGCATGGTGTATATGTGTGGCGTTGGTGGTATATTACGACTATTCATGTGGTTGAGTAGCTCGCGGATAGGAGCAATATTGCTGTGCTGTTTCAGAAGCCCGTCAATGACTGTTGAGTAAACCCAGGCGTTCAATTTGAGGCCACGAGACTCTATATCATCGAGAAGTGCAAAGATAGCACGGCCTTGTTCCGATTCTGGAAGATCAAGGAACGAATATTGTTTGAAGGCTGCTTGGACGATGATGGTAAATGTAGCAACATCTGGTTGGATTTTTTCGCCATCCATTTGTCTTAAGAGTTTATAAGCTCTAACGTTGTCGCCTCCCTGCAAAGCCATTCGGAGAAATATGTTGTAGGTGACTGAGTCGGGTTTAATACTAAAGCGACCAGCCCATTGAAGCACTTTTTCCATTGTAGGTCGCTTCTGCTCTAAGCTCAGATTCGGAACTCGCGATAAAGCGGTTAGAGCAGCATTGATAGTTGCAACCTCCGGTTTTGGAACCGAAGTAAGTTTTTCGGAGGCGGGTTTCGTTTTAGCGCTGTTATTTTTGCTTTTCTTAGTGATTGCTACCTGTGCAGACTTCGTACTTTCCAGCCAAGCACGCCCCATGTCATCTAAAGCCGCTAGTCCCTGATCACGGCGGCCAAGAGACAAGAGGCCGTGTATACGAATAGTCCAGGCGTGTGTGTCAGGTTGGACGCCGGAAGCCACCATTCTTGCCCAAATTTGCTCGAGGCCTGCAGAGTCTTTGCTTTTCTGACATCCTGTAAGCATTGCTGTCCAAGTGTCAACTGTAGGTTTCAAGCCACTAGACATCATTTCGTTCCAAGCATCAATCGCTCGATGCTGGTGTCTTATGGCCATTAAGCCTGTTAGGAGTAAATTATAAAACTTTCTTGGAATGGCTTGTTTTACGTTTGACCCAGGACGCAGGAAGAACTGTTGAGCATCTGCCCAACAATCTTCAACCATCCGGATGTCCTCTTTCTCGATAGCTCTCGCAAGGCGTTTAATGAGAAACTCCTCTATTTCTTCTGCTAGCTCTGAGTTCTGCTGGCTTGATGAGGCTGCCATTGCGAATTTTCTAGCACCAATCACAAAAAGTGCTTGAGACGAAGCTGACCTCAGTTGCTTCAAGAGCTCAGCGGCCTTCTCTTCAGGGATAATAATCTGGCTGACGACTTCTTGCGCTTGTTGGATCAACGGTTTTAAATCTGCGTTTGGAAGTATGTGGGCGATGAGGTTAACAAAAGGAAAATTCTCGCTTCGACAGCCTTCAGATATGTTGATTATCTGGCTCTGTCGAGTGAAAAGAGTAAAAGTCATCAAAGCAGCAAGAGCGACAGTAGAGTCCTCACCGTACCTGGGCGCAAATTTTGAAAATCTCTTTTCAAAGCTTCGCGTCAAATGACTTTCAGTGGTAACTTTGTTAAGAGTTGTTCTAGCTGCTGGGATACACATCCATCCCTGTGAGGTAGAGTCTGTTTGTCTGACATTAAATCTGGTGAAAAATAGCCGCCAAATCGCCATAAGCTCTTGTAGCAGATGTTCTAGATTCTGGTTATTCTTACTGCCTATCGCAACTTCTCGCAAGATCCGGAAGGTAAGGAGCCAGAGAGTGTCGGCCCAAAAATCTCGACGCATAACACCAACCTCTTCAAACTTTTGGACTACTTCTGAGGGCCGAGGATATTGGTGTGACTTGTACCCTGTGCCCCAATCCGTAATGAGACCCTTCAGGAGTTTGCTGAACACGGTGCCCCTGGAAATGACACCAAGATCCTGGAAAGCTGGTTTAATGAAAGCTGGGCTATCCTTACTGCCATAGTATTCCAAGAAAAACCGCCATGCATCTCTTTTTCCATTCCCTGGGTTGTCGAGTAGTTTCATAAGATATGTCCCTTTCGAGTTTGTATCTACCCTTCGGATAGGCAGCTCGACAGGTTGAATATGCTGGCCATGTCCACTGCTGTCGCCAGGTTCCTGGTCCTCAGCAGGCCTCAAGTTTTGTAGGTGTTTGGAGTATCGACCAGGGACAGCTCTCGCTTGAGCTGAGAGCAGTTGCGAAAGATCGTCAAAGTTTCTGTTTTCATTCCCGCTGCGTTTGCCCTTAACAGAATCCTCATATGATGGACGTAACGAAGAGGTATTGCGGGGATTGTCATCTGAAGGATGTTTGGGGTCTTTCGTGGGGGACCGTGGTTTCGTAAAGGAGATGAAAGTGGCTTTTGAATGCCATTGAGGTTTGCTCAAGTGGATTGTGCGTGATGCCAGGCAACTTCGACACCTTCCACAGATGTATGCGCCTGACATATCCCGCCAATGGGCTTAGAAAGGCACTTGTTGAACAGTGTGAAGCCTGAGCGCAAAGCATGGCTTCACTTTCGGAAAAACTTCGCCCGAAGCTAAAGATGCGAAAGGTAAGCCTTCCGCCCTCGCTTCAGGCATCTCCGCGTTTACACTAAAACATAGTGACATGATACTTAATAATATCTCCAGTAGTTCTTAGGCCTATGTGACCTTCACAGCTCAGCTGTGATCTTGAGCAGGTTCAAAATGACCACCTTACAGCCCCGAAAGCCTTATTCCCAAGAGGAGCTAGACAAGCTGTATCCGAAGGACCTTCAGCTTCAGCTAGTCCAGATAGTGAGTCGAACAAGCTCCCTTCGGCCTCATATTATAGCTGCAGCTAGCTGAGCTCTCTCCATGCTTTAAACTTAACTGACTGGAGCCAAACAGCTTCTACGCCATGGTTAGTTCTTAGAACCCTAGGGCAGGAGAACGACTACTAAAAATCGCACAGGGGAGCGAAGTCCGGTGTCCTCACGCTTTCAGAACGTATGGCCCTGACCATTATGCACCATATTCTCAATTGAACTAAGTTTGGAACAGGCTGGCCTTCGACCATGTAAGAACCTCACGTTGGTCGCGAAGACACGTTCTTATGAAGACTATAGATTGGCCGTATTGCAATTCCGCAAGACAACTTACTAGCGTTATAATGTCCACAACCGATTGGAAGAATTGGGATGAGCTGAAATACCGACGGAGATTAGAGACGTTCGGAATGGACGACAGACCAGTAATAGCATCTGGACCAAACGGAGAGGTTGATGCAGTCTGGTGTGCACAGCCACGACTTTGCATATCCACTGGGCTAACAACCCTTCTGCAGCCAGCCGGGTGAACTTACGGATAAGGGCCGCGAGACAACACTAGCTCTAGGCCAGCGGCTGCGAAACCTTTATGTCGAGCAGTTAGGGTTCATGCCTCGGTTGATATCCGACGGTGACATGATCTATCTGCGAGCCACTCCGGTTCCGCGAGCTCTTGAATCTGTGCAACAAGCATTCTGGGGAATGTATCCGCCAAGTGCCCGAACTGCGGATTTTCCTACTCCTACAATAATTACCAGAACACCGGCAGATGAAACATTGTATCCCAATGATGGTAACTGTAGGAGGTTCGTCCATCTTAGCCGGGCATTTGCTCAAAGAACTGCTGACCGCTGGAATGACTCCGATGATATGAAATATTTAACAAAACTTCTCTCGAAATGGATGCCAGAAAACTCCAAGAAGGTAGCGGTGGACTCACATCCGCGGCTCTCTGGTATCATGGATACAGTTAATGCCACACTCGCTCATGGGCCGCAGACTCGTCTTCCAAAGGAATTCTACGACCGGAAAGCTCGAGACATTATCGACCAAATTGGCGTCGAAGAGTGGTTCTCAGGTTATAAGGAGTCGGCTGAGTATCGTATGCTTGGAATTGGTGGATTGGTTGGTGACATTGTAAGCCGTATGACTGGTAGCGTTGAGCATAATGGCAACGATGGTCTCATGGAGATTGGCGGCGATGACGGAAATTTGGGACGCGGCCGAGGAGGAGAGAGGGATATCAAGTTTGCCCTATCTGGGTGCCACGACACTACTCTTGCAGGGCTTCTATCTAGTCTGGGTGCCTTTGATGGAGAGAAATGGCCACCGTACACTAGCCATATTGCCATCGAGCTCTTCCGCAAGACTGATTGGACGGCTCCAAATACTGTCCCCGGACGAACATCCTCATCTAACGAGGAGCTCAAAAGGAGGGCATCATTGAAGTCGCAAAGTTGGTGGTCATCAATTTTTGGCAGGACGAAAGACATTGTCGACGGTGAAGGTATAGCGCGGAAACCTATGGATCAACTTACGGATGAACAGAAAAGAACTCTGAGAGGCTATTACGTACGAATTCGTTACAATGACAAAATAATGCAAGTCCCTGGTTGCAAGCAGGAGGGAAAGCATCTCGAAGGGGATGCGACTTTCTGTACTTTGGTAGGTTTTGATGTGTTACTCTTTTCCACCTAAAATAATACTTACCACTTTTTGCAGGAGGCATTCAAATCCATAGCCGATAAGTATACGCCGGGGAACTGGAAGCACGCATGCGCTTCGAATCTTGGTGCACCATCATTTCCCGAGCAACCTGAACCCGCAGGGTATGAATGAACGCGATCTCATCTTGATAGCGTAAGGCGTAGAATTTGGAAGGGCGGACATGCACATACGGAGATAATAGAGTAGATCTGTATAAAGCACAAATTACGTTTTCTTTGCTTTTGGAACGTCCCTTCATCTAAGCCTGACTTATAGTCTTGTCTGGATCCGTTGAACACTTCCCGAATTCTGGGGGCTCTTTTGCATATACAGGCGACGAGGTCTCATTTTGTCCTTTTATCAACTATCCGAACAAATCTACAGTACGAGACAAGAAGGTGCAGAACAATAGGATCTGGCAACACGTTCGTAGGTAGGTACTGCTCAACATTATAAACTGGGAAATACCACAAGGCGCGGTTGCTATGTAGTCTTTCAACTTCAGCCAACTCGCCGCTTTTTCGTCACTTCAGCTTGTCTCCCCTCGCGATTCTAAAACCCAGCTCAAGCAAACAACAAGCATTAAGCATTCAATACGAAAACTGTCACCTAGCAACAAATTCAGAGATCTGATCACCATGTCCCACACAACACATCGTGATCTCTCCCGCCCCCGCCTCCGTCAGCTTGCTGCTTGGATTCGGGACACGCTTGACCCGCTCATAGCCCGTGAAGGGCCTGACATCATGCATCCTAATGACGTCCTGACTCTCCATGGGCTTTTTGTCGCGTTGCAGTACTCTCCTGACATTTCAGCTACCACTTTACGCGCCACGCGCATCCACAGGGCTGTAATGGAAGTCGCTGGCAAGGCAACAAGGTGGCCGGGTAGGCTCGCTGACGAGTGCGATAAAGTGCTTTGGATCTGGGGAGAGCGCTTTGGATCGCTAGAAGCGCTCCGGCCTTTCTTGTACTGTAGGGGTGAAAGGCTGGAAACGGTTGCTGGCGTAGGAGATGTGGCTAGAGCGGTAAGTTTTAAAAAGAGAGCAGAAGGTGTATCGAGTGACCACTATCGGAACCTCGTGAAATGTGCTAATGTATGACGGCTTCTTTTATATAAGCACTTCTGAAGCGATGGATGGACACGAACCTAGAGCTCATGTCATTAGGACGGTTAAGGAGGCACGGGGACTTAGGATTTCAACTCGGGACGTATGTTCTCCTTCCATACGCTGCACTTTTGATCATGCCTTTGCTGGCACCACTATCTTTTATTCTCTCCTTAGGCATTTGTTTCAAGCTTCCTCATCGTTTTAGTAACCACCCTTGCTAACTGCACTTAGCTGGTGGCTTAATACTCTCTTCGCCTTCTATGACGGAATCATCGACCTCGAATCGACTGATGGGGGCACATGCTGCGATTCGAACGGCGCGTATGCCATAGTGCTCAAAGACGCGGACGAGATAGAGAGTGCCACACCCACAGCGTTTACATACCGCTGCCGCCCAAAAGACGCTGGAAGTTTTAGATTGACCAGCGCAGACTTTAAGAGCAGGTATCTAGTGAGAGTGCTGCGCAACCACAGCCTTAGTAGTCTGTGGGCACTAAGGGCTAGGGTGAGATATGAAGGTTTGTAGGTTTCTCTCCATCCCTGGGCCCAAACACCGGGCAAAATTCAAGGCACTTGATGGTATTTGCATTGCAGAGCAAAAGCTTTCTCGGGAAACAATTTGGTACTAACTTCTATAGACACCGCGTTGCAGGCTGGATTATTCGCTTTGTAACCGCTTCCGATACCTCCAACTCCGGTCGTACACTTGGTGACCTCATTCGAAATCAAATTTGAGCGCGAAGATACAGGTCAGGCCTCCATGGACCGGGTGATGATGCATCCTCTTGCCTCCGAAATAGACGACTACGCCGGATACAAACGTCTTCGTCGTCTCCAACGGGAAGCCATGCGCCGCAAAGGAAGCTCTCTGCAGAGTGAGCTGGAGCTCGGGAAAATAGAAATGGGCATGAATGCTCCCTCCATCACCATGTTCTCGACGGCTCCCTCTACTGCTGGCGGCTCCTCTGCTGTGGGCTTGACATCTGCCTTGGGAATCGCGAACTTAGCCAAGGGTAGATTTTCGAGCCTCAGCCCTAAACGCATTCCAACAACAGGCAGTACGACCAGCCATCTACCCTCCCGCCCGCCTACATTCACAGAAAGGACTCCGCTCATTGCCACTCGCCCCCAATCCCCCAGCCTCACCCCCTTATCTCTCCATCCAGGCATCCCTGCTCCATTCTCCCACGACTCTCCCCCTGCCACGGCATTAGAAGGAGCCGGAATACTCGGGGCGCCACCCCTCTTGCGAACCCCTACGGATGTAAGCCAACGCAGCTTCGGAGGCGTACTCCAGCGCGGCGTCGGCACGCCGCACACAGCCAGCAGCGTGCGGAGCTACACCATCACCACGAACCGGATCCCCAGCGTCCACGACATGCAGGGAAAAGCGTACGGGATCAGAGATGTGGCACCGTGGGTCGACTGCGACTTCGAGATTCCGGGCAAACCCCTTGGCGGTGGCGGTAGTGGGATCCGCGACGTGGCGCCGTGGGTTGACAATGAGATTGACGGGCTGGCGCCTGAGCCGCGTAGCCCGATCCTCCCGGTGAGTCCGGGGGATGTGAGACAAGATGCGGTATTGTTCTCGGGCAGCGGCAGTCCAGCCAGCAAGGGTAAGGGCCAGAGCAGCCCGGGCAAGAGCCTCGGCAGCCTAGGCACGGAAACGGGGAGTTCGCCGCCCACGTCCGAGCAGCGGGAGGAGTAAAGGGAAAAGAGAAAGGCGAGGCAGAGGCGGAGGGAGGTGGACAGGGAGAAGAAGGAGAAGGAATGCGAGCGGCGCGGGCAGTCGAGGAGTTCGAGGAACAACCTTGCGAGGAGCCTCAATCCGTTAGCAAAGCTGTTCGATGGCGCCGCCGACACAAACACCCAGACCAAGTACACGGTAAACCCGGATCTGGACAGGAACCCACACCCACCCCTCAGCCCAGCCCAGCCCCAAGTCCCCCACCCCGCACTCCTCCCCGCCCCGCTAGCGCCTTCGGCAACCTGCCCACCGCGGCAGGCGCAGGAACCAGCGTCTTCCCCTACGGCTTCACGTCCCTCCGCACGCCCGTCGACCCGCTCACAGACACGCAGTGGATGCAGCTCCTCCGCCTGAACCAGCACATCCAGCGCCTGTCCCAGGATCCCCGCCGGCCGGTCCCCCTGCTCCTGATGCCGAACCCTTGTTTTCCGACGCCCGCCTCTGGTCCCCCGGCCTCAGGATCAGCGCCAAAGCTTCTTGCGCCGCCGAACACGCCCGTCGCGCGGTGGGGACTGGGTAGCGTGGCTGCCACCGCGGCTGGTGAAGCGGGTGCGGGTTGTCGCGCCGCTAGCCCTGCGTCTGCTAGGCGTGCGTCGCCACAGGCGACGAAGGCGGCGGTGGCGGTGAGGGCGATGGAGGTGTTGGTGGCGTTTCAAAGGGTTGGAGGGGTAGATGATGAGGGAGTTGGCTTTAGAGACTCTTCTGAGACCGGGGATGGGATGGGTGAGAAGGTGGAGGTGTTGGCGCTGGAGGGGGAGGTTGAAGAATGTAGTGACGAGGGAGGAGATGAGGTGGCGTGGCTGGGGAGAAGGTCGATTTGAGTGCTTTCAGGCGATTTTAGGTAGTGAGGGTGACGAGGTTGTGGATGACTACTAGGACGTTGGCTAGATGTACCGAATAGGGTTGGATAATGCGCTGGAGCGTCTTGCCGGGTTGGGGTCTATGTATGGATATCTGATAGGCGAGCAACGTTGAAGAAGCAGGTCTTTCAGAGAGATGCTGCAGAGCAGAGGTTATATACTTGATGCACAGCTGTGCTATTTGTACAATATACGCCCTCCCTAACCACTCATCCTCTAGTCTATCCATCCAAGGCTCCACCTGCCTTTGGGTCGCTCTGAATAACGCCAAACACAGACTGCGAGAAGTCCGTTCAAAGTCTAAGAAATTCAATCAGGCGTAACTTTCAAGGACAGAGTCAACATCTTCCACGGTCATTTCATCTCCACACACCAAATCTACCTCCCCTCTCAGCGCCCACCTAATTATTCCGCTTCGCCTTCTTCTTCACGCCCTCCCGCTCTCCCTCCACCGCCCCTCCCTTCTTCTTTCCCCCTTCCTTCCCTTTCCCCTTCTCAGTCACCACCGCTTCCTCTTCTTCCCCTGCATCAACCTCAAACAGCCGACTCAGCGCCGGATTAAACTTCTCCAGCGCCGCAATATCGCCAATCCGCACCTTCATATAATCAAACGCCACCGCAACCTTCATATCGCGCGCGCGCACCCTAACAACCCGCTCATTCGACGCCACCGCCAGCGCCGCCGCAGCC
>Ga0307515_10016385_pt1 | contig 13569 bp, 5 predicted proteins | sample 17_EM_MG_FD_194513 | JGI IMG/M metagenome (GOLD analysis project Ga0307515, IMG submission 194513) | Populus trichocarpa ectomycorrhiza microbial communities from riparian zone in the Pacific Northwest, United States - 17_EM | ecosystem: Host-associated > Plants > Roots > Unclassified | place...
CTGATATTTTATAGAGATTTGCTTTTACTAAGACTCTCTATATTTAAATTTTTGTTTAAAATACATATAAAATTATTGTAGGGTTATAAAGTCAAAAAAGTAGGAAAAAATGAAATTCCTCATACAAAATAAAAAATTTCAACTTTATAACGTTATAATAAACTTTTATACTTTTAAAATAATATTCTAAATATACTAAGTTACAATAAATATAAATCTTTATGCGATATTAAATTTGTTTTAAAAAAAATTAATATCTAGTGGTGGAAAATATATATTAAATATTATAGATCTTATTAGGGAACTAATAGGATTTCTAAAAGAGTTATAGGTTTTAAACTAAAAAAAAAGCTGTAATGGCTAGATTTAATATATAATATAAACTTCAGATATTTTTTAAAGCTTTAAAATTAATTATATGGTTGTTATATATAATTTAATGAGGTGGGTTGTCTTGAAAATTCGCTTAGCACGGACATTTATGACACCCAACTGTATATATAGGTTTATATTAACCGCAAGCTTCTTAAATATACTAATACTAAAGAATAGTAGGAATACTTAAATTGGTAGGTTTTATCTAGATCTATACCTACTAGACGCTACACTAATCTAATCTACTAGTATATAATAAGCAGAGCGCTTACTACTCTTATTTTAATTAGAAAGATTATTAGGTTTAATATCTATATTAAGGCCGTTAATAGGCTTACTGGTATACTAAGCGACGAAGATTAACTTATCTAAAAGGTTAGTAACTTTAAAATCTAGTTTAGAAATAGCAGTTATAGGCTCCTATAAAGTAGGAATAGCAGAAAGGCTTATTTTTATAACTTCTTTAACTAATAGCTTTAGTAGTTTAGTCTTATTTACCTTATCTGCCTTATTTTTAGTAGTTTTGCTAAGGCCTTAAAAACAGCTCCTAATTCGTCCTCCTTAATATTCTCCTTAATTAGCACTAAAGCCTTTAGAGGCTGTATAACTTCTACCAATAAGCTATTGTGTGTATATTCTATTACTTAAAAGGATTGTAAATAGGACTTCTAAGCTTAGGGTGCTTTTAGAGGCTTTAGAAACCTTAGAGGCTTTAGAGCTAAAGACGTACAGCGTTTTTTAGGTGGTATTAGGACAATATTTTACTAACAATTTAATGATTAAATAGACGGCAAACAATATTAAAGCTATTTAATCAACTACACTAAATATTATAGGCTTCCTGGCTATATTGCTGCTGTTTACCGCAATATCCAAACGTTAAATAAGGCGCCAGCCCCTTACCGCCAAGCAACTGCATTAACTAGAGGCTTTAACACCAAGCTCTATATAGTATAGAGCTTCTAGATTAGCTTATAAGGCGTATATATACGAAAAGTCTATAAAAAAAGTTGCTATATAAAGGGATCCCTTCGCATGCTAGCGTCTAACCCTTGGCGCCAAGTATATAAACACTAGTATTACGTTACCAAGATCTAGTTTAAACGAGAGGGTCTAATTGGCCAGATCCTTATTAATAATATAAGTAATAGGGTTATAAAAGTGTCCCTAGTTATAAAGGTTTTAAATACTAAAATACCTAAGAATACTAATTTAGTAGCAAATAACTAGTAAACCCTATTTAAAATCATCGCATTATTATTAAGGAGCTTTAAAGCTATAAATATATATAACAAAGTCTATATTAAGTCAAATTTTAATATTTTAGAGCTCGATTTCCCACTCGATTTCCTAATTAATTGGTCATTAAGGGTTACTAATTAAGTCAACATCCTCATCTAAGGACTCTTTGTCGCTTAAATTGCTTTTATTATTATTCTCTTACTCTTAAAAAGTATCCTCTAGTAAAGTAGCTTCTTTTATTACCTTCTTAGCGGCTTTCTAAAGCTGCTAAATAAAAGTAGTAGCAGTAGCGGCGGTAGTAGAGGACTCCTCCGCCCGCTTCCGAAGCTCTTCTACAATTAACTATTTTAATATTATATAATTAGCTGCTATCTAAGCCGCTAATTAAGCTTCTTTAGTATTCTTTCCGTAAGCTATATTGGTGGCAGTAAGAGAGTTTTATTACGCCTTCTTAGCTACCCTTCCTACTTCTTCTACCTCTCGCTAGCTTTTTTATATCCGTAGCTTTCTTCCTAGCCTCCTTCCTAGCCTCAACTTATTCCTTAGTAAGTGCTATAGCTGCTTAATAATCTTTTTTAAGCTATTCTTTAATAAGCTTAGTATGCTCTTTAGCCTTACTAACGGCTTACTTAGTAGTAGTAAGCTTCCTTACTACTTCTAAAGTAAGAACTAATTTAGTAGAGAGTATATTCCATTTACATTTTTTTTAGCCTTCCGCTCCTTAGCATATTGCTAAAGATTATTATTTTCTACTTATATAAGCTTTAAGCCTTCCTCTAAGGATTATAGGTGTTATATTAATATTAAAATAACTGCCTTTATTACCTTTAGCGACGTTTCTAAATAAAGGATCGTACGCGTATACTAGGCTCGAGTGTACTTACTATTAGGCGGTAGAGAATATATAGGGGAGGATAAGACTATTATATGCTTAAGAGTAAATGGAGGTGTAGATAGCCGTATAGAGGAAGGTTATACGGAGCAACGATTAAGAGCTTAATTTAGGTTAAGGGGAAGAAGGCCTATTGCTTTAAAGGCGCTCCTAATTAACTCCCTAGTATAAATTTATGGCTAAATCTTACTAAGTATTTATAAAAAATAGTCTCTATTAATACCAGTAATACCATAAGCAGTATATTTATTAATCTTAGATAAATATAGTCGCTTAAAAACTAAAAATATAACTAAATATAGTAGCTATAGGAGGTATATTAAATATAGCGGTAGGCAAATTAGTATAATCTTTTTTAACTAGCAGAACTAAACAAACTTAATATTAATATAACTACTGTAGCCGTCCATATTAAGAGTTAATAGCCGTTATATTTACTATCAGTTTTATCGTTTATTGCCCTCTCCCATGCCTTAGTTTATTGGGTATAGCGATTAAAGTGCTTTAGCTACCGTATACTAAGCTCTTAATTTAACCATCTATTTTCGCTTATTATAATTATACACTTGCCTATAGCTTTCTCTGCTTTCTGCCATAGTGATTCTATATATTAGCGTCTATTAAAAATAATAAACGGTAGAATTGTCCGCCCTTATATACTAATTAAATTAATCTATAAAACCTACTCCTAAGAGCCGTCAATTGTCTTAAAATTAATAATATTACCTTTTAATACTACTACCTTAGCACTATATATAAAGCCTATAGCGTAACTAGTCTTATCCATATTCCATATATTAGCGTTATTAATATTATACTAAGTCTTTGCATTAGAGTAATTGGTAAAAAACCTCTTAACTAGAGCAGGACTATTACTAGCGGTGGCGCGTTTTAAGCTAATTAATTATATATAGCAAGTACAAAGGTCTTCCTACCGTTTTAAGAAGCTATATATCTATTTTATACTAAATAGCGCAATTTTAGTATAGTAAGGAAAGTTAGAGTTTTCGCGCCAAAGAATAAGTGTTATAATTGTCCAAATTATATAGTATTAATATAGAAATCCGGCTTTAGCAAGATAAATATAATATTAAGCAATTGCTGCCTCGCCAGCTGGGGTAATACGATATTAGTTAACGTGGGCGATTTAGTAAGATTGCGATCTACCTTAAAGCCGCCGGTGGAAAGTAACTGGATTAACCTTATGGGCTTTTGTATAAGCTTCGGCGCTTTTATAGAGTCCTGTTGTTCGCTAGGCTTTTAAAGCTGCTTATAAACGATCTTCTGTATCTAGAGCACGCGGCCAGCAAGGCATGGCTTCAAATTTGAGTGTATTATGGGGAGTTATGGGTAGGGAAGCAAGGGGAAATGTCAATGTGTGGATGTTCAAAGCGGCAGTATATTTATTTAGAAAATAAGCTAGCCTAGATAGGAAGGCGGTAGTTCGTATCGGTCATAACCAGGGACACCTTCATAACCCCATCACTTACGTTACGGTTGGACGCAAACCAGCGTGCGAAGGGATATCCCGCCTCAATTCGTCGGTGGAAGCGCTCCACCGACGGTCAGCCCTGGCGCAGGGGGCGAACGAATGAGCGGATGTCTTCGGTCATGAGCTTCGGTTCCTCGGCTGCCGCGAAATGTCCTCCGCTGGGGAACAAGGTCCACTGGCGCAGATCGCTATGCGCGGCGACGATCGAGCGGGGCCTGTGCATCAGGTCCTTGGGCAGTATGGCAACAGCTGTCGGTACGCTGATTTCGGGCTTGATGTCGTTAGCCAGCGCCATGGGCTGAAGAAATCCGGAAGCTCGGCAAAACAGCTCCGACCCGATAAAGCTGTTCGTGAACCAGTATAGCGAAAGATGCGTGAGCAGCGTATCCTTGTCGAACTTGGTCTCCACGTCTCCATGGCAATCGCTCCAGGCGCGGCGGCGAAGGAGAATCCACGCCGCCTGACCCACGGGGCTGTCGTGCATCGCCCAGGCGAGGGTCTGCGGGTCAAAGGCATTGATCAAGACATGGATGAAGAGCCCCTGGCCTCTATCCTGCCCTTCGACCAGGGCGCGTTCTTCCGGGGTGAAATCGGCTGGGTCGCCGGCGTCATGGGGCACCCCCGGCAGAATGGGGAAGCTCAGATGGACGCCAATGACCGATTCCGGATGCGCATGTCCAAGCCGCGCACTCACGAACGCGCCAGCGTCGCCTCCATGGGTGACGAACCGCTCATAGCCCAGTTCCCGCATCAGCCTGACCCACATGCCGGCTGTTTCGACATAGCCTACACCGTTCCGGGGCAGCGGCCCCGAGAAGGCGAAGCCCGGCAGCGAAGGGACGATGACATCAAAGGCGTCTTCAGGATCGCCGCCATGTGCAGCAGGATCGGCCAGGGCCATGATGACGTCCTTGAAGTCCCAGAATGTCCAGGGCCATCCGTGGTTCAGAACGATGGGAACGGGGTTGGGCCCCTTGCCGCGCACATGGATGAAATGAATCGGCACGCCGTCGATCTCTGCGCGGAACTGCGGGAAGCTGTTGATCCGCGCTTCCTGCGCGCGCCAGTCGAAACCGTCCTGCCAATAGGTCATCAGTTCGCGCAGGTAGGTGCCGTTGACTCCGTAGGACCAGTTCTCGTTGTCAAGTTCGGGCGCCCAGCGCGTGTTGGTCAGGCGCGTGCGAAGCACGTCTATCTCACTTTGAGGCACGTCGATCCTGAATGGCTCAATCTTCATCGTCACTATCCTTCGAACGCAGTCAAAATGCTTCGGCTTCTGTTGTGCGGCTGTAAAATGCTAGGTGCGTTTGAAGAGACAGCACCCACTTTGGCCTGGACCGATTCAGCGGTCTCACCGGCGAGAAGTGTGACCGCACCAAAAATATCAAACACTTTGTTTTTTCGCCTTTGGCTGATACTGCAATGACGGCCGCGCACTGTTGCATCCGAGAGTCAACGCCAGGGACCGCGGGCACGATAGCGCGGGGCCGTGACGTCGGAGGATTGCGAGCTGCAGGCGATTGGTGGGGCGACTGTAAGCTTTGCAGTGTGTGGGTATTTGATTGTAAATCTATGGAAATCAAGTGATATAAATACATAAAAGTAGACGCCTAACTCCAAAGCCTATGACTCAATCTTTGACGATATCCAAGACATACGAGGGTAGTGCTAACGCTGTCTTGGAGCCTTCCAGGCTGCAGTCTTGTATCTCGGCACAGTACCGGTAGTCGGTTACAGCGACAATGGTAGGCGGTGGGTGTGCTGTTGCGATGATACAGGTGTCTCGAAGAATAGTCAGCGATGAAGAAACTGTCGGCGAGAAATGATCGCTCACAGAGTATTGTGAATGGGCTCACTCGCGTGATGCCGTCGGTAGCACTTATGTTCTTTGCGCATGTGACGGCAGAACCAGACGAAGCCGCAAGGCGCCGACAAGAGCGAGGGAAGCGAGTCTGGGAGTCGTGCACGTCGATTTCGAGGGTACGAACCATTTCCCGACGCAGCTGCGCCAGTTTCCTAGCGGAAGTCCCGTCATGCAAAGAACAATGAGTCATTCATGTTCCCCGACGCTAATGCTTTACCTCAGCGAGCTCAGACGTGATTTTTTTTAGCTAGCGTCGGAATAACATACGCCGTCTTCCGAATTGCAAAATCACGTCTGAGAGCCTTTGGATAGAGATCGGAAACTTGTATGCCAAGCTCATGTGGACAACACCCCAGTACCCTTACCTTGTCAGGGGTATATTCCATGAATCTTGACGGGAATTATATTGTCGCTAATAATACCCGTATAGTCGAACATAATATCTTTTTCTCCCAGTTCCAGTTACGGTCACCAACCTGAACAGCTGCTGCTTTAACCCGAGCTGAAGGTAAAGAAGCCTGAACTGAGGCTGAGCGCGCCTGGGCTCCACACATTTATCGTTCCCTCAATCCGACTGAGGAAGAACGTCGCTCACCCTAACAGGCAGGGGTGGACGCTTTCACATGTGCGTCTCGTGCTACCACACTCATGTCTTCGACTATAGTAACGCGTGAGGTAAATAATTTTAATAATAAGAAATAATATAGAAGAGTAAGAAATGACTTAGCATAGGTGTGGTAACCCTTAATGTAACCTAAAGTAAGGCGCTAGTAATATTCTAAACTATTAAACAGCTGAACCGTCGGAGCTTGGTAGCAACGAGTGCTCATGACCTGATAAACTGAATGATAAATGAATGAATTGAATCTGATGATTAAGTTTTATCTACGACGAATATAGGCCTTTAATATAGGCCTGTATGGTGTAGCAATCAATAAGTGATTACTACGGAAACAAACCAAAAAAGGAACAAAGTGAATCTGCTTATGTAAGCGGCAAACGCGTGTAGAGAACTCTTCCAGATCCTTCCTCAGTTAAATTGGTCGAATTTGACTTTTTTTTTGTGGGCGCTAAGCCCCCGATTTTTCTGCATACTTTTGCAAGCGAGAATAATAAGTGATAAATATCTTCTCATTCCATCCATTACTCTATAACTGAATCGTGCAGCGCCAGGTCTTTCCTACTAGCAGGTCCTCAGCCAAAATGGTTTATACAATCCAGTTCGTACGCCATCATGAAGGACATAAAATAACAGAGTTTACGATATACGATACTGAAACCGCTAGATTCTGCTCATTATTAATGAATACTACTACTGCAAAGCGGTTCGGCTGCAGAGGCTACAACGACTATAGCACAACGCATATTAAATCTCAATGCAAATACGCAACACTAGTTCTGGGATTACTACGCTGTCTCTGGATGGACTCGAAGGGTACCGTAACCAAGGGACTATGGCCGGATCTCACCTTATTCTCTGGCACAGCAAGGTGGTCCGAACAATTCACGACTCCCGTTGTTCATTGGGAACAGCTTGACGAAGATCTTGCGCATACCGGTTTCTTATCGAATTGCACGACGCTAGTCACCTACAAGGAGGAGAAATGGATCTGCAAGAGTCCGGAGGGATTAACTGATAGGAGAGTTTTGCAGTTTCGGGGGGAAATCCGAGTGTTGTACGGGCTACCGGCCCACCCCAACGTTCTCGGGCCGCCGCAGTATCTAGTGGTCAGAGATACTGAAGTAATCGGAATGCTACATCCCTACTACAAAAAAGGCAATCTTCGCGAGTTCGTTATCAGTCTGCGGGAAAAGCGAGTCAATGTCAACTTCTTTCTTTTCATGTGGGCTGTACAATTATCGAAAGCGTTCATACACCTTAAGGATAATGGACATGAGTATAAAAATTTCGAGGCCAAAAATCTTGTCGCAAAGGATAACGGAGACCTGCTTCTCATCGACTTGGATTTGTCATCTACATTTAACGGGTACCTGAAACCTCCAGAGTTCTGTGACTACGAGAGGCCAACGCACGACCCAGAGCATAGCATGGTTTGGGGACTACACATAATTCTTTGGCAACTGTCACAGATAGTTCCGAATGACCAACACCCAGAGAAGCGGCTCCGCGAGGAGCCTGAATTCAGACAACGTACAGATCCGATATTCAAAGGTCGGATCCTACAAGGCTTGCAGCGCGATCCTGAACAGAGGCCAACGTTGGCAGAGGCTGCCGAGTACTGGCAGAAGGAGCAGGAGAACTACAGCAAGAACAATCTACCATGCTAGTGGGGTTTCATCGAGGGAATTGGCTCCTATGGATATAAACTCGTCTAATGAAGTAAGCGGTGAACTGAAAGAGGAATTGAAAAGGCTAGAGGAACGCATTAAATTTCATGAGAAGCGTATCTCTGACATCGCTGACGCAGATGGGAGAGTTGAGGGAAGAACTGATGAAAGGGGTCAAGGAGCGCAAGAAGAGAAATATGTGCACACGGATGTTGAGGTGCAATTCACGACGGTGGAGAAAAAATGCAATGCAGAATTGTGATAGAGGCTTCAGAGCCTTTGCGAACTTAGTTATCGCTCTGGGCATAGCCGGGTATGTCGCTGAGGTTCTACAATAGCTCTGTGTTCTCATTGAAGTATAATTCACTTGCGATTGACCTTTAAACAAAGTTTTGCCAAGCTGCATGGGTGAGCGAGCTTGGCAGTCTTGGTGATACATGGCTCCTCTGCTTGCAATGTATACTTAAGTTATTAGGGGCTTTTAAATTGACAACCTTTTGTTAGAAACCTAAAAATTGAACCTTCCCATCCCTTCTAGGCTTTATTAGAAATAAAGAAGAAAATTAATAATCTTTAAGCATGACTAAAACTTGCGCTCAATGATCTCAGAGCTTGTTCCAGTGGGAAGTGGTGCTGTCAGATAATCTGTATTCTATGTGGCGTAGGACGTGCACGAGTCACGTGCACGGGGCACGTGCATTGTAAATATCTTCATCTAAGCCCAGGGGCCCCAGATCAAGACACGATTAAGATCATCAATCAATCAACCCATTTCATCAATGAATAGCTCTATATGAACTATCTGACAGTTATGAGCCCGGTCCGCCGACACAAGAAGCTATTCAGCTATTACTCAGTCATTTGAAGAAATTCTACCTCATCGTCGGACTCTGACACCTCATCGTCTTATAGGACGCAGACTCTGACAGAAATCCTGCCTCAATTGTCACAGGACGATTCTGACACGAGATTCCACGAGATTCCACGAGATTCCACCTCAATCGTCACAGGACGATCCTGATGACAAGGACGATCCTAACGACAAAATACCATCTCAATTCCTCCTTTGCCTATCAGTCAAATGACTCCACTGACGAGTTCGTTAACTACGATCATCCTCAATAAGCCAGAAGACTGGGAACAATGGCTATGGCAACTCCGAGCCCTTGTGGATTAGCGAATTTAGGCCCACGTTGACCTAGATAATGCAGCACCTTAACGAGGTCTACTATAAGAACCAGCCTATCCAGAAGTTATAGATTTTAATGAGAATGTAACCTTATATGCACAGCTCTCGACGAATTAACAGAGAGCGTACGAGAATAGTAGATGATACTACGACTAGGATATAAAGTATTTCTTAAGATAGGAAGATTATCTTTGATAGATCCGCACCCAGATTACGTCTATAGTATTAATTTAGAAGAAGCTACTGCTTAATCCTTCCCTTATAGTTAACGAATGGCTATTTTAATTAAAGGAGAACATAGAACCTACTTTGTTGTTTATTAGGAAGAAGGTATAACACTAGTACATAGAAGCCCTTAAGGGGTTTATATACTTGTTAAAATTGAATTAGTAGCTAGATTAATGGGAACATATAATAATGCTAGGAGAGAAGTATAAAATACCCTAAATGTCTAATAGAATCTAGCTTTAAGAATTGGCAGAAGTTATTTAACCTTTTAGTAATACCTACTATATAAAGTATATAACTAAGTTAAATAACCTATAGAAGTTAAGATCTTCTAAATACCGTAGAGTAGTAAAGGAGCTGTAAGAAGGGCTTAGAAGACCCTTAAAGAAAGCTAATACTACTATAAGAGGGAGTATCTTTAATATAGACTTCGCAGAGTAAGCTATTAAGGATTACTCTAATACTACTAAAGGTTTATAAAGAGGAAACACCTTAGCACGCACTAGCCGTTTAAAGAGAGCTGGGTTACTAGTTAAGGAGATGTCCTAAAAGAAGCTAATACCTAAGTACTTAGCGTGCGAAAGACAAGGACATTTACTTTGGGATTATTGGTGTTTATTTAAAGATAAGAGACCTACAGGAGTTATAATTAGAGATAATTATATCGAAAAGGCACTAAGGAAGGTAGAATAGAATAAGGACCCCATCAATCCAGTTGCTAAAATTAGACTTAAATAAGAAGACGAAGCTTAATAACGATAAGACAAGAGTAAGGGAGTCTTACGTTTTAAGGACGTTGCCTTTTATACGGACTTTAATACGAATCTAGTATTATTCTATCTACTTTGAAAATAAGAATACTACTAGGATAATAAAAAAGACGACAATCTTCTAGTTTAGAAGGATGACTTAATCCTATATTAAATGGAAGAACGTTATAGATAATAGACTATTAAATACATCTAACTAGGAAGTCTATTAGCGTTTAATATAAGCTAACTACTATGCCGCTAATAGAAGCGTAGAATATCGTTAAGAGACGTTCGTCTAGACTTAAAAGGTAATATATAACTATGGTATCTGCGTCTAGGCCATCTAGAACCTATTAAGCTTTAAGGCCCTAAGACGACGGAATATCAATATTGTAGTCTCGCTAAGATTAAGCGTTAGATCTTACGAAGGTCCTTAGATTAAAATATTAATAAACCCTATCTTAACCTCTATTTGACTAGACTAACCTTAAAGAAAGCTTAAGAAGCAATTAAGGAGCTAAGTAAGGAATACTAGATAAGTACCCTTGGCGAGCTAAAATGGTTTCTAAAAATCTATATGCTACGCAATTATAGCTAGAGGCTCCTATGGCTATCCTAGGAAGCCTATATTAAGAAAATAGCTAACTAGTATAAGATAGATCTTAAAGGGCGTCTTTCGGACACTTCTATAGCAGAATTAAAACTCCTTCCTACTAATTATTAATTGATCTGTTTAATGCGTCTGTCCCCTAATATAGACCTATTAGTCCGTCCTATATCCCTACTAGCTTCTACAATGCTATATTAAAGAAAATTGGGTTTAGTACTCTATATAGCTACTACAACGCGTCCGGATATTACTTTTATAGTATTATAACTAATAAGGTTTAATTAGAACCCAAGCTAAGAGCACTATTAAGCGGCAGATAGAGTAATCTAGTACCCATATAGCACGAAGAGTGGAGTAATTTACTATAAAGAAGATAAGGAAGGAATAAATGGTAGAGGGAGTAATAAAGAAATATGTAATAAAGGACGAGATAATGAAGACGGTAGAAGTAAAGCGCAATTATTTATTTGTACTAGCGACGTATTATTTACAGATAACTCCGTTAATAAAAAGAGCTCGTAAAGATATATTATAAAGCTATTTAGGGGACCGATCGCCTAGAGAGCAAATAAGTAGGATATAGTAATAACGTTAAGCACAGAGGCTAAGTTATTAGCCCTATTATAGATAGTAAAGAAAGCTATCTTTATTAGCAGGATGCTTAAAGTAATAATATTAAGGCTAAACGAGCCCTTAATTATTAACTGTAATAACACTTAGACACTTTAACTAATTATAAAGCTCTAATATATTAATATCTATTAATACTAGTTATGTTAAGAATACGTAATAAAACGAGTGCTATTTTAATAGAAAGTAACGAAGGAGATAATTACTAATGGACTTACAAAGGCCCTGCCTAAGTAGAGGTTTTAAAGCTTTATTAATATAATCGGAATAGTGGATATTAAGGAGCAGCTAAATAAGGAGAAGCAACTGGAGGACCTAAGGGAGAAGATTAGAGCGAGATGGAAGGATTTAGATAAGATTATAGTTTAATTAACTTATTAACGGACACGAGAAGGTGGTTAGCTTTAACCTTAAAGAGCTTAAAGCTAAGGGGGTGTGTCAGATAATCTGTATTCTATGTGGCGTAGGGCATGCACGAGTTACGTATACGGGGCACGTATATTGTAAATATCTTCATCTAAGCCCAGGGGCCCTAGATTAAGACACGATTAAAATTATTAATTAATTAACCTATTTTATCAATGAATAGCTCTATATAAACTATCTGACAGGTGCTTACGTAACGATCATCTGTATAGAAAATTATTAAAACTTTAATAATTTTCATCTCCACCAATATAACCTTAATTAAGGCCGCACTCGATTTATTAAAATCGCTAAAGCTTAGCAAAACTCCTAATTATACTAAAATATTAAAAAAGCACGGTTGCAATTAAAATACGTTATTACAGCAGTATTAAGATATTTAGGGCACTATAGTATAAAAGCTTAAAAATTAACGACTTCTTAATAATACCTAGGAGAAAGAGCTTATATAATATATTAATAGCTTTTATAGGCAAGGATTGCCCCCTTATAATAGATAATATATAATTTTATTTTTAAAATTAGCTATAGAGAGTTAGGCAAGTTATAGGCTAATTAGTTTACTAAGAGAATGCTAGGTAAAACCTAAGTAGATAGTTATATAGCCAAGGTACGGGCGACCTAGGGGCGGCTATAAGAGGCTAGTCTAACTAAAACGTATAATTATCTAATTAATAGTGTAGTGTAAGAGTTTTAGGTAAGTAAAAGGTAAGTTAAGAGTAGAATAAACTTTATATATTAAAGGATAAATTCTTTCTAACCTCTTTTATTTAAAGACTAATTTCTAGTTCTTCTCTAGAGGAGAATTAGCTCCCTTTATAACCCTTTTAAGACACTAATAAAACCCTTCGCCCCTTATCTATCTAACTATATCTTTTCTAGGATATTAGTAGGATATTAGTAAAACCTTTATCTATTTTATCTAATATATACCTTTTAGAAAAGCCTATTACAATTGCCTCCCCTTTAAGGGTCTTAGTTTTTTAAGACTTCGCCAGTATATTTGATAGGCAAGCCACTTAACGAGCGCGCCTGCGATTAATTGATTAATAATCAACTAATTGCAACCAGGAATTGTCGTTAAGTAATTAATTATAACTAGGAATTCTTATTAAGCGCCTGCGATTAATTAATATAAAATCCCACTAATAGAGAGGTGGTTTGTAATAGGCTTTTAGTGTTAAGGTATACGATTTTAATAAGGTGTGCAGTATTAATCTAATTAGATCGCTTGGGAATGCAGTAATTAAATACGCCAAGATTAACAGGTTTAGCGTAGTCTGCTACTAGAACGCGTTTTATTAGCTATATTACTTACGCCTATTCCTATAGAGGTTTTTTTTTAATTATCTTCCAACCTCTATTACCTTAACCACCTCTAATACTATACCTCTTAGCCCCTTCTAATAAGCTAAACAAAGGCCTAGAACCTCGCCCTTACCCTTACTGTCTTTATTATTATTAAATTTAACACTGTTAACGCGTAATTCCCCTATTTTAATTAACAACGCGCCTAAATTATAGGGTAGTAAGGTGCCTAAAATACCTACTCTACCTTAATTAACTCCATTAAATATATA
>Ga0307515_10016387_pt1 | contig 13566 bp, 15 predicted proteins | sample 17_EM_MG_FD_194513 | JGI IMG/M metagenome (GOLD analysis project Ga0307515, IMG submission 194513) | Populus trichocarpa ectomycorrhiza microbial communities from riparian zone in the Pacific Northwest, United States - 17_EM | ecosystem: Host-associated > Plants > Roots > Unclassified | place...
ATTCCAATGAACGGCACAATGTTCTCATGCCGAAGCCATGCCCACCCAACCACCTCCTTGACTAACCTCTGGAAAATCCAGTAAATAAAGTTAACGTCGGATACAAACCTCCGTGTTCTCACTTTGTGCGTATATTCCGGTGTTTGCGTGCGGAGTGTCTTCAGTGCCTTGACGGCGACCGCGTGCCCACGGTAAGTCGCCTTGTAAATATCTGCTGAACCGCTCGATTTCAGGGGCCGAGGCCCGAGGTCCTCGGGCTCCCCGGAAAGCATCGATGATGAGGGAAGTATGCCTGAGGTGTCACACAATGCTTTCAAACGAGCAAGGTATGTCTTTCCGGATGGAGAATTGATCCCGGTGGAGGCCAAAGTCTATCTCTGAGCGTCAGCGTCGCGAGTCAATTTCTGAGGTTCCAGTATAACCTTGCAGAGTCCGTCCACGAATTTCTGTGCCTCGTCGCCCTTGAGAGCCATGACCTGGGCAATCCCGGCCTCACTCGCAAGCAAGAACGCTGGAACGTCCGCCACCCAGTCCCTCGATGCCTTTGTCAAGGTCGTGATAACACTCTCGATCTGAAGTCTTGCGGAATCTCGCTTGTCCCAGCAAGTTACCATCATTGCCCATACTGAATCCGTGATCCCCAATCTCTCCGAGTCTTGTGGACGAAGCGGTCGCTTGTCCTCTTTGACGACTTCATATGCCAACACCGTCTTGCCGCGTTTGTAGAATGGGGGACGTCCGGTGAGCACCTACCAGAGGTAACCTAGGATCAATACAAGACGAAACCGCAAGCGGGGCCAGTTACCTCGTATATAAGCATTCCAAGAGCATAAATGTCACTTTCAGGCGTTGGTTTGTAACCCTGGTCTCCCGGAGCAAAGATCTCTGGAGATACCCAGTTTATGGACGTCCTGGACATGGAAAAGACATCGAACATGATGACGTTCAGCCCGTAGTCTGTGAGGCGAGCACGTGGTTGTTTCTCGTTGCTTATTAGAACGTTAGCCTGCAACGTGTTTAATACGGCGTGTACGCCTCCCGGTATGATAAGAGCTCACCCCTCGGATATTCCCGTGGACTTGTTTAATCCTATGCAAGTACCGCAAACCGTTGGCTACTTCGACCAACTGAGGCACGGTGTCAATGACCGATCTTCTCGAGGTGGAGGTATGAGACTGACCAAGCTCATACGATTCACTTCTGGATGCTTCCGAGTGTAGTCAAGGATATTGCCGTTCGCCATCCATGGTAAAACTATGCTGAGTGAGGAGTCGGACATGGAGATACCGCAGATGGATAGTATGTTCGGGTGATGTAGGCGGGGCCACAACAAAGCTTCCTTGCAAAATCTCTAATCACCGGTTAACCGGAAAGGTCAGCACTTGGGGTCGGTCTCCGATTTTACGACTCACCGATACGATCAGATCCTCATCGTCATCTGGACCAAACCTCAGCATCTTGATTGCAACGCGATTGCCGTTCAATCGACCCATCCAGAGTGTGGTAAAGCCGCGGGTAGAGAATGCAATATCTCCTTCGGTTGATAACCCTTCTTCGATTAGATAGGATTGGGGTAGTTTTTTGAGCCTCCCAGATAGTCGACGAAGTATTCCAAAGGCGACGCTCTTAAGATTGTTCGGAAGTTTTTCGTTCCGTATGATCTAGAGTCGGGCGGATTAGGTACGAGCGCACATCGATGACCTTGTCTTACCCCGATGTCGATGACATCAATGAGTTGTGCAGCTTTCTCGTCGGTTAACTGAGAGACGCTGGATTTCCGATGGTTGTCAGAGGATAGGAGTGTCTTCGCGAGCTCTAGGAATTCGGCAGAATTTGGAGCGACGTTCAAGAGTTGTTGCCATGAGATCTCATCCGGATCTAACTCGCAATCAGACTAGAGCCTCATGAGTCGGAGAGTAGACCTACTAGGGAGAGTCATCGAGGGCATTATCGGGAAGAGTGGTGGTTACAGGAGGTTGGTGTGAGGCTTCTCACAGATATATCTCGTACAAGCCCCGCGACACGCGCGGATGGGGCTGCAAACGCAAGGCGAATCACATTCAGTAGGTAGTCTGATGGACATCATCTTACCCCAGATATGGATACGGCGATGTCTACCACGCAAGAACTTGCGGTGATCAGCTGGGTGACCACACCCGATGCCTCCGCATGTAGTTGATTTGAAGATTATCAACCCCCACGAGTACGAAGCGACGAATGAATAGATTGGTGAATTCCGAGGCCCCTGCTGGCAGTTCGGATCCCGTTTCTTGTGCCGTCCCACATCTAGTTAAGGTTTCTCGCCGTCAAAGGTTCCGGTGATTTCTCTCACGCTTTCAACTCATCGTGCTGTTTCCCGCTTGCACGTGATTTTCGCATCTGCGGGAATGTGATGAGCGTGTAGCGCTGAAGAGAAACTGCTGTACTCAACCTACCAAGCGACCTGTGTAGAAGAAATATATTGGTATCAAACCAAACGGTATCCTCGTAGGTAAAACAGCAATCGAAATAGCTCGGTATATCACATCATCTATATATCTTCGCATTCGCTTGGGCCCAGTTTTCACTTCTTACTCCTCGTAGTTCTCGTTGGTTTGGCAGTCGTGGCCTTCGGTTCCTTAGCATCTGCCTTGATCGGAGGAGCCTTGGTTACCGTTCTCCTCGTCCTTGTTGGAGGTGCTCCTTGACTTTGGGAACTGTCGCCGGAATCATCTGGTTCGTTCTCCTTCTCGGTAGGGATGTCTTTCTCGGTCGCGGCAGTTCGCGAGCGGGCGGGAAGCTGAGACTTCTTTGTGAGTGTCCCTTTGTGTGCGGCGGTCTTGGATGGAACGGTGGCATCATCGTCCTCCTCCTTAATGGTCTCGACACGTTTCCCTCGGGTAGGTTTCTTGAGAGCTGGAGCGGAGTCAGACTTATCCTCGTCAGGGACGGGTGTGTTCCGGGTTCCTCTCCTGGGAGTTACCCTCGATGAACTCGGTTTCTTTGTCGTCGTGGAAGCGGTCTCATTTTCCTCCGTAAGCGTGGGTGTGGTTCGCCCACGGGTTACCCGGGTGGGAGGGGGATTCGGAGGGACATCCGGTGTCCTACGGGTTCGGCGCACGACTTTACTTCCAGTTGTGTCGGTAGTTTGTGATGGTCGGGGTTGTTCTTCCGCCTCGGCCTCAGCTGTGGCGGCTCGCGTTCTTCGAGCCGGTTCAGAGTTAGGTACAAGCTTGCTGGGGCCCTGTGAATTCACAAAAATAAGTCATGATCACACTCAAAAGAATTATCGCTAAAGAACGTACGGATCCATCAGCGGTCTTCTTGGTTCGAGGGGGTCTCGGCAATGAAACCGCCTCCTGGGAGTGACTTGTTGAGATAGGAGAATAAAACAGAATTGTCCGAGTTATTTACCTTGAGCGTCTTCTTCGGCCTCCCTATTTTCAATGGTTGTGTGACACCGACCGTGGGTGGGGCAAACTCTTCGACCGGTTTCTTCGCCTCAGCTTCAGCCTTTCTGCTCCGTACCGTCGCAGCCGCTGTAGTCCCAGGTATGGCCGTTTCTGAATCGGCTGTGGTGGTATCTACCGACACATCCGTTGCTTCCGGTGGTGGCTGTTGTTTACGATAAGCAGCAGGAGTATCCAGTAAGTCTCCCACTCCTTCAAGAACCGGGGTCCCCGGTACAACCAGTGCGGCGGCGGTCTTGAACATGTCCCTGACTCCACCATAGACTGGGGTCTGTGACTCGACAGGTTCGTTGAACAGCTGCTTGATGCCTCCCATAGCAGGCGTAGATGGTACCGCTTTCGGATTCGCAAACAACCCCTTCATTCCGTCCATTTTCGGGGTTTTCTGAGGAAGTTTCGCTTTGGACGGATTCCATGATCTAACTGGGGTTGTCTCTCGGATAACTTCCTGTTCCTCAGATTCATCGTCATCCATATCCTCGTCTTCATCTTGTGGATGGGAGTGGTCCATACCGGCATCCCCCTTGTCACCCACTTGATCGATTCTCGAGCTAGTAACACTGTCAGATCCCCAGAACAACGACTCCGCATCTAGTTTGGTTGGGCTACGAGACCGTTGGCGTTCCAGGGGAGGTGGGCCAAGTCCAATGCCTTGTCGACGTCTAAGATCTTCAATCTTTGCCTTGACTTTTTCGAGAAGGACCTCCGTGTCTTCTTCTTCTTCTGGTGGGGCAGGGTCCGGTTTGATGAAGGGTTTCTTAGAAGACGGAGGTACTGAAGGAGCAGTGGTGGGAGTTGGCTGGAGAATCGTCGACATACGCCGGGAGCCGGGTATTTGGGAGTCAGCGGGATCGGGCATCATGAATGCTGACTTCCGCCGCGCTCGTATGGCCTGCCAATTTAATGGCGAATCAGTTGGCTGCAGATGATGTAGTACGATAAATTAACTGACGCTTTTCTCTTCTTCAGAAACATGCTCCTTTGGTTCCGGGTCTTCCTTCTTCACGCCAGTCGTTAAGGGTGGGGGAACTGCAAGGTCTTTAACCCTCCATGGTTGAATTACACGAATGCGCTGAGGGGCCTGGACAGAGAGACCCGATTGGTTGCTGAGGACACTCGAGGCACGCACGGAAGAAGGTTGGGGAGTCATGAAGGGGCCGAGTGGTCGGGGAACATCGAGCTCTTCTTGTTCCTCATCCACCTCTTCCTCTTCCAGTCGTTCGTCCAGTCCCCCCTCCTCTGGGACTTCTTCCATTGTGTTATCGCCATCGTCACCCTGCAATCAACGTTAGGTTGGATGAGCATATAGCGACCGCATTCGCACCTCTTCAGGGGAGTTATCGTCCAGGTTTGTTTCCCCCAACTCCGTGACAACATCCTCGACTTCCATTTCTTCTTGCTCCTCCTCCAATTCGACTTCGATTTTCATGGCGGTCCTCTGGGCAGACCGAATGAGCACAGCTCGATGGAGTGAATCGCGGGGATTTCGGCGAGGGGTTTGGTATTGGTGCGGCTGTGGCGTGAACTGGACAAGCCGCCCGGGGCTCTCTAGTGGATTTGGTGCCTGTACACTCTCAAGAATGACGAGGTTATCCTCATCGTCTTGAACCACGTTAGGATGATTGCTCTCGACGAGGACGATGTCTTCCTCCGGCTCTTCATTCTGAGTTTGTTTGAGGGGACTAGAGTAATTTGGCTTGAGCGGGCTCTGAAGGGTGCGTAGATTCTCCCGAGGATCCTGACTGGGTCTTGGGGTGAAAACCATTGCGCTAGCGATCATGGACATCCGCAGAGTCTTCCTTCTGTCGCCGTTTCGATCAGGTTCTGGTGTGGCTAGTATCATGGCCCGAAGATCTTTCGGTGGGTATGTGAAGATGAAACGCTTGCGGTGGATCTCAATCTCAGTATTGTTGCCAAGTGGTATGGTTGTTGGACCAGTGGCGGTCGGGAAGAGAGGAAAACCGTCGGCAATGAGGCCAGACGTTCCGTAGATAGTTAAAAACGCCTTGGATAGTTTGAGCAAATACCACAATACCACGCTCCGAGCTCGCACCTTAGCATCCTCGAATGTCACTTTACAATGCAGCTTGCTAATCGTGTCGTAGTATAACCGAACACTGCAGTTTGGGTCTCGTCCAATGGTAATTTCTTCGTCGTCAATAGGGTAGTGGGCGATAGGAATGTTCGAGTCATCCTTCTTCATGAGACTGAGTGTGCCGTAGCGGCCGACATAGCTCGAGTCCATAGTCATTGTGAGGGACGCAGGTTAATGTTGAACACAGACGCGCGGTTCGAGTTGACAGACGCGTTCTGCTCACGTGACTACTTATCTTCCCACCATGGACGTCGACGAGGACACAAGCCAAAACTTGAGGGGGGCGACCAGGGGTGTTCCGACGCCAGTTATTCTGGTCGATAACAATCATCCATTTGACATCGAGGCGTACCCGTCAAGCTACACTGGTACGACGACCCCAAAGCACCGGCGTCTGGCGACTGATAACAAACAGGTAGGACGGCCGTGGATCGTCTCGTGTACATCATCAACATATGTCCTTCGTTGGCGGTCCCAGCTCTGCAACTCGCTGCGCAACACATCTTTAAGACCAGAGACGTAGACCTGTATCGGAATACCACCGGTGCCTACGATGTTATGGCAGCAAACGCACAACTACCCCCTGCGGCAGAAGTCGCGCCTTTGGACCAAGCGTGGTACGACGAATGGACGTCCAAGAACCTTGCAGAAAGGTCAAGGCTCGAGGTGGAACTCAAAACATATACGAGTAATATGATAAAGGAGAGCATACGGGTGCGTTCCACCGCCACTAGAGGATTGACATCAATTGATGACCCATCACCGTAGATGGCTCACCGAGATCTGGGTCAATTTTACCTATCCGTAGGGGACTACACCGGTGCTCTCAAACACTTCACAAAGATCCGGGAATCATGCACAACCAGTCAACACGTTGTCGATATGTGCATCGCAATCTTGGAGGTTAAATCTTTCCTAGTTGATTCTCGCTCCACGCAGTACTCACGGAAACGGATCTAGCTCCTAATACTACAAGGAAACTACTCTCACATCTCGACATATGTCTTCAAAGCCGACACCGCGCTTGATGCTGCGTCAAACGCCGCATCAACAACTGCCACTCCAGCTGTTCCGGGTTCAGCGCCAGCCAAGAAAACACAAGAAAGGGCGAAATGGCAGACAAAACTCGACTTTGCAAGTGCCCTTGCTCATCTTGGGCAAGGGAACTATGAGAAGGCGGCGAATCTCTTTCTGAAGCTGGGATCGGTCAAAGAATTAGGCGACTGGGTCGGGAAGGTTAGCATGAGTTCATTTCCCGCATATTTATGTCCCTTTCACCGTTCTTGCTGAATAGCTCATCGCTCCGGGAGATATTGGCATTGCCGGGACTCTTTGCGCACTCGCAAGCCTCTCGCGTGCAGCGATCAAATCGCAATTGCTAGAGAACGATTCCTTCTCGATATACATCGAATACGAACCACACGTTAGGGAGCTTGTGGAAGCCTACATGGCGAGCAAATTCAGCACCGTTCTGGAGCTCCTCGAAAGGTATTCGGTGGGTAATATCGTTGCTATTTTGGATTGAAATGCTCACCAAACCCCGCCCGCAGACGAGGCACCTCGTCGATATTCACTTTGGTCAGCACGTCAAGAACCTCACAGACCTGATCAAGAGTCGCGCCCTGGTCCTGTACTTTCAGCCATTTTCGTCAATCAAACTCGAACGGATGGCGACCGCCTTTGGTTGGACTGTTCAGCAAGTAGAAGAGCAAGTGGTTAGTCTAATACAAGCTGGAGAAATCCGCGGGCGAGTCGACAGTCAGAATAAGGTGGGTGTCAATGCTCAATACCAGCACACGACTTGATTGATTGCAATACAGATTTTGAAAGCAAAGGAAACGGACGCTCGATCGGAGTTGTTTGCTCGTGCACTGCGGTCTGGCAAGGAGATGCAAGCGACTAACAGGAAGCTATTGTTGAGAATGAGACTGTGAGTCCTTTGACTGTCTTTGGTCTTCCCTCGGCTTAGTCCGGTCATTCAGGCAGCAAGCAGACCTGATTGTGAAGGCACCGAAAAACCGGGGAGAAGGAGTGGCTCCCCGTCAGGCTGAATACTTTAACGAATAGAAGCATGTATCACGACGTTGTAACATTGGGACGCTACAAACATATAGGGGCTGTGTTTCCACGGAGATCCTATGGGGGTTAAGAGGAGGATCCCGACCAAGGGGACGTAGCTCAGTTGGTAGAGCGCGCGCTTCGCATCAATTAAATTGGTTTGCGTGAGGTCGCGAATTCGATCTTCGCCGTCTCCATTTTTTTGTTCTGTGTCGATTACCCTCTCAAGTTCCCAAATATACGTGCACTGATGCAGGCTTTTTTTCCGCTTCAGTCGCCGAGCCCACCACTTTCTTACTATCTTGCTTCGGGTTTCCCGGTAGGCGCGGTTTGAATTTCCGATACTAACTTTGCAACAGTTACAGTGCCCTCGGCCGGCGGCCCCTCACTAAACTTCGCGACGAAGCGTAGACCCCAGATGGTCCACTCATTAATTGCGCCATCTTCAGGAACAATCCTCCAGAAGGTTACAGAGATAGAGCGGCTTTCCTAAGCTGCACGCTAAGCGCGCTTATTTCGACACGATCTGCCTTGAAGCTAGTTCACTGACAGTACATCGACTTTGAGGGTCGCCGGTTGGGTGGACCAGACCTTGACGACACCAACGGCGATGTGACAGAAAGATATCCTCCTAGAGTACGTACGAGGTTAATGGCAGCCCACTGAATTATAGCCAGCCCCTGGCTGTTGATTTGAGAACGGACACAAACGCGATATTACAGGTCACTAGCCACCCAAAATACTACAGCAAGGGTGAAAAAAGAACCACATTACATCCATATCGTGAACTACGCTTATTTGCTCGTCTTGGCAGGCTTCGGCGGCTTTAGGAACGGCGAATCGTGCCACTTAACCTCATCATCGCGCTCGGGGACAAGCTTATCTGAAAGCTTGGGCGGTGGTTGGCCCCTGTATCCTCCAAACTTCCTCATAAACAACTTCCTCAGCTTACTCCATGCCTTACCTACGCCGCTCTTCGGCTTCTTTATTCGTTGGTGCGTTGAGGTAATTTGATGAGAGGGAAGGATCTGAGGGGCGGACCTCGTCCTACCTCTAGGAATAACGTTTGACGACGTGGTAGGAGATAATTGTTCATCCGGAACAGGGGTATCCCGACCGCCAGGGTCATCATTGGGTTGTTCAGGGCCAATGGTGTCATCGATGCCTTTCAGGATATTGTTCAAGTCAGAGTCGAACGTTCCACAATCATCCCGCGCAATATTCTTATAGTTGTATCCTGGAGATCGTAGTAAGAACGTGTTACTTCACGAGCGTAACGATGAAAAACAAACCCGTATTCCCTACAAGTTGATTCAGAAACCCAGAGGATTCGGTGGTACTTTCCGCTGCGATGATCGGGTAAGCTACCCATGTATAAGTTCTGGGGAAACGGAAAACATACAAATCACTTTTCGTTCCATCGGGATTGTTGGGGACAATGCTCCACCCGTTAGGCTCCAATTTTTCGCCTCGTCCTGCAGTTGTTCGATGATACTGGTAATATCCGGGCGCACGGATAGTGAGTCGGGGGATTCGATCTCAAGCCATGTTTGGATCAGCAACGCCCACAGCGCATCTGAGAACCCCATTATAGGTCGTTCAGGCCGAGTACCACTCAGGACTTTCTGAATGACTGCAGCATCCGGGTTGGTACGCTCGAAGGGTCTCCGGCCCGTTACCACCTACAGAGGAAAACTGATGTTACGTGAAAGAAACAGAAGGAACGGTGTGCCTATACACGCCTCAAGGATGGTCATCCCAAGGGCATATATGTCCGTGCTCTTTGATGGCAGCTTCTTCCGAGCCCGCTTGACGTATCCATATCTTTCGGGGTCCAGAATCTCCGGTGCCATCCACCGAATAGTGCCTCCTGCTTGATGGCTATAAGGTCCGTCGATGGAACTCACATCTTCTATGATCGCGGCGAGCCCGAAATCCGCCAAGCAAGCACGACATTCAGAATTTATCAGGATGTTAGCCTGTAGATCATCGTCACCGGTCAACTTAGGCCAAATTCTTACTATGGTCGTAATGACTGTCTCACCCCTTTGAGGTCACCATGGACGAAATCGTGCTGATGAAGGTATTGTAAACCATTGGTCACATCCACGAGCTACGTGGTAGATCAGTATTGTCCGATCCAAAGCAGGGTATACTTACCAGGCCGAACGGATTCTGTTCCGGAGTGGCTCTAATGAAACCCATAATATTTCCATTCTCCATCCAGACGGAGACCATCGAAAACGGCGGCGGTATAGAGGCGACCCCAACGAATGGTAGGATATTCTCGTGTCGAAGCCATTTCCATCCTACAACCTCTTTCGCAAAGCGCTGGAAATGTACATTAAGCGGGCCGTAAAATCGTACAGAAAATTCGGCCGCTGACCTTGTGCACATTCTCGAGATCGTCCATAACTGTGGTCTTAAGAGCCTTCGCCACCACTAGCTGCCCCTTGTACTTCGCCTTGTACACGTCTGCGAATCCGCCACTCGTGAACGGCCGTGGTTCGATGTGATCGAACCCGTCTGTGAGCATAAATGAGGCCGGCAAGACACCGGACGCGCCGCATAGCCTCTGGAGATACTTCAAATATGTCTTCCCCGAGCTCTGACTAATACCAATCTGATTGAGCGTCTACAATGAAAATTCGGAATCAGAACTCCAATCGAAGGCTATGGATCTCACGGAGACGCACCTCGTCGAGCCTGTCTGCGAAATCCTTCGCCTGGTCTTCCTTCATATTCATCACCTGTTCCACACCAGCCTTGCTGGCGAGCATGAATGCGGGAACATCTACTACCCAAGTCTCCGCTGCCTGTTTCAGACAAGCGGAAACCGCATCAATCTTCGGTCGTGCAGAGGGTTGCTTTTCCCAACACCACTCCAAATTCCCCCAAACCCTGTCTGTAAACCCCAATTTCTCCGAATTCCTTGGTCTGGATGGTCGCTCGTTTTCGAGAACAACCTTACAAGCCAGCTCTGTCTTTCCCCTTCTTGCAAACGGAGGCATTCCGGTGAGCACCTAGTCTTGGTCAGACCCTGTCAATGGGCGGAGGAGAACCAACGATTACTTCATAAATGACCATGGCCAGTGCGTAGACGTCACTCTCAGCAGAGGGTTGGTAGAGAGTACTATCAGGGGTCAAAAGCTCTGGTGCGGTCCAATTGATGGATGTCCTTGTTAGCGAGAAGGGATCGAATATGATTGTGTTCAAGCCGAAGTCTCCGAGAAGAGCTCGCGGAGGTTCATCGTTTATCAGGATATTTGACTACAGATATCTTTAACAAGGGAACAATTGGCGATCGTGACAGAAGGACATACCCCTCGAATGTTACCGTGGACCAAATTCATCCGGTGAAGGTACTTGAGACCACTCGCTACGTCAATCAGCTGCAAGCCAATGACCGTCAGACACCACGTCGGACCATTTCTCGTCACTGCTCACCAATCTTAGTCTGTTGGTCTCGGGGTACTTCCTCGTATAATTGATAATGTTACCATTCTCCATCCATGGAGACACCATGCAGAACTTGTTCTGGTTCGTCGAGGCTCCGTAGAATGTAAGAATGTTCGGATGGTTCAAGTGTTTCCACAACAATACTTCTTTACAAAACCTCTGTAAGCGAGAGTGAGTTTCCCGTGAGATCCCGGGAGATCGGCCGACCAAGCAAGTCATCACCTTCGTTGTTTTATTCCTATCATCGTCAGGAGCGAACCTCAACGCCTTGACCGCGACCTTTCCTCCGTTCCAATCTCGTTTCCACAGGTCGGTATATCCACGTGTTGCGAAGGGTATCTCTTCTTGTGTCTTGAAATCTTCGTTGATCAGGCAAGACATCGGCAGTCTTCCGAATGTGCCACATAGCCTCCGGAGCATAGCGAACGCGGTACCTTTGAGATCGTCAGGGATATTCGCATGTTGAAGGATCTGTAGATGATCGATCTCGTTGAAAACAACGCCAATTCCAAAACACGGTGTGGGGCTTACCGTTGGTTCCATCAGCTCAATGAGCTCGGCAGCTTCATCCTCGGAAAATTTGGAGACCTCGGATTTACAATGTCTCTGATCGCTCAAGAGCAGTCTTGCCAAATGAGTAAAATCATCAGACATCCGATCCAGTGTCAGGAGGGTCCGCCAGGTGGTCGTTTGCGGTGCTAGTCTTTGTCAACGGTGAAGACATAACGATGTGAGATCAAAACGTACGAGTGGGAGCCGAAGAAGTCATTATCTGAAGGGATGGAGATGATGGGCGGGGGTCACAATGTCGTTTTGGAGGATCGAGTTCTGCAGAGGTAACGACGGGGGATTGGTTTATTGTCCCTGGGAGTTTCGCTGCTGGTTGCTGATTGCTTCGATGTGCAAGCCTTCCCACTGCCCAATGAATGTGAATTCTCCATGCAATAAAAAAATGGTGAAAACAGACCGCCAATACCGTCCACCACGATAACCGGTCGATGGTCGAGGAGTTCTGATATTTTGGCTTCGGGTAATCCCTATTTGTATATGAGCGTCTGGTGTCTTTGAGGCAATCGTGGACCACACCTCTCGCATCTGGGCGATGTCACGATGGTGAATCAACACGGCTTCGGCTTCAGAGTTCTACCAACAAGGGTGTTTAGAGATCCAGGCAACAAATTGATAGCAAAGAGTGGGACTCACTTGGAAGATATATTCTGCGACGACGTCGAAAGTATCTTCTTCTTCCTGAACGAAGGCCGTAAGCACTGGCAACGAGGGGAGGGGACGGAGAAATAGAGGCCAACACACCGAGGAGACATTGTGGGACAGCTCGAGCTCGGGTTTGTAACCGGTGACTGGGGTAGGATAGTCCGTCATAAGATCCCCGCTGCGATCAGACCCGGCGCCAGAATCCGTGTATGACCGAACCAAGCCTGGAAGAGCCTCGTCGTGGTTGTCCGCTGACCCACAATCGTGGGGGCCAGCTCCCGCCTTGATGACCTTGGGAAACATCAACGCCCTCCGACGCATAGTGTAGTATCGGATAAACACGCATTGATTGTACCCTTTCGGAGTGGCACCAGCTTGATTCGCGTCGGGGGGAGACAGATCGGGTATGTCGGGAGATGGAGGACGGAAATTTTTTGGCCCACAGTTGGTGTGAACCAACCCTCTAGTGTTCCATGTCCCCCAAACAGATGTGGAAGCGGAGCCTATGGAAGGTACCGAAGCGGTGAACTTTGACAAAAGCTGGGTGCTACTGTTCGAATATGCTATCATCGCAAAATCCTTTGTCAAGTCGACGCCGGTGATGAGGACGGGTTTGACGTCCCGGCCATGCCGCGCATTACGAGCGAAAGTTACCCAGGAATCATAATGGCGCTTCGTGTATTCTTCGAAGGCGGATTCGAGTTCAATGTCTTCCCGATAAGTGTAGTATTTTGTGACCAGCACCGCCCCTTGTTCCTCGGTGAGTTGAAATGAAAAGGTGGTGCCGGGTTCCAGGAACCTAAGGTGACGGTGAGGAACATGGCAGAGATAACGTTTGATGAACCTTACAGAGCCGTGCGGGCTGAGGCAGCCCCAACTTCCTTAACGGTGCTTGTGCAAAGGTAACCGGGCGACCGAGATTCACTGTATATAATATGACCGGTATCCAAAGGTTCGAAGGAGCCAGGAACGTCAACGCCCAGTGTACGTGATCCTAATGGACAACCTGCGGAGAACAACAGATGGAAGCGACCGCGGCGGATGTACCCCACATCTCCGAGCTTCACGCGCTTGTAACTATAGATCGGTGCGGGTTCCCTGATTTATTTGCCACGCCTGAGAATGAATGGCATCACAAAGAGAGAGAAAGCGCACCACAAAGCATCTCCATAATCGAGCAGGCCCATCTCCCTAGGGACTGGTCGTTAGTATCTTGAAGGCACCGCGGGATACTAATGAAAAGACTTACGCATTGTATATCTTCCACCCCGATTGCTTGAAAGCCATGGCAGG
>Ga0307515_10016388_pt1 | contig 13566 bp, 5 predicted proteins | sample 17_EM_MG_FD_194513 | JGI IMG/M metagenome (GOLD analysis project Ga0307515, IMG submission 194513) | Populus trichocarpa ectomycorrhiza microbial communities from riparian zone in the Pacific Northwest, United States - 17_EM | ecosystem: Host-associated > Plants > Roots > Unclassified | place...
TATATATACATGATTGCTCCCCCTATCAAATGTAATATTCTTTTTTTTTTTTTATCAATTTTACTAGGTGCTCATAGGATGCGAAAAAGATTTCAACAATATAAGCATTTTAAAATCAATAAACACAAGTCCATGGCATGAGAACATAATACATCAAGATGTAGAACCAATAGGCATTACCAAACAATGTCATAAGAACATAAATGAAGCTGAAATATAGAGGCTTATGTTACTATTCAATTAGTTATATGTTGTTAATTGAAATAGCTAACTACCATAGAGATGAAATTCATGCTATAAAAAGAAGTATCCAAATATCTTAATTATTTAAATACCATATGAAAGTAAAGTATCATTAATACATCATCTTTTCTATGAATATTCACACCAAAAATATACCCCAACCTCTTAATCACAAAAAGATCCATATGAATGATCATCTTAGATTTCACAAAGGCACAAAAAACATCAAATGTCTAAGATTTTATACCCAAATAGAAATAGTTAAAAAAAATGAATGTTAATGAGATTGATCAATGATGATAATTTGTAAAGGCACATAAAAATGCTTAGACTTCATTCTAAGTTGGTTCCATTAGGACTTCTTCTTCCATTTTTTCAGAAAAAACATAACCATTGTTTAGCTGATAGCCATTTTCATTTGATAGTAAAATGTCGAGAAAATCACGTGTAGCCTTTGAATGAAGGAGAGGTATCACTTGAGCTCAAATATTGATAATAAGTTCTTGTTGCATAGTCACACTTTTGGCTAGTACATCAATCGAAGCAACTAATATGTCATAAGTAGATGTCTTATTTGATTTCTTATAAATAAACTTTTCTTATCTAATATCATACCTATCAAGCCCTTAGAGGAATATGTCCTATCAATTTGCTAATTTCTATCATTTAAAGATATTATGTGATAAATAGTCTCAATCCTTTAATGCTGAATATTTAAGTAAAAATAGACACATACATAAATGAAAACTTGAATAGATTTGAAAACATTAGCCATAGTTATTAGGATCAATCCTGGCTAGTGAGTCTTATTCCTTATCTTAAGACAAGCTATCATTCATATAGTAGACTAACTAATATGACTTTTCTATAAACCACAGACTGAATGACTCTAGCAACCATTTTATACAAAAAATGGTTTGAAGTAATCAAATGAGATGAATACCTAGTCATAACATTAAATGTTTTGGTATTATGATTAAAAAAATGACATATTATATGTCAAAAGATAATTCTAGAAAGATATCAATATGACTTTTCTCAATAAACACATCATAACTATTTATAGAGCTAAAAAATATCATATATGAACTTGCATAAGATGGTAATAAGATGTTTATTAATCATATTTGTGACATGATAAATTTGGCAACAAGTTATCTTCCTTTAAAGTAAGATTGGCATAAGATTCTCTCACTATATCTAGATAGATGTCTGTTTGAATCTTAGCAAAGTGTGCCCAGCTAGAATTCACAAAGATTTTTAAAACATCTGAAAAGTCCATTAACTCATGGAAGACCACTCATTGACTTTTAAGCATTGGTCTTTTTTAGATGCTAATATTGTACTTCTCATAAGCTACATCTAACCCAAAGAAGTCATGCCTAAAAATAAGACTTGAAAACAGTACCATGATAGTGAAGGAAGTGTTGTTGTCTTAGCTAACCATGAGCATTATTTGGGAGTTCAAAGTTATTCCTTCATGCTTTTAGTTTTTTTATACTTGGAGGCTGAAAATTTTAGCTTCCTTTTAGCTTTAAACTTCAGTCTTAGAGGCATGGTTAAGCAACACAAGTTTAGGAACCTTTAAAGTTTTAGTGAGAATGAAAAGTGAGAGTGAGAAAACAGGTGCTGGAAAGAGTGAGTAGTTTAACTAAGTAAGAAGGATTAATTTTAATAAAATTTTGGCTGAAAATATGAGGAGAAAATGAGGTAGATAGAAAGATAAATGACGAAGTACTATTTATATCTAAGTAGAGGGAGAGTGCAACATATTTTACAGCTTGAAATATACCGCAAAACAGGTACAATACAATCGGTCAAAATAACATCAATGACAGTCCAAGATGTCCAATTTCTCATCTTGATGTTTTGTTTATCAAAAGAGTTTTCTGGTATACATAACCTCTATTTTTTAACTAAAATTTACCTTTATAATTTCCTTCATGTTTATTTATTTGGTATACCTAATGTCTACAATTTAATTCTTTAAATGCAAATACTTTTCAAAGCCAAATTATGAAAACTTCAAACATACTGAATACGTTCTTGTGCTCTTGCCTTTTCTCATTATGATCAAATTATATAAGATATGATGCATGTTATTCATAAATTACAATAATAACCATACTAAAAATATGGAAAAAAAAATATTAAATGACTACCAAATGAAAAATAAAAATTAACCAAATAACATTTAAAAATAAGGTTGAGTTCAATGAGGGTTACCAATTGCTAATTTAAGTCGCAATAAGCAAAATTGATCTTCATTAAAGGGTTTGTTGAAGATATCCTCCACTTTATTGTCCATGATCTCAAACAATTGAAATATCACCTTTATGCATATGATCATTAATAATGTGATGCTAATTTCTATATGCTTGGTCCTAGAGAGTTGGATGGAGCTTTTGGCCAGGTTTATGACACTAGTATTATCATAATATATTGAAATATGACACAACTAGAGGTCAAAGTCTTTCAATGTTTGTTTTATCCATAAGACCTAGGCATAATATGATCCTGAAACAATATATTCAGCTTTTATAATGGAAATGGCAATCACAATATGTTTATTACTAGCCTATGATACTAATGCATTTCCTAGAAATTAGCATGTGCTCTTTTAATTGACAATGCAATAAAGTTATAATCTGAATAACTTATAACATTCATACTTTTTATTTGAGGGTACCAAGGACCTAATTCAAAAGTGTTTTAAAGATACTTGAAAATTCTTTTAACGACATTAAGGTGTCTCTTTAAGATAACTTAAAATCTAATACATAAACATACACTAAATATGATATCAAAATGACTAGTAGTTAAATATAATAAGCATATGATCATACCTAGATATCATTTAACATCCACATATTATTTTCATCCTCATTGATCTTGGTGGTGGTGCTCATTAGTGTTAGACTTGTTCAAAGTGATTTCAATTCAAAAAAATTTAGAAGTTCCTTGATGTACTTGGATTGGTTGATAAAAATTTTATCTTCACTTGATTTAATGTTGAATAATAAAATTTGAAAAAAAAATAAATTAAAAAAACCTAAAAAATATTCAAGTCAACTTGTCAAGCTTACAATCAAAGTCATACACGAGGATAACTCTATATAATAAAAATAAAAATAAATTATAAAACTCAATCCAAAATATATACAATGTTAAATGATAAAATTAAAAAAAAAACTGAAATTTAAAAAAAATCACATAAGATAAAATATTAATTATGATATCAAAAAAGTATTAATGAAAAGTATAATTATTACGATAATAAAAGATGGGATAATAATTATGATGATTGACAAATCGTTTAAGGATAAACAACCAATAGGAGTGAAGGAATCTGATTTTCCTCCCTATTTGTATACGAGGTTGCAACATGGATCATCCCTTGCTGATTGTCGGACTAAGCACAAACAGCCTATCACAGTGAAGGAATCTGACTTGGAATATTAAGAAATCCTCATCTATATATCTTGGTACTTTTTCTCCTTTTATTTTATCGAAGTTCTTCAGAATTCACGTGAAGGGATCTTGAATAGAAAGTAGAAACAATCTGGGATTCATTACCTTATTTGTTTTTGCTAAGGGTGATTATTTTTTGTTCGGTTTGATTTTTATCAAAAAAAGTAACCAAACCAAAATTTTTTACCGAAACCGGGTCAAACCGACCGGTTTCGGTTCGGTTCGGTTTTTTAGGGCAAAAACCGGTTCAAACCGGTTTGGCTCGGTTTTCTCGGTTTTGGCTCGGTTTTTTCCGGTTTTGGCTCGGTTTTTTCGGTTTGGCTCGGTTTTTTTTCTGGTTTTTTGTTGGTTTCGGTTTGGTTCAGTTTTTTCGGTTTTTTGCTTATAAAACCGAAACCGAACCGAACCGGTCGGTTTTTTCAAAAATTTAATCGGTTTAATCGGTTTTTTTTTTCGGTTCGGTTTTTTCGGTTATTTTTTTTCCGGTTTTTTCGGTTTAATCGGTTTTCTGGTTTTTTTGCTCACCCCTAGTTTTTATATTTTAAAAATATTTTTTAAAAAAATTAAATATTTTTTACTTTAAATTAATATTTTTATAGTGTTTTCAGATCATTTTAATGTGCTAATATAAAAACTAATTTTTTAAAAAAAAAAATTATTTTAATACATTTCCAAGTAAAAAAACATTTTGAAAAACAACCGCTACTACTCTCTAATTTCATCCTCCATGCTTTGATTGTTTTTTAGCTTGTTAAATTTCAGCAGAACAATGCAAACCTGGAACGTTCATCATTGTTTAAAGATTTGTGGGCATGGATTTGCTAATTTCTTCTGCTTAACTGCAGCACAGAAATGTAATGAATATGTATTACTTTCACTTGTAAACTTGAAAATATCATTATTTGTATTTGTTATTATAAAAAATATACGTTATTAGCCTTCTTTTTCCTAAAGAAGTTGGACCATTTGTGTAATGTATGATTATTAATGTAGAATGCTTTCTAAAAATATTTTTAGCTTTTTTTTTACATGGCAAACAGTACTACATTTTATCTTTCTTCTTTTTCCTTGTCCTAAGATTTCCGTAACTTCAGACAACTTGTTCAGACAGAAGCGTAACCCTGCACGACTGTTGTTTATGCTAGGAATTCATGATATCCAACTTGAAACTAAATTTTGGTCTGTCCATGATGGTGAAAAGAAAGAAGAACAAAAAAAAGTAGTGACTTTGTGCTCATTTGAAAACAAAATCAATAGGCTAATGACATACTTGGTTGTGCATGAAATGTATGATAAAGATAAACAAGATACAAGAATGCTGGCAATAATTTGGATTCAAGTTTTCATCCTCGATGTAACATGGCAAGTAGCTCCTCCACCTTCATTTATGGCGACGCTGTTCCCATGTTGTTTTCACACAATGGTATCCATGTTTTCATCCCTGCTTCAAATCAATAAAGCAACTTCAGTGGACAAAATTAATTCAAGGTTCATGTAAACTAAAATATTCACCATGGGTGAAATCAAGCAGATCATGATAAAGGGCGACTTACAAAGGTTAAATACTGGATTTGCTCCTTATTTCTCTGCAAACTCTTTGATTTCAGTCAGTTGCTGGGTCCTGAACCATAACAGAGTTTGTAACTAATAATGGAAGCTATACAATGAAAGTTATTCAAAAATTTAGATTAACCACAATATGGCCACAGTTGCAAAGGTTGTTTTGTTGAACAGAATACTTTAGATGGCAAATAGCTCACTGATGCAGTTTCAGTAGATTGGTTCAAACATTGACAGGGGAAACTGCTAACAAATGAACATGGGGTTTTAACTCGGATGAGAATTCCATCAGGGATTAAGTCCAGGAGTTTATCATGTAAAGTTTCAAGAGAAAGTTCATGGTTCATACCTCTACAAGACACTTTAAACTTATGACCCAGATTCGAATGCCTATATCTCCTAAGTTCAAAAGTGCTTGCCTAGTATCAAGGCTTCTAGCATGGTACAATCACCAACAACGACCATACTATAGCATAAAAATCTAACAAGGATGGAACTGAACGATCATGCAGAAGATTTTCACTTACTCATACACAGATCAAAATTTGATTGAGCTTCTAAACTTCAAAAGAAGCAGTAGTTACAAAACAAGTTTACGAGCCATTAAAAAATATATATATATCTTTTGCATCTGCTCTTCGGTTTTCAAAAGCCATGCATTAATGAAAACTAAGAAAGATGAAAAGGAGGTTTGCTAAAACTTGAATTTGTAACTTAAACACTGAACTTTGGACCATCATAAGTTTTTATTCTGCTGGATTTGTACATCTTCCTGCCAAGTCCTCCTTAGTCTTAGAATTTTATACCAACTTTGTTTATGAATAGATTAACCACATTAAGAGGTATTTGTACAACCCAATGACAAGCAAAAGTTATATTGAAGAAATCCACACTGAAACCAGTACTGTTGATAAAAAAAAAAAACTCATATCCTTATTTCCACCATAAACCCTTACACTTCCCTCGATATTGTTCTCAACCACCATCCTCTTCAAATTGCAACAAATACTTGAGGTTTTGAAACAACTTTAGTTGTGATAAGTTGCATATAAACTTGTGTTTCCCACCCCTTCTATTTCTGATCCCAACATCAAGAAAACAAATCATTCTAACTAGCCTGACCTATTCCATCAAGCTAATATGTACTAACCCATTGGAGACTTTAATTAGCAGGACACAAAAGATGTCATATAAGTGCCCACTGACCACTGAAAAAGAAACTTTGGGTGGCGACTTTGCATAAGTCAACTCTGTCCAACTTGATTGAAAATCTAGGTAGTTCCCTGGTTAAGAAATTCAGACAATTAGGACATGGGCTTCCCACTCCAATTAAAAAAGTTGATTCGGTGGAGATCCTGGATTTTATTCTGAAATCGAGGTCCAGATAAGAAGATACCAGCAATTTTTATCCTGTATTTGTTTTCGCCTTCATCACTATACTATAACTAGATTACTCTAACTTTCATTTCTGCCACAGTATTTCTGAAAGAAAATATTACCTATAAGATCATTCATACATCCCCGCAATTTCAATTCCAGTAAATTCACCATAAACCATATAGGCATCCTTCTAATTACAGTTCCATATGACAGGAGAACTCCATTGACATCCCATCTAACATAAAGCCAAGACAAGTTCATTGAACATGAAGCACTCTTCCAAGGAAATTTCATTAGAGAAAGACATTAAGTGATTACCATATTGATGTATTACCAATACCAAGACCATTGCACGTAAGTATCATTCCTTTAAATCTGGTCAGATATTCCTGCATTGCAATTACAGAGTTTCCATATGAGCATCAATATATTATACCCAAATAGACCTTTGACATCGGCCAAGACAAGTGTAATCCTGCCATCTAGAATTAACAATATCAAAATTCTTACCCGCAAAGTATACTTATCAATCTCATATATTCCAGTTAAGTCATAATCGAAGCGTTTATCTGGATCCCTCAATACTGCAGAAGAAAATATGAGTAAGAAAAGATACGAGCAGAAGTCATCAAATTGAAGACTTACCATTCTGTAGTACCTCTAGACATTGCTATTGTATCATCTATTGTCACAGCAGTTACCTTTAAGACGTCAACATATGCATAAATTTGTTTAAGCCAAAAGGGATATGTGGATTGGAAATAAGATAGCTATTACTTTCTGCAAAGTTCTCTTTATGTTACAGGAAATGTGCTCTACCTATATATAAATAAGGAGATCCCAAATTTAAAATATGTATATTTGTGCGCGCGCGCACTCACACACATCTTTCTCCCAAAAACTGGATAACCTTATACATAGATATATATGTCCGTAAATGTTGTTTGTTATGTGTGCATGTGTGAAAATCTCTCTCTAGCGGTGCATGTGCGTGCACATCTCAACTGACAAGGGCAGGAAATATAGTACATCTATCACTATAAAATGTCTTCTTTCTTTTGTTTTCTTTTTTTAAGCAGCACTCACATTTTCAATTATCCAACACATATTTCAAAGACCTTGAATAGTGAAGTTAAATGATAGCAGCTACATTTTATATGTAAATTAATAATACTTGCCTTGATTCATCTAAAAAGTTTGCTTGCATCCTCATATGCATTTTGCAAGAAACTTTTAATAAAAGAACGCAATAATTTCTAAAAACTATAAATAATGTAATTGACCAGAATGATAAGCAAGATTTCCCTGATTTTTTCCCTGGAAACAATACACAGTGTTAAGAATTAAGGGCTTGGTCTTATGTGCATACATGAGAATTACCATTGTAAGCTTCGTTAATCTCTTGAAATTTGGTAGTAACTGCATTATCCCCCTTGTGCTTATCAGGATGCCACTTCTACAACCAAACAAAAATATCAAGAAATTTTCTTAGTCAATGCCAAAGTTATTAAAGAAAACGATTATTCAATCAAGAATTAAAAAGCTCACTTAAGAAGCTGCTCAGAACAGATGCACCACTAACCAATGCAAGCCTTCGGTAATTTAGTCTTATCTTCTCATCTGTTGCATCATAATCAACCTCCAAAATTTTGTAGTAATCCTACAAAGAGTAAGGGTTTATCATAAGACGATGTAGACAAAAGTGTGACCTAAAATATCCACAATGAGAAAGTATGTCAATTTATCACACAACAAGAAAGTATTGTGAATAACAGGATAGAGGCATGGCACCTGAAGTCATCGTTAAATGGTCCCTGAGACCACATAAATAGGAATAAACAACAGATAAACAGGGTTATGATTTGCAACTATTCTCTAATTCTGCTACTTAACAAACAAACAAGAGGATAACACAACTTATGGGGAAAAATGATGTCCTTAACCAGAAAAGATTCAAGCATTTTTCTTCGGTGTTTTATCATTATCTTTGGTTCCATAATCTGCTTCTGCTTCAGCACAATACTCTTTATCCTATAGTATTTTACTTGTCATATGACCATGTCACTCATAGAAACCACCTTCTTATTAATGGAAAATTCAATATTAACAGTTGACAGTTACACGCAACAAAACAGAGGAGCATTTAAGATTGCAGGATGCCAAATATGCAGCAGCAAACTGTACGAAGTTGTAAGGGACAAGCTCTCATGGTATGGCATATCTGTTATAGAAGCAAGCGTAACTTTATTATCGACAAGAGATTAAATTTACACAACTACGAATCAGACCAATCAGCTAGCCTGAAAGTTGAATAAAAATCCTGAATCCTTGCTTTTGTATAATATCTATGCAATCAAACAAAGCTTCTTAAAGCTTACCCATTGACCATTACTCATTGGAAAACAAGTTTCAAGTAGCTGTACTACAAATCATGAATGAAGGAAAACTTTAACAATAAAATAACTTTCATTGTGGTGTAAACAAGAGCAACCAGATTCACATGTACATCAAAGAATATTAAGAAATCCGTTCAGAGTAGACAAACTATTCTCTAGGATGCCATGCCATGAATTATAGACAATCCTTTCCATTTATTATGTTTTCCCAACTATTTCTCATAATTAAGGAAAAGAAAAACGGAAATCAATGCCTTCAAAGAAACTAAGTTGGGGGGGAAAACCATGAAAATGAAACCCCAAGAGGTATAAAGGATAAACAACTGTGCACCTTTTGAGTGGTGTTTTCATTGCCTTCCATATGCTATGGTGATGGTTCTGTTGTGGAGAGGATTTTGCGCATACTTCATCTCATAAAACATAAAAAAAAAAAAACGGAGGATGTTGATGGGATCTTCTCAAAAACAATGAAATTCAGTCTGGTTAGATATTTGAAGAGTTATAAAAGAAAAAAGAAAGAGGGTGTTGTGTGGTGGATTTATTTTGGATTACTAGCAGACGGATAATATATGGAATGGAAGGAGAGGTTCTTTGATTGCCACAACGCTGCTCTTTGGATTTGTGTCTCCACTTTTTTCTTGGTGTATATATATATCTATTTTTCCGATGCACGCGACAAACATTGTTGTATTATTTTTATGTGATAAATATTTAAAAAATAATAAGTATCATTTGTAAATATTTTAAAAAATAACTGATACTATAAATACCGGTATGAAATGATCTCCAATTAGTTTAAATCACGGTAAAGTTGCTAGAATTTATTTGAATTAGAAGTGAGTAAAAAAACTGAAAAATCAATTAAACTAAGAAAATTGAAAAAAATAATCGAAAAAATCAAACCATGAAAAAAAACCGATTAAAATTTTAAAAAAACCGACCGGTTTGGTTATGGTTTATAAGCCTGAAATCGAAAAAACCAAACCGAACAGAACAAAAAAAACCGAGCTAAAAAAACCGAGTCAAACCGAAAAACCGAGCCAAAACCAAGCCAAACCGGTTTGAACCGGTTTTTGTCCTAAAAAACTGAATTGAAACCGGTCGGTTTGATCTGATTTCAGTTTTTTTAATAAATAATTTCGGTTTGATTATTTTTTTTATAAAAACTGAATCGAACTGAAAATGAACATTCCTAATTAGAACCCATGAAGAGCGCAAGCCAAATTCTAAATCTAAATCATAAACACAAAATCCATTGCACCCTTCAACGATCAAATCACAAAATGTTATAGGGAAAATGCAGAATTACAAAAGACTTAAATGATATCGGTGGAATTTAGATCTGTAATTCTTTTCTTTTTGTGTTGTGTATTTTTTTATTTATTGCTTCAAATGGTTTCATAGAATATCGGGATTGTACGTGTTTTGATTGGTTGCTTTTAGGGCTGGATTAATTGAGGTGTTTGTAATTTTTGATAAAATGCCTGACAGAGAAGTCGTAAATTTGTAACATTTCACTTATATTGGTATTTTATATATTAAATTAATTATAATAGTATTTTTATAATATTTTTTTTAAAAAAGAATGTGTTGATTGCATTCTCATGTGTCTAAATCAACATGTAAAGTGTTATTAATTATATATATAAATAATAGAATGTAAATTATAATTTGGCAAAATGTTACCAGTGTAATTTTTCCAATTAAATAATATATTGTTATTTAATAATTCCTAGATTATTAAGTAAATTAAAATTGAAATCCAAGATATCACAACAAGATGTCCCATTATATCGTATTTCTTGCAAACATGGATCACAAAATCAAGTTTGGAACTCCTTTTAATATGTCAAAAGAACTCAAGGGATCCCAAACTCAGTTTTATTCAATTAAGCCTAATTTAATTAATTTGACGTTAATAAATCACCCAGATTTTCATAAAAAAATATTAAATAATCATCCTTAAAATAACAATGCATCATAAAAAATATGTGTGGATGTCAAATTAAGAAAAAATAAAAGAATAAAAAGAAAAAGAAGATTTATTTACCTCAATTATTAGACTATGGACATATACCGAATCATAATAAAAATTGAAGATGCTTTAGCTAGGCGCGTGTGGCGCATGAAATAGAGTGGTTGGTATAGTTATCAAATTTAACTTGAAGGTTAATCTGGTCAAGAAATTGGATCTCAAGTTACACAGATAGCCTGAATCAACCCGAATTAATCTGAATTTTTTTAAAAAAAATATTTAAAATTTTAATATTTCATATGAAAAAATTAAGAAACAATCCATCTTAATATAAGTTATACATTTTGTAAATAATAAAATTTCAAAAATTATTTTAAAATTTTTTTATCCCACGTTAAAAAATATAATTTGATCTAATATACTAATATTTTAATTTTCATATTGTATAATTAAAATGTCTTCGTCTATTAATATATCAATAGCATTATAGTTATTCTAAATAATTTTATTTTAATGATTTATATCGAGATATGAAAATGTTATGACCTTATAGATATTAGTTTATGGGTGTAAACACAGCATAGTTGCTATGTTTTAATTATATTATGTGCTTATATATATATATACACTCTAAAATGCATGGAAAGTACTTAACTTTTGGTTTTTATTTTTGCTGTTTTTTCTTTTTTTTTTGTTTTCTCTTTTTTTTTTTGTTTTTTCTTTTTTTTCCCCACTTTTTTTTTTTTTTTTTCCCCATTTGTTTGGGTTTTACATGTTTTTTTTTCCCCCAAGATTGTCTTCTTCTTCGTAAGATATATGTCTCATTTATTGTTGAACGGTGGAGATTCCTTTAAAGTGATCGAAGGGTTGAAAAGCATTTGATTAATTTTATTTAATTAGAAGGGCATTTCATTATAAACAAAAGGATTTACCTTATCTAAAATGTCTCATCACTTACTTTATTCGGGTTATTTTTGGCTTGAAATGTCATTACATATTATTTTTTAATTGAGGTTTATCGTGCTTTTCGCTTAGGATAAAAAAATAATCTAAGTGTATATTTGATAGTGTGGTGTTTATTTTTTAAAAATATTATATTTGGCTTGGAATGTTATTACATATTGGTTTTTTTTTAAATGAATCAATTGAGGTTGTTTTTATACCATGCTTTTCACTTAATATAAAAAATAATCTAAGCACATGTTTGGTAGTGTGGTGGTTAATTTTCAAAAATATTATATTTGCTTGAAATGTTATATATATATATATATATATATTAAAAATGACTCAATTGAGATTGTTTTTATACCATGCTTTAGGTATAAAAAATAATCTAAGTGCATGTTTGGTAGTATAGTGCTTGCTTTTCAAAAATACATTTTTTAATTTTTTAATTTTTAATATTAACATGTTAAAATTTTTAAAAAATATATAAAAAATATCAATTTAATATTTTTCCAAACAAAAAATAATTTATGTTTGATATTGCGATACTTGTTTTTCAAAAATAAAATTCAATTTAAAATACATCAAAATATTTTTTTATTTTTAATATAGGAAATTAAAATCTTTTAAAAACACTTAAAAATAAATAAAAAAATAATGTAAAAAACCAATTCTAACACAAAAATAAGACATTAAACTTGAACGTGACAAAACTTGGACATCAACAAGTGACGTGGTGGGCAGAGCAATGATCTATAACATAATACTATATTAATTCCGACAGCAGAAGCAAGAACTAATTAACTTCACAAGTATCGTGTATTATATTTGTACCATACTAATATGTACACGTCAGTAGGTGGTAGTGGGTGCTCGGTCACCAATAATTTTTAATTATCATGTAAAATTAAATCTAACCTAACCAAACCAAACCAAATCTATTAAAAAATTAAAAAAACCCTAAAAAATAATATAAAATCAAAATAAACAAAATATAATGACCCATACTTGTTATTCTTTATGACAAAGTATCCTAAACCAGAAACACTATCTTTTTATTATATATATAAAAAATATTGATAATTATTTGGTGAGGTATCGTTTTGAAGTCTCGTTAATTTAGACCCCACACACGTCTTTTATCCATTTTAGTATTTCTGGACGAGCTCTTATTTTTAGACAGGGTGACGCCACGCATTCCCATTATTCTATTAATCATTATTGCTGTTGAATCAATCAATACACAATAATAAATCAGAGGAGGGAGGAGTCCGAATCCTAAATTGAGGTTAGGTGAGGTCCGGAGGAGTTGTCCCATTCTACCCTTCTCTCTCTCTACATTAGATTTGTTAGTTGCATGCACAGCATAAGTATAAGCATTCCTCAGCAATCCATGTTCTAAAATCAGAACTCCTACTTTAGATTTGTTAGCTGCCTGCACGGCATAAGCGTTCCTCGGCAATGTCAAAGAGCCGCAGCTCACAGATTATAACATGTAAAGGTATGCTGATGAATGAGTTTGATTCATGTGTGCTCGCGTAGCCACAGAAAGATAATTCCTTTGCTTTCAGTCATTAACTTGATATCTGGGTTTCG
>Ga0307515_10016389_pt1 | contig 13566 bp, 2 predicted proteins | sample 17_EM_MG_FD_194513 | JGI IMG/M metagenome (GOLD analysis project Ga0307515, IMG submission 194513) | Populus trichocarpa ectomycorrhiza microbial communities from riparian zone in the Pacific Northwest, United States - 17_EM | ecosystem: Host-associated > Plants > Roots > Unclassified | place...
GAGATAGGTAAACTATAGAGTTATAATTTAAGCTAATAGGTAGAATATAGTATAGACGGTAATTAATTATAAGCTCTATAGGCGATTGCCTTAAGGATTAGAAAGGGGTATATAGTTAATTTATTTAATAGCTCGTCTATTAATATAAGGGGTTATTAATACTTTTTATTAGGGATTAGAATCTATATTATATCTATAAGGATTATATAGGTACCTAAAATAGGAGTATATAGTAGCTATTACTTTATAAAGGGGTATTAGTAGGAGTCGTTTTTAAGATCTTACTATTCTATATAAAAACTTTTTACTACTACCTATAATGCTTTAATAACTACTAAGTTATACTTATACGCTATATAATATCTCTATATTAACTCTACTAAGCCTAAACTTTAAAGATTATAGGTTTATAGCTATTACTATATATAGATATAGTAAAGATATAAAGATATTAAAAATAAAGGATAAAAGTATAGTTATTAGTAACCTAGTTAATTAAGGTATAAGTATAGCAAGGAGGATATATATAAGCCTATATATGTTATATTATATTATAATATTCAATTACACTATTGCGGCTCCCGTTAGGGTCCATGCAGCGGGTCTATATGGGTATATATATATACATGTATAAGAGGGGAACCGTACCGCTTGGGCCGGATAAAACCTCTTCTTCTCTTATTATACGGCCTATATAGCCTCTCTTCTAATTAGTAACTGCTAAGCACAAGTAGACGTCTCTTTAAGGCGCTACAGAAAAGCCATCTTAATGCGTACTCCTAGGTCTGTCCGGTGGGGTGTATAGTTAGGGCCTAGGTTCCATTCCTAGCTGCTCCAGTTATCTAGGTAGGGCGTAGGCCAATAGCCTATAAGGCTAGTAGTGGTGTAGAAGGTTCCGTTATTTGCATCTGCGTTAACGTATATAGCTCTATACCTTGCCAAGTTTTATTAAGTTCTATTAGGATATTAACCTCTGCTAAGTTCTGTCAGGTTACCAAATTCTATTAAATTCTGCCAGGTTGCCGAGATTCTGCCAAATTCTATTAGGTTATTAAAACTCTGCTAAATTCTATTAGGTTGCTAAAACTCTGCCAAATTCTATTAGGTTGCCAAAATTCTACTAGCTTCTATTAGGTTGCCAAATTCTACTAAATTCTACTAGGTTAATAAGTTCTGCCGAATTTTACTAGGTTGCTAGAGTTCTGCTAACTTCTACTAGGTTACCATCTATAGAATTCTACCATATTCTACTATCCCTATAGTATCCATCCTCCGCCTCTTAAAGCACTTCTTAGCCTTTTCTCTTTACCCTAGCTAGCTCTCTAGCAACTAAAAGGTATAATAAGAGGTTTATCTATATAAACTAGTCCGCAACTACCTTAGCAGCCTTTAGCTTAGTTAGGAGCTCTTTATATAAGGATGTTCCAGTATAGTAATATATTTCTGCCCGGCTAGTAGCGTGCCTAGGGCAGAACACCACTACGTATATTGTTAATTATTAGCTATGGCCGCATAGGCAGGCCGGAGTTAGGTGCCCTAGTACTTTTCAGTAGTAGAGGTATCTATTAAGCCCTATATACTTAGTTCTAAGCAGCGTATTAATTGTGCTCTTTACCTTTGTAAGCCTTATATAGCGTTTAAAGACTTCCTTATTTTATAGCTCGGCCTAGGCCGTTATATAGTAGGTAAGCGTGCTCTAGTACTTTTCCTATTCCCTTTTCCACCGCTCCTTAAACGCCTCTTATACCCTAGCCCTTCTACTTCTCTTATACTGCGCTTTAGATAAGTCTATTAGCCGTATATCTGTCCCTAAAATAGCGGCCGCCATCCTCTTAAGCTTATCCCGTCTAGTGGGCCGTATTAGTAGCTTTATTCTAGGCCGGAGTTAGTAGGCTATTATAGCCTATATAGTATTACACTCCCTCTTAATATACTCTCTTACTAGTCCTTCTAGCGTCCTCTCCGCGTAGGCTATAGCTAGCTCTTTAAGGTATATCTAAAGCAGCGGAAACCCCGTCTCGTGCTCCAGTACTATTATTAGCGTTAATTTATACGCCCCCGTAATAGTGCGGAGGCATAGGTTCTATACTATACCCAGCTAGCGCAGCTTAGTTTTACTTATCTCCTTAGGCTTTATTTACTCTGGTAGCGAGTACTAGGTACTATATCCGTATAAGATTACTAGCTGGACCACGGCGGAGTATATTATCCGCGCCTTTTAGAAGGAGGTGCCCTATATAGAGGCCATAAGCCGGGTTAGTGCGGCTATTTAAGTAATCGCCTTTATCTTAACGATGTTAACGTGCGGTCCCTATTTAAGCTTTAAGTTAACCTATACCCCTAATATACGTAGGTTACTAACTAGGCCTTCCGTAAAGCCCTATATATTAGCTGTGGCCTTTATATTAAACTTCTTATAGCTCCTTATAAAATGGATAAGGTGGTACTTTTTGGGGGCAAATACTACCCTATGCCGGCGTGCCCACGCCGTATATACCTTATGCGCCCTTTCTATAGTTCTGCAGTTTTCCTCTATAGTCTTGCTATACGTCAGTATATTAAAGTTATTAACAAATCTAAATGCTATAGTAGTTCCCCCTTATAGCTCTAGTAGGAGTATATAGGCAAAAAAGAGGAATAGGATTGGCAATAGCGCTAAGCCTTAGGGTATACCGGTGTTTGTTTATATTATTTATGCTATATATCCTCCAATTAAGAGCCTCATTATTTAATCCTTAAGGAAGGACTTTATAAATTATACTATCCAGTAGGGTATAGCTTGGGCCTTTATATTATAGATTATTCTTTTATAGGAGACTTAGTTAAAGGCCCTAGAGATATTAAGGCTAAGTAATAAGGCTACTAGGTTTAGGTTACTCCTCTACACCATATATACCTATTAGGTTAGTAGCTTTAGTACTATCTATATTAAGTGCCCCAGCCTTACTTCTATCTAACTAGCTAGTAGTATACCCGTCTCCTCCACAATTTTAAATAGTTAGCTGGCTACTATTTTCTTAAGTAGCTTCCTAATAGTGTTAAGCAGCGCGATTAGTTGGTAGGCCTTTGCTATAGTATAGGATAGCTTCTACGGTTTCTAGAGGACTACTATAATAGAGTCTTTAAATAGTTTTAGGTAATGTCCAATTGCTATACAGCTGCTAAAGAGTTTAGCCAGCACTAGGGCTAGCTATTCTCCGCACGTCTTAAGGAATTAATTAGTAATCTTCTTTAGACCTAGGGCCTTATTAGGGGCAAGCCCCTTTAAGGCTATAATAATATCCTCCTCCTTAACTACTTCCTTTACTATTCGCGGCTCCGGGTATATAACCCCTGGTATATTACTAAGGTCCGCCTTTACCGGCAGCGGGAAGAACTACTCTGTAAGAATAGTAGCCTTCTCCTTATTATTATAGTGTAGGGTCTCCTCTCCTAGTCTACTAATAGGAGGAAACTATAGTAGGGCCTTTGGCTTCCCGTCCGCTATACGCGCCTATTTTACTATCCTCCATATCCCTTTAGGGTTATTTATTAACTTTTTAACGGTCCTCCTCTATAGCTTATTAGCCTCTTATTAGATTACCCTTTTCTTCTTATTCTATACGACTCTATAGTTAATCTAGTTAGGCACTAACTAAGAGACCTTCCACGCCTAGAAGGCCTGTTGGGTTTCCTTTACTACTTCTATATATTCCTCTAACTATACTTTAAAGGCTTACAGTAAGGGCCGCGCGTTAGGTACTATTTTTACTATAGTGTTCTTAATCGCCTAGTATATAGCCTCCGCTAGTACATCTAGTTTATCTCTTATATCGCACGGAAGTCTATATAAGAGCTAGAGTCGGCCCTCTAGCTCGCTCTATACTACCTTCTAATTAGCTTTCTTCTATAGCGGTCTCCTAAGTAAAGGGGGCCCCTCTAGCATCTCTACGTCCACCTCTATAATAATAGGAAAGTGGTTAGACCCTATATACTAGCGGTCTTGTCTTTAACTCTATAGCAGCCTATTAGTAATTTAGGGGGAGGTAAACACTAGGTCTAGCGTGCTCCTTAATATACCCTTTACCTACATCTCCATGCCCGCCTTAGTAGCTAGGCTTAGGCCAGCTACCTCTATAGCGCGGATAAGGTTATCCGCCACGTTATCCGCGCATATTACTATTACACCCCCCTAGAAGGGGTAGTATAGATTAAAATTACCTAATAGTATATATTCTCCTTCGGCCCTTAGCAGCTCCGGTAGCATATAGATACTACTATTCGTCTATTAGGGGTTATAAATATTATAAATCTAGATAGTCCTCTCGCAGCCCTCTAGCTTAATTATATATACGTCTGCTAAGTAGTATATAAGCGCCCACTTATTTATGTTAATAGCCTTATTTATATAGAAGCAGACCCTTATATTGCCTACTCCCACATATACTAGGTGGTAGGATTTTATAGTATATATTATATTTCCTTAGTCCCTCCGCCATGGCTCCTAAATAGCTAATATATCCAGCTAAGGGTCTACCTACTCTACCTCTTATAGGAAGTAAAGCAGTACGCCGTTCCTACTATTGTTGGTGTTATACTATATAATTATAAGTGTTTTCCGGTGTCCTAATATAAGAGATCCATGCTGGCCTCTGAGTTAGCTAAGTTGGTGCCCTTTAGCGTCCATTTACTTCCTTATAATGCAGTTTCAGAGCTTTTAGATGCCTTTCTCTAGATCTAGGCTTCTGCTTCTACCTCTGTGTTAAACTTCGTATTTAGTTAAGGCTCCTAAGTTACTAGGATTTAAATTAGGGCGTATATACTACTATATAGTGCTATTTAGAGTATTAATTAGAGGGTTCTCTGGCCCATTTCTTTCCTAGAATAATCGAAAGTCCGCAGCCAGCCGACCTTTTAGGGGGCTTCCTCTGCCTATATAGAGCTCTCTTACGTAACTATCTCCTTTAGCTTCCTTTTCTTAGCTCGTTATAAGGCCTCCTTAGTGGTAATCTCATACTGTGATTGTGATTGCTGTCCGCTTATAGGTGTTTTATAGGTGCCTGCGTAGTATATTAGCGTATAGGCCCTAATTACTGCAGCCTTCTCCTGCTATATCTGCTTAATACTATACGCCCCGTTCCATGCCTTATAGTCTACTTTATAGTTAATATACTTTTTAGGTAGGTCTCCTATATATTCACTAGTATTATATTACCTAGCGCAGCGTCTATATCTAGCTTCTCGCCTATAACTCTTAGCTATATAGTTAAAGCCTTAGTATTTAAAGCACTGCGTTACTAAAAACGTTATCTCGTGCCTTATAACTAGGTAGTAGTCTCCTCCTAGGAAGAGGCCCCGATTAAATAGCGTATTTACTAACTCTTCTAACTATATACCCATAATAAGTGACAATTTAACCTTTTATCCCGTTTAGACTCTTTTTAGCCTTTTCTACGCCAGCCTTTCTACTATAAGTCCCGCTATAGTATAGTTCTGCTTTATTATATCTTTTATTATCTACTTGGCCTCTAGGCCTTAGATAGCAAGGCTTATAGGTATCGCGTAGACCTCTACTAGTACTAGCGGAATAGCTAGTGTAGCAGAGCGTCTAAGGACCTTTGTCCACCCTATTTCTTATAGCAATCTATCTTTTACGTCTTTATCCGTAATATACGCCCTAACGTTACCGCTTTATAGCTTCTTTACGGCCTATATCCTATGGGTGTTTAGGGGTCTTGTGGCCTGGAGTTTATATACTAGGGCTTAGCTGTTCTGCTTTAAGGTTTCCTTACGGTCGGCGGCGTTACCTATGCGGATTATAATCTCATGTACATCTGTAGGTTTGTGGGCAACTTATCTTATAGCTTGGGGCATTATAGGTATAGTGGCAGCGATATATACGTACGACAGCGGGCCTATAGACGTCGGTCCGCTCTTTATAGCCATCGTTGCGGCCTTTCTAAGGGCGCCAATATCTGTCCGGATTGCCTTTATATCCTAGGTATATTGCTTCTAGGTTCCTTAGGTCTAGATAAGCTCCACTGACGTAGCAAAGGCTATCCGGAGGGTTATGATCGCGGTGGTGAGGAAGGAGAGCATGGTGGAGCGCTCCTCGTCTGCATCAAGAGATCGTTTCTATATTGCCTACTAGGTTTATTCTACGGTTTATATAGTCTATAGAACGCGTTCTTAAAAGGCGCGCTGTTTAATTAGGGTGGTTAGGGTGGTTGGGGTTAGAGGTTTATTTATTTGTTATAATCCGGTTTTAGGGGCTGTATATTAAAAAACACCATATATACCTCCACTAACGCCAAATTAGGGTATGTGGTTTTGATAGGAAGGGTTTCTGCAGTCCTCTGGAGCTCGTAGGAGCTCTATAGGGCTTATTTCGCAGGTTTCTTTAGCAGGCGATTACATTATGTCTGGAGCATTTTTATAAAGAGTAGAGAAACTATTTATAGTTAAAATAGACTATAAGAACTTAATAGGGTTCCTAATAATAAAAGAACTTAATTAAAGATAGGTTAGATAGGTAAAGATGCTTATAGAATACTATTTTAAAATTTAGTATACTAAAGGGACTAAAAATACGAGAGCTAATGCGCTAAGTAGAAAGGCTAAACTATAAAATAATAAGAAACTATTAAAAGCAATACTACGCAAAAATAAGGATAGATTAATTAGATATAATTACCCTAAACTAGTAATAACTTAAGAGGATAATAAATTAGGAAGAGTTTATAAGATACTAGAGAGCTTTTAGGTATAGAGAATTCTAAAATTATAGCTAGAAGATCTATAGGTAAATATATATAAAAATAGAGAAGTAAAGTATATCCTAAAAAGTATAGCAGAGCATTTTATAGAAAATTTCTATAGGGGAATAACTTAGGGACATAATAGAGCATAGGCTTAGTGTTAAGACTTTAAGAAGAATATATTATTAATGGAATTTAGGGTATAGCTAGAAAAGTAATAAAGGAGTATCTAAATTACTAAAGAAATAAACTAATAAGGTATAAGCTATATAGAGGGCTATAACCTATTAAAATACTAGAGAGACTATAGGAGGTTATATTATAGGACTTTATTATTAAGTTATTAAAGTTAAAAGATCCTATTACCGGATAGGAGTATAACGTAATCCTTATAATAGTAGATAAGTTAACTAAATAGGGCTACTTTATAGCATACATAGAAGAAATCTTAATAGAAGATATTACTAAAATTTATATTAAAGAAGTATTTATAAGTGTTGATTACATAAGGGGATATCACATAGCTACGGTTCGTAGATAGTATAATAATTGTTATTCTTTTAATAGAAAGGGGAAGGGTAAGGAACTTAAGGTTCCTCACCACGCTAGTGCCGCGGCGACACGTGACAACCACGTGCCTTATTCCCGACACTGGCAACTTTTCTTTTATGGTTGCTATCTACATACAAATAACGCAATTAAGCTGTAACAGTGCTAGCACCTACTCTATTGCCGTGTTTTGCCGTATTCTGCCGTATTTTACCAGCCATAATATTCTGCCAAATTCTGCCAGCCATTCTGCCTAATTCTGCCAGCCGTATTCTGCCAAGTTCTGCCAGCCATATTCTGCCAAATTCTGCTAGCTATATTTCCTACTCCCTCTTAACCCAACCTTTAACTTATATATGTAGAGTATTCGTGTTAATAAATGTCTCTAATACCTTATTTAGGTTTACCTTTGTCATCGCATCTACTGGGTTATCTTAGCCATTAATCTATTAAATCTTAAAGAGTTCTTAACGCTCGTAGGACTGTTAAAGTGCCATAATATCGATTATAAGGCGCTTCTCCTTTGTAGTACTAAGCTTAACTAAATACTTATAGAGGGAATATAAGTCGGTGTATACGATTATAGGGATAATAGGAAGTTTAAGTCGATCTATAATTATCTTTAGGGTAGTTCCAATTATAATTGCCATATTAACTCCGCTAACCATTCTATATATCTCTAACGCTAGAACGCTTTAAGTAACACGCTTACTCTTAGTTAAGCTCTAATAGGTAAAATTACCGTAGATCGTAAAGTTATTCTCTCTAGTAGACTCGTTTATAATAATAATCTTATATCCTAGCTAGGAGCTAAAATCTTTATTATTTATAAACGATCTATTAATAAATATAAAGAGCTTAGCGGTAGGAAGATTAATAGGCACGTAGAGTAGTCCCCAATTAAGATAGTTTATTTGCTAGGAAAGATATTTATTAAGGGCAAAAACGTTATTCTTAGTTAGTTCCTAGTATTAAGCGGCAACAGAGAGATTAAAGGAAGCCTTAGGTTAACAGATAGAAGTAATATAAGCTCCGCGAGCGCGTTGCTCTACATACCCTTGCTTTAGGGAATTAATATTAACAACGTTAATCTTTTTGCCTTAATCCTTCTGGCGTAAAGTAATGGAATTCTCATTTAGGGAGAGGATGCATCTATTAAAGAGTAATAGTGTTATTAAATTAAGCTTTTCTTTTGGCTTTGCTATTAAATTTGCCTTTACTAGCTTATCTTCTTTAAGAGCTAAGAATTAGTCGTTTTCTAAGATAATTATATTGTTAGTTTATATACCGACAATTCTAAATGGAGTTCCTGTGGTTATAATAAGGAAGTAAGGGTTAAATATAGATATAGTCATTAGAAGCTTCTCCTTGTGGTGCTTACTATAAGTAGCCCACTAATAAGTTTCTACCTCTGCGATTCCGTATAATAGCTTAAGTATAACTATAATTGTATCTTCGGGGTATTAGTGTTAAATTTACTCTAGAAGGTGTGCTAATATTAAGCGCTAAAGGTATATCTTTAATTAAGTGTAGGCCTAAGTAATATCTTGTAAATAAACCGCCATTCTATTCTTTATTAAAGAGGAAGCTAGCGCAATAATAACTCGCTAACTAGCTCGTTAAATTATAGGAGATTACATAAGAATTACCTCCTTACTATTATCGTTATAACCTTAGATAATAAGTCTTAATTTCTTAAATAGGGCGTTAGTAGCTTTGCCCTTAATCTTATTAACCATTCTTAACTTAAAGATGCGAACTCCATTAAACTTAGTAGGGTTATACTTCTTAAATTTAAAAACTCCTCTTGTAATAAGATTATCGATCTCCTACTTATTAGATACTTAGAAAGGGGCTCCTAGAGTTATAATACGGCCTTCCTTTCGGAGCTGTTTTATAAGCTTAAAGTTAGCCTTCTCTTTAGCTGTTATAAAGGCCATTAATAACTCAACCCTACTCTTAATGGCGGTAATAAATTGCTCTTTAAAATTAATAAAATATTAGCAGTTTTGTAATCCCTTCGGGCGACCTCTACCGCGTCGTGGCTGCGGCATATCTACTATAACTGTATTAGAATTGTGGTCCCCTTCTAGGGCACGTTAATCGTGGTTCTCCTCTAAGGTATCTTCTGGGGTATCCTATAAAGGCTTAAAACTATTATCTTTATAGTAGGGCTTAATAACAGTTAAACGGAATTAAGTAGGTCTATAGGGCATCTAAATAGTATAAGTTTAACTATTAATTATAATAAGTTTATATGGGCCTGACCATCCTTTCTTTTTACGCCATACGCGTACGTTAGATTAGAGTGGCAGATTGAGCATAGTTAAGGTATTTAGGCCATTTCTTATTCCTAATGCGTCGTTAACCTAGCGCGTAGCGTAGAGACGTTGTACCTCCTTCGTTGCCTTACGAATAGCCTTAGCTCGTTATACAACGGAGGGAGATAGTAGAGAATCGTTAGTTATTTAAGGGTAGGCGCTAAAGACTAGTAACGTAGGTACGAGCCTATCTGGGCCAGCGGAATCGTTAATAGTCTTAATAGCCGTCTATAAGATAAGCTCTTTACTAGCGCCCTTTAGTTCCGAAGAAATAATCTTATATACGCAGCGTAATAGCGTGTAATATCGCTCTACTTTTCTAACACTATTATGTGCCTTAATAGGGACTTCCTTAACCTTAATTAATATTGCCTTTACCTATTATCGAAATTCTATAGATAAGAAGTTCTTTCCTACGTCGTAAATAATTTAATTAGGGGGTCCTAGGTATACATTAATCTAGTATAACTAAAGGGTATCCTATGCGTTCCTAGCTAATATATTATTTAAGAAACGTGCGGCTTAGAAGGAGGTTAAGAAGTTAATAACTTGGAGTACTAGCTTGCCGCTAAGGTATATAACGTTAACGATAATACAGAAGTTAAAGTTGTAGTTATCTTTAAGGGTGAACTTAAATTGGCTAGGGGACTTCTGGTTTATTTGGTAGTAATAGCAGTACTTTATAAGGTGCTTAATTGCCTTAACTTTGACTTTATAACCTGCTCGCTAAAGAACCCTAAGTAATTAGTAAACGGATGGGTGGCTAAAACAACGGTGTAGTTAACGTAGCTCTAACTTGGTTAAGTGGCTTTAAGCAACGCTCTTTTCTAGTTAATAAAGGAGTAATTAGGGGTAACCCCATTTGCGCATAATAGGTACCTAATTATCTCCCTAAACGAGTATATTCTTAAGGTTATTAAGCTTAATACCTAATTTGTCTATATCTCCGATGTAAAATAGAAATGGAGTATTTATAGGAATAATATGGAAAGTGATGTACCCTAAGGGGGTTTTAACCCTAATCGTGCTAAGAGAGATTATAGTACCCTTGCTAAAGCGGATCGTATATTAGCCTGCCGTTAACTAGTTAATCTAAATAGAGCTATTAAGCTGCTAAAGAGCTTAAACTTAAGGTTCTCCTACTATAGATACTCCTGCGGCTTTAGTATCTAGCATAATACCATAGAAGATGTTCGCTAAGTATTTATTATTAAAGGAGAACGCGGAACTCTCCTTTAGCTCGTTAAAAATATCTAACTTTATAATAGCATGGAGTGTAGATTAGTTGTTAAGGATAGTAACGGTTTATATGCTATCTACCTTACTATACTTAGTAAAGTATTGGTCGGGAGAGTAGTCCTTAATTTCTATATCTATAAGGAGCTATTTGGTCTTACTTAATCTATTATCTATAAGTCCTTTAATACCCTTAAATTGGCTTAGGAAGCTCTGGTAATATATAACTATAGGGTGTTAAGTATATTAATTAAATTTGTTATATACTTGTTTTTGCTTATTAAGGGTGTGCTTTATTAACTAGTATCTAGGTTTCCTATATATATAGCACTTCTTTTATTAAGAGAATAATAATAATAAATTATATCTATTATTAGATCTACTACCCTAGAAACTGCCTCCTTTAAAGCTGTTTCTACGGAAGTTTCCCCGGAAACCTCTACTACGGTAATTCCCTCTGCTATAACCTCTATATATACGGTCTGTCTAGTTTTAGTTATATTAGTCTGGAATACTGGTTTAGACAGGGTTTTTGGTATAGAACTATTAGGATTCTTATATTCGCATTATAGTACCTACGGTAGAGCGTAGTTTGGTATATACTCCTTTAAATGTATCTATAGGTTTATATAGCGCCAAGTTACACTTAGGAATACTACGGCATGCTAAGATAACCTAGTCCCTTAGGCTGTTCTTATTTTAGTAAGTTTTAGTAAGGCCACGTTGGATTTTCTAGAGTTTATTAAAGAGTAGTTAAAGGCACTCTAAACGAGTCTTTGTTAGGTTAGAAGTAATAACTCTCTAAAATATAGTCTCTCGCTATTTAGACATATAAAGTTAGCAATTCTTATTAGTCTTAAAGTGGGCTTTGGTAAGCTAAAGTATTATATTAAAGCTATAGTTTTTACCTATAATATAGTCGTAATAGAATATCGCCGCCCGTCCCATTAATATAATAGAGAAAGCGTAATAGAACTGGTGGCTCTAAATTCTAACTTTATTGTAATAGTTATAAAAGACTTATAGTTTTGTTTTAAGTATATCGTATAGTTCTCCTCTAAACTTCTTCCCTTTATCCTAGTATATTTTTATTAAATTTATAACTTCCCGTAAGGGGATCTCGTTAGTTAGTTAAAGTGAGGGGGGGGTTAAAAGGCTAAGACTGCCCAGAAGACCATTATTAGGTAAAGTCGGTGGTTAGTAGTTACCTTTAGGTCTATAGAGGGGGTTAAGTTTTAAATTAAAGTTGCCTTTATTAGAGAACATATTTATATCTAGTTTGTTATTTATCTACTTATAAAACTCTTCTGGTGTCCAATTTGGTTCCTATTAGTTATTAATAATAGCCTAAAGATTGCCTATAATTGGAGATCTATCTTTAATAATAGTAACTCTATTCCTATAAAGGAAGTTGCGGAATTTCTAAATAACCTAAGTATTTCTAAGCTTCTATATATTTAAGGTCTACTCCGTAAAATCTTCCCAGAAATACTCTTATAGCTTAAAATCGGTATAAAATCTGCTTTAGTAGAATAAAAGCTAGTAGAGGATAAAACTATTTACTTATTTTGCTGTATAAGTAGTAATATCTATTATAAAATTGTCCTAATTCTCGTTAATGACCCTAGTATATATATCTACCCTTGGTAGTAGGGCAGCCTTCTAATTATTAATATTGTCGTTTTCGCTTTAATTTAATTTTACCATCTTAGCAGATTTTGAATTAAGGTCTTGTTGCATTTATAAGATATTATAAGTTAAGGGAGTTATAGGGTAAGTAGAGCAATTAGTGGTTTAGAAAGTAGGTAGAAGGTATTATTATAGTTTTCCTTTTTTGACGCGTTTCTAGACAAGGGACTGCGATCTAGGGCTTAGATTCTGGCCTTAAATCGCAGGTTATAAAGCGTATTGTTTAGCGTAATGGACGCCGAGATTCGTAATATCAAAGGCTTAGATTCTGGCCTTGTATCCTTAAATCCCTAGAAGAGTTCTATTTAACACTCAGATTCTAGCGTTAGTAGATAGCTTCCTTTAGTACAAGTAGCACTGGTACAGTAGCTCGTCTCTTCTTAATAGAATACCTAGCTATTCTATAGTATAACAGTGAAGTTAACCACTAATCAGTGTTGGTTACACAAGGGGATATCACGTAGCTACGGTTCGTAGATAGTATGATGATTATTGTTCTTTTAATAGAAAGGGGAAAGGTAAGGAACTTAAGGTTCCTCACCACGCTAGTGCCGCGGCGACACGTGACAACCACGTGCCTTATTCTCGACAATAAGATATAGAGTATTAAGTAATATTATATTAGACAGAGATCTAAGATTTATAGCAGCATTTTAGGAGGTATTCTTAGCAAAATAAGGAATCTGCGTAGTAATATTAATAGTATATTACCTATAGACAGATAGTTAAATAAAAAGATTAAATTAGACACTAGAATAGTATCTAAGGCATTATATTAATTATATATAGAATAATTAGGTATTATTATTACTAATTATATAGTTTATATATAATATAATACCTTAAGAAGGAATAGGCATATTACTATTTAAGGTAAATTATAAATATAAGCTAAGAATATCGTTATTACTACGGCAAGTAAAGAAAATAATAATAATTCATTGCTTAACGTCCGATTCGGATCCCTATTGGGCCCACGCGGACTACTCCTTATATACATGTGGGGAGAAAACTCTATTTGAGAAAACCCCGTG
>Ga0307515_10016390_pt1 | contig 13565 bp, 10 predicted proteins | sample 17_EM_MG_FD_194513 | JGI IMG/M metagenome (GOLD analysis project Ga0307515, IMG submission 194513) | Populus trichocarpa ectomycorrhiza microbial communities from riparian zone in the Pacific Northwest, United States - 17_EM | ecosystem: Host-associated > Plants > Roots > Unclassified | place...
TCATTTATTTTGATAGTCATGCAATATGACGATGTCTGAATATGTGCGTGCACAATATTATGACATGGACATATGTAAAGAACAACTGCCTCACTACTAGTTTGATTTGGACCTGTGCTGTATTTCATAAATCTTAATTCAACCTCCAAATGGAGCAATTCTCATGTCATTAATTTGCTAACATCCAACTATTTGATGCTCCTTCAGCTTTTATTTCTTTCAAGACTGAATGAAATCCAAGTGCTCTATCTCCATGTGTAGTTTTATTACAGTACGAGTGTGAATGATCGAATGCATGATTTTGCAGGACATCCATGGATCGTGTTCTATTCAGAACCAACAGAAAAGGAACTTACCCCAAAATCAAAGTTTCAAGACCATGTAACACTGACTTCTCAACAACTAACTCTCGCAACTGAATTGGAGTCGGATCGATCCAAGATAACAGCCAATGGCTTTCTCAGTGATGACTGTCGCCCACTTTTATCATCTGATGGTTCAAGGTCAAGGTTGGAAGAGCACGACTGTGGATTGATTGATGCTCTCACAGCGGCAATATCACGAGTGAGGATATCTGAGCCAAAGAGAAGCAGGTTGTGTTGGCCTACAAGCCCTATCCGGCAAGAGTGTTCCTCTAACATTAAGATTAACAACCTCTGTACAGCATTTTGACCCTCCAGTGTAAAAATGCTGACTCAGCTGCCAGGCATTGCCATAGTTGTAACTGGAATTCGAAGACAACTGTGGCTGGAGATTTCTTGCAACTTAGAGAAGGAACTAAAGACCGCAACAATAAAACACCTTTCAGGTGAAAGGAAGTGGTAACTCATTTTTTTCCTTTATCTGTAAGAAAGTGGTATTTTATCGACGAGCTCCTGTTTTGACTCCTCTCCGTATCTAGTCTGACCTGGAATGCTAGGAAAATGTGGCTTCTAAGCTTCCTGTGTAAATAGCATTTCTTACTACTTGTTATGTTTACCTGAAGCTTCAGTTCAATGTTAATTTTTTCAACAAATAAAGCCTAACATGAAAGCTGTGTGCGATTTCGAGTTGCAGAACCACGTGTCTTTGTCTGGATTGATTTTGGTTCTTAACTACATGTACTTTTTTGGGTGGAATTCTTGGGATCTAGTAGTTGATTTTGAGTATACTCCAAAAAGTGGTGGGTGGGGGGTCCCAAAGCAATATTGTATCAACTTGAAAGAACATTAAACACGGAAATCATTAAAAGTAACTTCAGGTTTCAGTTTTTGTTAGTACCTTTGGATCTTCTCATTCTGCACATCTTTCTCTCTCACTCTGTCAATTGCTTGTATTTTTTCTTCCATGACTTTCGAGTTACCATGACTTTGGCTGAAACTTCTTTATTATATGTAACTGAATTGCATAAAAAAGAGCACTTTACGTGTGTTTTCTTAACCAAAAAAAACCGAAATAACCAATGAATAAAGTAATTGTAGCAATCATAATTGTGTGGACTTCTGTACTGGCAAAATCTGCTTTTAGAAGTCAAGAAAACAATAAAATATTGCATGGTTGATAATTATCCGTGAAATTAGACTTTCAAGTCGAATACCATATGTTTCAACGCAAACAGATAAACAATTGAACGAAAATGTTAAATTTACCATGGACAGTACCCTTCTTAATTCTTATAAGTTGGGGCTAGTTTAGGTTATGTGCAGAAACTGCATGTGCAAGTTATGCAAGTTATTTCACTTTTTATAAAGCTATGCAAGTTACTGACAGACGTACATTCACATGATTGAGTCTATCCTGTCCCCTTTTTAATCTTTTGTTTTGTTTACTTCTTTTGATTGTCTTGTTTCCATTCGATTCCTTTTTAACCTGCAATTGGGAGGCTTCTTTTCGACTCAACTCCATAGTTTTAATTTAGAGAATCTATGCATGATATGGGGATCTGATGATCTAATCTCCTTGTCACGATTTCTCACTTTCGAGAGAGAGAGAGAGAGAGAGAGAGAGAGAGAGAGAGAGTCCCATTACATCATGGCTAAATCAACTGTAGAACTAAGCAGACCCGCAAATCCCACTCTCAAAAAACCTTCATTTCCTAAAAAACGCACGACCATGTCAGTCTTTTGTTTATACTCCCCTAAGCTCTCTATCTTCCTTCTAGCCCTTTGTGTTTCTCTCTTCACTCTCTACCACATCCAGTCCCTCCATGCCCGGACGACATCTTCACCTCCATGGTCTTTCGTGCACCAATGGGAAAGATTCACCAATTGCACTCAAGAACATGGATCCATGGCTGAAAAACTCCGGCAGTCGGTTACATTTCTCCCACTTAAGGACTTACGTTATGCGGATAAAGCTCGTCAAGGTCACACGTGGTTCATGAGCTCCACGTATGATACTCGTGAAGAGGGTGGGGTGCAATATCAGCAGTTTCCTTCAGAATCATCAAAACGTAGGCTACTTTGCTTGAAAGGAAAGGAGACACATGATGGTTCCTGGAATTCCTATGCACTTGCATGGCCAGAAGCCTTGCCTTTCAATGCCACGCTTCTGAAAGGCCTAACTTTTGTATCGTATAACCATTATGACTACGACAACATTTGGCATGGTTTATCAGCTATGGTACCATTTGTTGCTTGGCATATAAGAAATGGGTGTGAATCGCCTAGTAGATGGATTTTGTACCACTGGGGTGAGCTAAGGTTCGAAATGGGTCCATGGCTGAGGACCCTAACAGGGGCCACATTCGGTGGAGCCCCAAACACTGAAAGCTTTGAAGGGGTTAACGATGGCCAACCACTTTGCTTTGAAAAAGCTGTGGTTATGAGGCACAATGAAGGAGGCATGTCAAGGGACAGGAGGACTGAGACTTACGATTTGATGAGATGCAAAGCTAGGATGTATTGTAATGTAAGCTTAGAGGGCCGTATTCCTGAAGTAAATAAGCAAGGTTTGCCGGTGATTGGCATGACCTTATTCATGAGGACTGGTTCAAGATCATTCACGAATGAGTCCGCAGTGATTGGAATCTTTGAAAAGGAGTGCGCTAAGGTAGATGGATGCAGGTTGATGGTGGCATACTCCAACAATCTAACATTTTGTGAGCAGGTTAGTGAAATTCTATATGTTTATTTCCTCTCTTTCATTCACAAGAGCCTAAAACACATTAAGTAGATTAATTAGTTAGTGGGATATGTGCTAATCCCACTTAAGAGAATGCCATTGACAACCTTAAGGGGAAAAGGGTTTTAGCAGAGCACTCAGGACTATTGATTTGAAGAGTATAGACACATTTGTGCTCATAAAGTGGCTGATGATGATGATGTGGGTATTGTGGTAACGGTTGTTTTTTAAAGTGTTAAAAAAAATTATTTTTAACATCAATGTATCAAAACAATACAACAACTTCAAATAAAAAAACTTCAAATTTATTTAAAAATGCTTTTGAAATCTAAAAACAAACAGGATATATGATGAACCAAATATACTTTAATTAAATTACTGACCTATAATGAATCCAATACAATCGGTGATTATTTTCAGGTGAAGATGATGAGCTTGACAGATATTCTGGTATCTACTCATGGTGCTCAATTAACCAACATGTTTCTCATGGACAAAAACAGCAGTGTCATGGAGTTCTTCCCCAAGGGATGGTTAAAAGTTGCTGGCGTAGGCCAATATGTTTATCATTGGATTGCTAGCTGGTCTGGGATGCGACACCAAGGCGCATGGCGGGACCCTAACGGCGATGAATGCCCCTACGCCGAAGATGACCGCCGGTGCATGTCAATTTACAAGAATGGCAAGGTTGGATTCAATGAAACTTACTTTTCTGAGTGGGCTAGAGATGTTCTCAATGAAGTCAAAATAAGGAAGTTGGAGGAGGCAGCAAGTAAAACCATTGCTTCAACTTCTGCTTGTGCTTGTGGCTAGCTAGTAAATTGTTCCCCTCTAAGGCAATTTCTTGGTTTCATTTTTTACCTTTTCAATGTATACTTTGTCATGGGACAACAATATCAAACCAGCTAGTGAAGCAAGTTTTACCTTAGAATTAATTGGTACTAAGCTTGGAGTTTTTAATTTCTCCACTGTTTTCACATACATTCCCTTGAATTCATTAATACTGTGACCTTCTCTCTAGGATCCTCATCAAAAAACGCATTTTAATGCCTAAAATTATCCGATAAAAGCTGAGTTCCTTGTCACACAAACTGATGATGGGTCTATTGTGTTTACAAAATATATATATATATACTCAGTTAAAATAATAAATTTAAGGAGTTCTAAGAATGATGTTAGAAAGATCTAAAATTATTTAGAATTTATACGAATATTACCTCAAGATCAAATTTTTTTTAAAAATTAATTCATACTAATTAACTACTAATAAGAAATCTCCTAAATTTTTTTTAAAAGAGAATAATTGTTATGCTTTTGAGTGTTTTTTTTTGTGTTTTCTAAGTGTTCTGAAACTTACATAGTTTTTTGTTCAATAATACATAAAATAAGAGGCATAACATTCTATTTATAGAAAAACTTGAAAACCCTATAAATAATAACATATCAATTTGCCCCCTTAATAATATATATATATATATATTTTGCAGGACAGTTTTGAAAATTTATTCAATCAAATCCCTACTTGATTTTTCGAGGTCTATAATTTAATTTCTCGTATAAATTATATTTTAGTCTTCAATTTCTAAAACTTATTTACAATCAAGTCATACTTGATTAATCATCTCAGTTTAATTTTTTACCATTGTTTTTTTTATGTTTATGACTCATTAGGTTTCCTAATAAGTCGGTCCAAATATAAATTACAATCTTAAATAAAATAAGACTAAATAAATTAAACAAATTAATTTATTTTTAATTTAACAATTGATTGATTTATACTTAAAAATTAAGTATAATATCTAGCTAGCAACCTATCATAATCTTCTAGATATTAGGAAAGTCATAAATAGTTTATCTTAACATTTTAGTTATAAGTTTTTCAGTGTAATTATTATATCTTCATTAACAATGTTGCGATCTAGACATTATAGCATAGAGTGTGTCTACTTTTTCAAAGCATATTTGTTTTCGATACCATAGTCATTGATTATTTGAATAAGATTTGAAACTTTTTTCAAATTTCATTCTACTTTACGCAAGGATTTACAATCAATACTATTTGAGAATATATAAAATATTTTTTTCTAATTTACTTAGGGTGACGAATCATTTTCTATTTATTTAAATACATTCATATAATTCATATTGTATTTAATTTATACTTGTTTATTATCCTTAATCAGTATAGCGTATAACAAGATTAAAATATAATTTTCTACATATAAAATTTACTGAAAAAGGAGACATAAGAAAAAACAACACCACAAAATCTCAATAAAGATGTACCATATCCTCTATGCAAAATGTCTATCTACTGTTTCATTGCGTGCAAAACCACCACAAATACCAATCTTATCTATGAACCATAAGCTGGAACTGAAACAACTTCGTCTCCTCCGTACACAGAACCGCTACAACAACGGCGGATCGCAGCCCTAGGCTTGCCACTGATCAGCCCTGCACTCTTTTCTCTTCCCGCTACTGTGCCTCCACATCGAACACCAATTGAAGGTGGCTACAAAGCCAATGCAGGGAGTGATTTGAGGAAAAACTGAACGGTTTTCGTTCGGCCATTCAATCCAAGAATGGACCCAGCTCTAAATACAGTGGGCCAATATATATTTGGTTGGGCTTTGTCCATATTTGAACCCTTCTTTCGAAATCCCTGCAGCCCGGTAGCTTTTGGTGCTTCAAATGGAATACTGAATTTCGCAACGGGTGAATATAATTTTTAAAAAATATATATATTAAAAGTTTAAAAAATATTTTAAATATTTTAAGTTTGATGGTCATGTCAGACCCAAGAGCATTGGACCTGACAGAAATATCAAGCCCAAGTTACTTGAGTCTGGCGCTCCTGCCAGACCCTAGTTCCTAGGGTGTAATCGTATCAAACTCAGATGTGATTTTATTACTATTTTTTTTACAATAATAATAATATTTTTTTAAATTTTTTTATTAATAATTATATAAATAATATTAACAATAATAAAAATTAAAAAAAAATCACGTTTCTTATGTATGAGATCCCCTTCCAAACCCAAGTAACTTGGATCTGGCGCCCCTGCCAGACCCTAGCTCTTGGGGTTCGGCCGTGCCATACCTAAGTAATTTGGGTCTGGCACCCTTGCCAGACCTTAGTTCCTACCTCCTAGGGTGTAGCCATGTCAAACCTAATTGTGACCATGTTATCATTTTTTTTAATAGTAATAATATTTTTTTTCAAATTTATTAATAATTATATTAATAATAATGAAAATATTAATATTAATAATAATATTAAACATGTCTGACCCAAATTCTTATAATTTTTAATTTTACCCAAATTAAATCTATAGTTTTTCTTCAATAGTAATAATATATTTTTTTTCAAATTTAATAATAACAATAATACTAATACTAATAATCATAATAATAATAAGAATAATAATAACAAGATCCACGTTTCTTGGGTATTCATCCCCTTCCAAACCCAAGTAACTTGGGTTTGACGCTCCTACCAGATCCTAGCTCCTAGGGTTCGGTCATGCCATACCTAAGTTCCTTGGGTATTACATCACCTTTTAGACCCAAGTTACTTAAATCTGTTAGTGCTAAACCTAAATTTCTTGGATATGACATCCCCTGTCAGACCTAATTAACATAGGTTTGGCACCCCTACCATACCCATGACACCTGGATCTAATAGTCTTTCCAGACCCAAGGCACCGGGGTCTGGTAGTCATGCCTGACCCGAGCGCCTGAGGTCTAGCTAACATGCCTAACCCTAGTTTCAGGTGTCTGGTAGCCATGCCATTCCCCAACGTCTATGGTCTGGCAGCCATGTCATGCCCCGACACCTGGGGTCTGGCAATCTTGCCATGCCTTGGCGCCTGCTGCTGACCTAAAGCGTTTGGGTGAGCCAGCCACACGAAAATAACGAAAACACCCTTACATGCAGCCTTGTTTTTGTTCAAACCCAATGGTACTTTTATATTTGAACTGTTTTAATAAAATGAAAAGATGGTGAAGCCCCTCAACACATGCATATATTTTCTCTCCCTCTAGGTATAGATGTATTTTCCCTGTTTATTTTTATTGAAAAGACAAAGAAAGCCCCCAACCCAAGGTTAAAATTTTGTGCTCTAAAGGGCTAATTAGTATCTATACTCAGTCTAAAAGGTCTAAATAGGCTATTTTGTCCTCAATTATTCTTTCAATGTCAAATATATCCCATAAAAAAGATAATTTCATCATCAACGGCATGTTTAGTAATTTTCTTTGATAAGAATAATTATAACATTATATTGCTCTAATTTATAATAATTTGTGTCTTGATAAACAATAAAAATAAATAATAAAACACTAATCTTTTTCAGTATACGACCGGATAATGATAATACGTGTACTGCATGTGGAAAATGGTTAAGCATCCTTTGGCAGAGAAACATAGTCGCATCGTCTTTCAATCTTGTCTCCTCATCGAACCACCACTTTATGAAACAAAAACTTTGCCGCCCAAAACTGCAAGAAAAAAGGAAATCAATGGAGGAGGAGACCACATCGCTCTGTAGCCTTTGCTGATTTAAGGGTTTAATATATATATATATATATATATATATATATGTTTGTGTGTGTGTGTGTGTGTTTGTCTTGCCAAACCCCAACAGCTGATGGGGACATGCATGTGGGGGGAAAGAATGGAATTGGATGGTAACGTGGCTCATTTCCCACCACCACCACCCTTCAAACCCCTAGCTGCCCTGTATTTCAACCATTATTGTTAAGCTCGGCCCGGCTAGACCGGTCGGTCAATTAGCTTGAAAAATATAAACCTGAAAGCTTGATTTAAGTAGAGTTTTTAGTTGAATTGAATAAGATATTAATTTGGTGGAGCTTGGTTGATTTGAATGGATTTTTGGTAACTTTGTTAAACTCGATTCAAAACCTAACAAGATAAATAAAACCAATGGTTTTCTTATATAAAAAAGAAAGAATATTTGTTCTGGAGACTTTATCTTTACTATAGATTCATTAGTTAAATATTCAATAAATATTAAAAATAAATATATGTTATTTTAATAAAAACAATTAATCTGAGTTGATTTGATTATCAATAAATTAACCTAATAACTCAATACAACATCCTTTTCTGGGTTAGTCTTTGAATCAAGTTGGACCAATATCATTTCAATAACACATATGCAAAACAATTATAATTATAGTACCCATAATAACACTTAAAAATGATTTTAAAAAATACTTATTATACGTTCAAATCACTCTTTTTTTTCTGGATTATAAAGTAACGCGAAATTTACTTCTTTGTAAATTGAGTTAGACGTAAATAAATATCTAGATTATAAAGTAACTCGAAATTAATATCTAGGATTTCACATCTTATGAAATGATATTTATTTTCGTCTAACTCAATTGGTTAGATTTTGAATTTACTTTTTAATTATTACAAGTTTGAGTTTTATCAGGATCATTGAAAGTTTATATAATCGTTAACTTCAAAGCTCGTAGAATTACTCGAGGTGTGGACAAGCTGGTCCGAACACCCACCCACATTAATCTAAAAAAAAATAAGCAATACACTAGTTTTTATACACACACGAACTTCTTTGCAGAACCATTCATCTTAAATGTTATTAAATGATTAGTTAAACATTAAAAACAATTGCCACAATGTTGTGAGAAATATAATATTGCACATGTAGATAAACCAAAAGATCATAAAATTTAATTTAATATTGTTCAATAATATATCTATATCCATAAAAATAAAGATTTTTTTATTTTTTTATGTTAAAATAAAAATACATTATATGTATTTATAATAAATTCTAAATCATTTAAAGAATCCTAATTATCCAAGAAATATTAATAAATTTTTCATAATTTAATTTTACCGTACTACTACGGTGCGAGGCATGATTTTATATGAAAATTATTTTTTTATACTATATTTGTGTAGTTGTTTATATATATGTTTTTTTAAAGTATTGTTTAAAATATTTCTTATTTAAAAAAATGTTAAATTAAAGTTTTTTTTAGGTGTTTTTTATATAGTTTTTCCTAGCTTGTCGTGACTGCTTGTCGGGGAGAATCCCCACATGGCCATCGGCCCATCGCCCAATTATTATGTTGGTGTCAATTGATTCTCTCGTGCAAATTGAGGATCGACTTGTAGTTTATTTTATTTTTCACTTACCAATTATATTTTAAAAAATAATATTTTACATTTTAGATTAGCATAAATTTTTAAATCCGACAAAAAATAAATAAATTATCCTTGTATATATATATACTAGTCATCATACCCGCGCTCTGCCGCGGGTATCCAAGAATATTTATTTTTAATAAATAAAATAATATTTGCATAAAATGCAATGAGAGAAGGACATGCGTGAATAACATGGGTCATTGATTGTATCATGTCATGATAAAAATAATTAAACTGTTTTTTCATTGTTTATTCTTTATTTTTATTTTACAATTGTTGTATACCGATAAAAGGTGAAAAAACTTAATAACAATGGAAAATTTTATTTTGAAGTTCCATGAGTAATAGCCAACCCTCCTATTAGAGAAATTATGTCAGAAGTCAGAAGGTCCTCTAATATAACACACACACACACATATATGGGTAGCTTTAACCAAGAGAATATGAGAAATATATCATGATGTATAGATGTGAACGTAAGGGAGATGTTTTTAATTGATCGAATGAGTCATAGGGGAAAATCTGTTGAAAAAACGAATAATAACAATAATTTATAGTGCTAGAATATTGGGGGTGCTGGGTTCGAATGAGCTGATAACTTTGTTGATGATCATAATTCATATTTGTAGATGAAGCTGCCAACACAAACATATCAGAAATAAATGTATAGAATAAATGGAATTGAAAAAAAAAAGCACAATAATTAGCCTTTTGAATGCATTGATAGCTATTAACCAAGCAAGGAAAAAAAAATGTATTATGACTATTCAAAGTAGCAAACAACTAAAGTATTCATCTAAAACTAACAAAATGAAAATTTAGTTAAAAACATGTGGTTAATTTTGCGCAAGCCAAGTCTGTCATCATCATGGGACTAACATGACTTTATAAATATCTGTTAGTATTTGTACCGAAGGCATGTTTCATGTTTGCTCTTTATCTACGCAAAGAAGAAGAAAAAGAAGAAGAAGAGAAAGAAAGACGGTGCGAGGAAAGGACAAACTTGCTGATGTAGCGGTGATAATGATTCCAGCTAGGTTTCAACACCTATACATTGCAAAAATAGAAAAATAGGATGAACATGTGGTAAATATAATGGATTGCATATATAGAAGCATCAAATCTTAGCTGTGAAATGCTGCATAAAGCATTGTGCACTTAATTGCACATTTTCTTAATATGACTCTTAGAAAGAAAAAAAAGGATTGGACAACCTAGTGCACCATGAATCACATATTTTGTTTGCAATCATCTCCACTGGAAAAAATCAAAGCAGAGTTTTAAAGCATAATTTATGTCATTTCAGCAAGTTTGGTATCCCAGTGCAGCAAGTTATTAGAGGTGACCAACTGATCCAATAGGGTGTAGCACTAAGGGCAAAATTTAAGAAGAAAGAAATCTGCTAGCCCAGAACATTGCAGTTTCTGTTATTCATTGTAGGAACAGCAGTTCCTGACATTTTCTTAGGTGCAATACAGATCATAATCAATCTCCTTTCCCTACCAACTGTAACTTAAAATGTTGTCTATGTTATAACAACTTTGAACCCAATCTAATTTTATAAGTTCTCAAACTATTTCCTAAAAATATACGCTGGAACATCTCCAATCATCACAATCAAATCAGAAATTGTTCTATGTACAGTGAATATGACCATGACCAACTTCATATGATTTTTGAATTAAACATTGAAATCTGGCATGAAGATGGACAAAGCAAACTCATTGAACACTATTATGGAATGGAGACAAATCTGGCTATTTTTTTTTTACATAGAGCACCAGCAAATTTCATAAACAACATCTAGTGATTTATCCAATTTCTAAGCATTTCTAACATATCAAGTCCCAATAAAAAGCTCAGAATTTCTTCCAAAGTTCTATATTTTAAATTAGCATTAACTTTCGTAAACAACTCATAACAATTCAAACTAACTAACTTAAACTCACGGAGTCGTCCAATTACCCACCTAATCACTGACTTTCCCAAAGCTAGAAATTGAAAAACACCTCTAGAAACCAGCCTCTTAATAAATTAAAATCTAATAATAATTAGCCTCAAAATCATCTGTCTATAGCAAGGGGGGACATTTTAAAATAAAAACCTTTTCCAAAAGTTTTGAAAACCACTTAAAAATTGATTACCTGAACATCACAAGGGTTCCAATGAATTCCCATACAATTAATCTATCATGCAAGAACCATCCATCACCAACAATGCTAGGAACATGTCAATACCATCAGCTTGACATATCCTCACAACCACCTTGGTTTCGTAACCTGGATCCCCACTCAAGGCTAGGTGAATCAATGGCTTCGAAGGTCAAAGCAACCTGTAACAAAGTAAAAAGGGAAACAAATCAGTATCTCCAAGTAAGAAACAAATAAACAACCAAAACCAAACAAAAAAAGAAAAGAAAAGTATGGAAAGATAAAACATGAAAGAGTGTGTAGATGCAAAAAACCTACACAAAGAATCGAAAAACCCATCAACATGAATAAATAAAAATAAAAAAAGCAGACAAAAATCAAAACTCATCTCTTAAAAACTTTGCGAACCGCAAACAAAAGAAGTAGATCCATGAAAAAAAAACAACTTATAATAATAAGAAAAGAGAAAAAAGAAATGCAAAAATTGTTCTGCCTTGAGGGGAAGGGAAAAAGGTGAAAAATTATGGTGTTTATCCATACGTGTTTCCAGACTTGAAAAGAAGAGAAAAAATCTTTGCTTGTAAGTTCACGCTACAACCAGCGAAAAGTTAGAAAAGAAGAGAAATTGAAATTGAAAATACGACTTAACTATCGTGAGAAACACTGCTTGAATCCACAGTTACATGAGTCTGAATGAACAGTATTTTCGCAACATGTTTTAGTGTTTTTGTTAATATATATTATATAAAAAAATAAACCGAACCCATTTATGCATCTCTTATCTCTCTCTCTCTAGAAATCTCATCTCTTCTTCTCTCTCTCTCTAGAACAATCACCCTTTTTCTTTTCTCTCTCTTTTCTTTTCCTAAACATGGAATAATCATATTTCTTTTTTCTTTTCACTTCTCTCGCTTTCAGATCAATCCCCTCAGTCCCTTTTTTCCTTTACATTAAATTGATTTGTTGATGCAATTTTTGTTAAACTCTAAAAGCATATTTACTGTGTTTGGGTCTCGAGAAGGGAACTTGCTGCCTCTCTTTCTTTGTTCTTGGAGATGTCTCGAAATTTGACAGAGAAGGGAGGCTGAGAACTTGACAGAATGAAGGCACTCATTCTATTTGGAGGATTTCGGACGTGTTTGAGGCCTAACGCTCAGTGTGCCAAAACCCTATGGTTATTTTTTCTTTTAGGCTATTAAATGGAAGAAATTAGAGATTCTGGGTTTTTTTTTTCAAGAAAAATGGATTTTAATGGGTTTGAGGATTGTGTATGAGATGGGTACAAGATAAAATGAATGTAGGTCTTCTAGCAAAAACAAGATAAACTGAATTATATTTTCTTGTATTTTTTTATTTGGGTTTTGTATATCTTTTTATAATGATTATTTTTAGTTTGGTTTGGTTTTTATAAAAAAAAATTAATTAAACTGATATTTAAAATAAAATAAAAAACCAAAACCGGTTTAAACCGGCCGGTTTTGATTCGGTTCGGTTTTTTAAGATAAAAACCGATTCAAACCAGTTTGGCTTGATTTTTTCGGTTTGACTCGGTTTTGACTTGGTTTTTCTTGATTTGACTTGGTTTTTTCCGGTCTGGCTCGGTTTTTTCTGTTTGGGTTCGGTTTGATTTTTTCAGTCTCATGCTTATAAAACCGAAACTGAATCGGTCGGTTTTTTTTAAATTTTAATCGATTTAATCGGTTTTTTTCACGGTTTGGTTTTTCAGTTATTTTTTTTTCGATATTTTTGATTTAATCGATTTTTTGATTTTTTTGCTAGTCCCTAATATTATAGGATCTCGTCTTGAAGGGATGCCCGGCATGTCTGTAATAAAAAAAAATATTGATTTTTTTTTTTATTCTGTATCGTTTTTATTTGAAATTTCTGATGAAATTTTAAAAAAATATATTTTTTATTGGTATTTTTATTGTTTTTTTAATTTTAATTTTTTAGTAGTGGATGAATTACGAATATACTGAATAACTGGATTAAAAAAAGAAAAAAGAAAAACATTGGCTGTTTGCGAAGCAATCTAATTATTTATGTTAGTTGTAAATACTTTCGTTCTCGCTTAATATATGTGTGGTTTAAATCTGCGTTGGTGA